>CENF01024298.1_pt1 | contig 21127 bp, 17 predicted proteins | sample 361291 | NCBI WGS metagenome assembly CENF01 (sample SAMEA2619399, study PRJEB7988) | marine metagenome | isolation source: saline water (ENVO:00002010), including | reverse complement strand
CAACTCATCAAATTATGAATGAATGGTTTGAGACATGTGCTCCCAGAATTGGTGGTCCTCATAGTGCAAGAAAGGATATAAGGATTGGTTACTATGATGATTACGTTGATCCTAAAATCATTATCAAGAAAATGGAGAGGGATGGTAAGGTATCAATGACAACTGAAGTATATAATGCTTATCCTATTATGGTTGCTGACCTTTCCTTATCGTCAGGTGCAAATAATTCTGCACTAGAATTTTCAGTGCAGTTTGCATATGAAACATTCAACAACATCTATGGTGGATTATCAAGTGAGCAAGTTTCTGGTGGTAATAGTGGATTCGGTCCTGCTGTAACCGATGCTGGTTATGAAAAAGGAAAGGCTGCACTTACGATCTCTTCATTCAAAGAGAAACAGAATGCTGATAATATAGAAACTGGTTATGAAGAGGCTGTTGGACCAGTACAAGCTGTTATTCAAAGATCTCTTATTGGAAATCCTGATGATGGTGGTTCTGGTAGTGGATCTGGTGATAGTTACTCCTCTGGCAAGGGAACTGGATCAGGTGGAGGTTCAGAAGAAATAGTTGATCAAACAGCGTCCTAATAACCCCGATAAATAGAATTACATATCATATTAAATTATGACTTTACCAAAGATTGCAGCTCCGACATATGAGTTGAAATTACCGTCTAGTGGCAAAGCAGTTCGTTATAGACCATTCCTTGTAAAAGAAGAAAAGGTTTTGATGCTTGCTTCAGAATCGGAGAATGAAAAAGATATTGCAAATGCAATAAAACAGATCATCAAGTCCTGTATCGTTACTAAGAATATAAAGATAGATACTTTATGTTCCTTTGACATTGAATATATTTTCCTCAATATAAGAGGTAAATCAGTAGGAGAAGTTATTGATCTAAGGGTTCCATGTCCTGACGACAATGAAATACTTGTAAACACAACAATCAACGTTGATGAGATTCAAGTTACTTTCCCTGAAGGTCACAATCCTGAAGTCGATCTAGGAAATGAGATCACTCTTTATATGAAGTATCCAAGCATGGATGCGTTCATTGAAGCAAACTTCCAAGGAAAAGATCAAGATCCTTTTGATGTTGTTGTCAACTGCATTGATAAGATCGTACAAGGAGAAGAGGTTCATGAAAGTACAGATTGTACTAAGAAAGAACTCAGAGACTTTATCGATTCTATGACAGCAGATCAGTTCAAGAATATTCAAACATTCTTTGAAACTATGCCTAAACTACAACACAAGGTGATGATTACAAATCCTAAATCTGGTGTTGAAAGTGAAATCACACTACAAGGATTAGGAGATTTTTTCGGGTCATAATGGGGTACATCTCCCTTGAGTCATATTATGAAACTGTCTTCTCAATGATACAACACCACAAGTGGTCTATTACTGAGATTGAAAATTTGATTCCTTGGGAACGAGATGTCTATGTGCAGATGTTGTCAGATCATCTAAAAGAACAAGCAAAGAAAAACCAAGCAGAAGCGATGGGTGCAAAATAAATGGCAAAAACTATAGACCTAACCTCAGCAGTTATCAATATCACCCCTACTAAAGCGGTGAAATTTGGTGGTGGTTCGACATCAGGTATTGGTTCCGATTTTAGTGTCACTGATAGTTACTTCAAGAAAAATGGTAAAGTGTTTACCACGGCTCTTACTAGTATCAGTAATATTGACAATAATATAAAGGAAATCAAGACTATATTGTCTACTGGTCTAAAGGCAGATGCAGTTGCACGTAAAGCAGAAGCAAGAAGGGTAAAGGAAGAAAGAATAGAGAAAGCGAGAAATATTGCTAAAGGTGGATTATCAAATCTGGGTAAAGCAACAGGTGCAGCAGTAGGTAAAGCAAAAGGTTTATTGGATGCTTTAGGTATTCTTGGTGCGGTTGCTAATATTGCTGGTGGATTTCTTGCTGCTAGTGCTATAAGGAAATTATCGAATAGTAATTTCTTAGGAAATATCATCAAAGGATTCATGGGTGCTATCAAAGGTATCATGGATGCTGTTAGTGCTATTCCTACTAATACCCTGAATAAGATTGGTAAGTTTGCTGGTAAGTTTATAAAGTTTATTGGAAATATCCTTGGTTGGGGTATAGGAAATATTAGTAAGGGATTAGATAAGATCCTTGATAATAATGGTAATCTGAAGATGAGTATTGGAGGTATATTCCAAGTCTTAGGAGGAGTAGCAGGATTAGCTCTGACTTTTAGATACCTCAAGAATCCTACAAAACTAATTACTGATTTCACTGACACTGTTGGTGGTATCGCATCTATGTTGGGTCTTAGGATTCCAGGATTGATGGGTGGAAGAGGTGGAAGAGGTTGGCAGAAATTGGGAACTAGAAATAACCCAATGAATGTCTATGTTGTCAATCAGGGTGGTGGATTTGGTGGTGGTAATAGGTTGAGTCGAGGTTTGAATATTGCATCAAGATTCGCTGCTCCAAGAGGAAGTGGTCTAAACTTCTCTAAGAATTTTATTAGTGGTGGTCCTTCTGGTGGTAATATTGCTAGGATGGGAAGTCTTGTCAATTCAAGCAGTGGTAATGCAACGAGAATGTTGGGTGCTGATAAAGCAATTGATGTTACAAATAGTTTGAAAACTGGTGGAGTATCTAAAGTAAATAGAGCACGTGTACTTGGTGGAGAGATATCACAAGCACAAGCACTAAAGATTGCTCAAGAGGGTGGACCTCAAGGAATAAAGGGAGCACTAGCAAAAGGTGGTAACTTTGGAAGAGGAATGTGGAGTAGGATGAAAGGAATAGGTAGTTGGGGTAAGGGATTATTGAAAGGTGGTGTAAAAAACTTTCAGAATCTTGGTGCTACCTTATCTAATCTAAACCCAATGCAACTCTTTGAGAACTTGAAGGGTCAGATAGGTAGTAAACTTGATGATCTTATGAAGAATAATCAGATCCTCAAAGGTGTAAAGAATTTGAAGAATACTAAACCTAAAGATGTAGGTAAGGCAATAAAAGGATTAGTAACTAAGGCAGGAAAGAGTGCTAAACCAGCATTGAAGAGTATAAAGAGTGCAAGAAAAGCATTCCCAGTACCAGGATTAGATGCACTAATAGGTGCGTTGACTGCTGTTGGTGAGATTGCATTATTCAAAGCATCGCCAGGTAATGCTATTTTTGGTGCATTAGGTGGTGTTCTAGGTTCAGCAGCAGGAATGGCAGCAGGATCAGCAGCATTACCTGGACCTGGTACTTTTATTGGATCATTAGCAGGAGGTATTGCTGGTGAATTACTTGGTCGTGGATTAGCAAGAGGAGTTGGTGGTGCTTTACCTCCAAACATTAGAGATAAGGATATATTTGGTACTGGTGCTCCACTGTTCGCTACTGAAGGTAATGGATACGGTAAAAGTGAAGGAATGCAAAGAGGTGGTCAAATATTTGGTGGAACACCTACTGGTGATAGTGTTCCTGCATATCTGGAACGTGGAGAATATGTTCTCAATAGAAATGCAGTAGCAGCAATAGGACCACGTAATCTAAATGCTCTAAACTATGGTATTCCTAGATTCCAAGAAGGTGGAATGTGGTCAGGATTTGGTGGATCCACTCAGAAAAAAGGATTCCTAGGAACTGATAAACAAACATTCCCAATTGGAAGTCTTGGACATAGTGGGTTCTTGCAAGTAGACAAAAAGAATGGTAATATGGAGATATGGCATAATCATTGGGGATCTGACAAATACGTTGGTCTACTCAAGAAGAATGGTGATATTGATTTCAACCATGCACTATGGGGTGGAGCAAATGCTAAAGATAAGGCATTCTATAATAAGCAGAGTACTAAAGATATGGTATATGCTCATGCTGCTCAAATAATTACAGCAGCACATAAAGAGAATCCATCTAAGTATCCAGTTGCATCAACTAACCAGTTACTCAAACAGGTTCCTAATGGTGAGAAGCATCTGATAGCAGAGGCATCCAAATCTACTCAAGGTCTTTTGAGTATGTTAGATCCAGAAGCAGGAAAGATGACTAAAGCAGGAGTAGGTGCTTTGACAGATCTTGTTATGATGGCAAACACAGGAATGTCTGGTGGTGGAACAAATGCAACTGCAATGAATAACCTAATGAACAATGCTCAGGCAGAAACCAGTACAGGTGATACTACTAACACTACTACTGAAACTTCAGTAAGTGCTACTGGTGTATCACATACAAATACAAATGAAGCATTGAGTCTTCTACAAGCAATGGAATTGAGTGCTACAAGATGAGTAACATGGTAGGAGCAGGTGATTTCACCTATAAACTAACAATAAAAGATAAAGTAATTGGAGACGGTAAAATAGCCTCCATGATCTATAAGGAAGGTATATCCTACCCTACAATAGAATGCGATATTGGTATTGTAGATACCAGTTCTAAGAGTATGCTATCAGATTTGCCATTGAGAAATGGTGAGGAAGTAAAATTGAATTTCTCTACAGGTGATGGTGAAGACTTAGAAGCAAACCTAGTAGTATATGCTGTTGAAGGTGGAGGTCCATCTGCAGCCGATAAATCTGCATTGGTATTGAGATGTATGAGTAAGGAAGCAATGATGAATCTTTCTACTCGTATTGAGAAATTATATAAGGAGATGTCTCCTAATGATATTGTCAAGAATATATTATCTGATGGTCTAAAGAGTACACAGGAAGTGAATACAGGATTAGATGCTGAGTCATTGACTATCACTGCTATGAGAGATAGACCACTTGATTTCATATGTAAGATAGTATGTCATAAGTCTATACCGTCAGTAACAAATACTAAAGGTGAAGGTGTAGGAACTGCTGGATATCTTTTCTGGCAAACAAGTGATGGATATAATTTCAAAGCAATGGATGAGTTGATGGGTGCTAGTAGTGCTGGTAAAGAGGCTGCCCCTACCAATTCTAAAATCAAAGGTGATGGATCTGTAGACACTTATACTTTCAATACTGTTGTAGCAGCAGACGATGCAGATGCTAAAGAAGAAAGTAGAACAGTTAGAAAACTTACATTCTTATCTAATAACAATATTGAATCTCAGTTGATAAAGGGAACCAGATCTAATTTGGTAGGGTTCTTTGATATATCCTCACTCAGATATAATGAAGCGATATATAAATTGGATGGAGGTAACTTCAAAGCAATGGGTCACTTAGGTGATTCTGACAAACCTTCTAGTGATAAGAATGTATCTACGCTCTGGGAGGATAAACCGACCAGAGTTATGACACGTATTCTCAACAATGAGATGTACGAATCAACAAAAGAGAAGGCAAAAGAGGATAGATATGATAAAATAAGACAGTCATTGGCTCAACAAGTAGTTCGAGCAGATCTATTCAAGAACCAAAAAGTCGAGATAAATATACCAGGTAACGCTAAACTACGTGCAGGAGATAAAATCATTCTCCAAATATATAAATCAGAAAGCGGATCCGATACAGCAGATGAAGATCGAATTGACAAAAAGCAAAGTGGTTATTACCTAATTGCTAAGGTGGTTCATTCTATAGAACAAAGAATGGCAATGACACATTTACTACTCCTTCGGGATCAACACAACGAGGTTTCTGATGACTGAAAAAACACATGACTTAGACCATGAGGTCTATTTGGATCCAAAGGATCATAAAGAACATATCAATCATGGTATGCTTGAATATTCTGAGGCAGATCTAAAAGATGTTCATGCTAATTATGATGAGTATCATAAAGGGGAAAAGGTAGAGCCAAACGATGGTAAGATAAATGATTATCACACAAGGCATGAGGATCAGCACTTAGAAGTGTATTGCGACAATCATCCTGATGCCTTTGAATGTAGAGTGTATGACGACTAATGAGTGTACTAGCTAACTCACTTATAAAACCAAACTTTATCGGTAGAGATCAATTTGTTTGGTGGATAGGTCAAGTAGAAAAATCTGTAGATACCGCTAAGAACTCCAACAGAGTCAAGGTAAGAATATGTGGATATCATTCCAATAGGACTGATGTTCCATCTGATGATTTGCCTTGGGCTCAGATAATGACTCCTGCCACTCTATCTCAAATAAGTGGACAGGGTAACAAATCTATGCTGGTTCCTGGTCAATGGGTAATAGGATTTTTCTTAGATGGTGAGGACGCACAGATACCTATTGTTCAAGGTTGTTTAGGAGCAGTCTCAAAGACTGATAATTTTTCAGCAGTACCAGGAGCTACATTCTCAGCTCCTGAAAATATCTACAGTAAACCTAATTGGATCTCACCTAAATCTATTCAAAAAGAGGTATCACAGAAAACAGTAGATCCAACAAGTGATCAACCACATCATTCAGTATTTCCTACTGGAACATTTGAGGAAGTTGAAGCAGGAACAGTAAAAGCAAAAGAAATAGTAACTGATGCAGCAGCTGCAAAAGCTGCTGTGAACCTTGCTAAGTCAGAAGAATATGAAGTAGCAGAAGCTGATGGTGTTTGTTCAACAGAGGCTACTAAAGATCATATGCTGGTTGAAATGTCTGAGTTTGTTGCATCAATGGAGAATGCACAGCAGATAGGTGAAAAGTGGATCAATACCCAAACTGGGGGTATTATAAACATGACCAGTAAGATACAGAATTACTCACAAAAAATGAGTAATATTATGCAGTCTCCAATGACTGCTGTTAGTAGACTATTACAGGATGAAGTACAGAAAAAATTCCCTGATGTATACCAAGCAGTAACTACTGCAAACCCTTTTGAATTGGAAGCACTGAAGGAAAAGAACTCTGGAATACTTGGAGTATTGAAGTGTGCTTTTGAGGATGGCATTCTAAGCAAGTTGCAAGGAATGTTCAAAAATATTATGAATGGTATGCTCAAGAATCTTTCTAAAGTCATAAACAATGCTGATTGTCTCTTATCTGCTATTACGGATAAGTTATTTGGTGGTATCTTAGATAAAATCAGTGGCATTATGGGTAAGATTCAGGGACTAATGAAGGGCATAGGTGGAGCATTAGGAAGCATCACAGGAATTATGAATAAGGTTGGTGGATTCCTAAAGAAAGTTCTTGGTATTGCTTCTTGTGTAAATCCTGAACTTAGCAAGTGTGTAAGAAGTAAGTTATTCAATACAAAGTCTGGAAAGCAAAGACCAAAACCATTATTCCCTGATCTCAGTAATCCTAATCTAGATGCAAAATTACAGAAGTTAGCTGGTGGTCCTTTACCAATATGTGATGATGCTACAAAAGATAAGGAAAATACTATGGATGTTATTGCATCCGCATTTGGAATTGGTATCACTGATATGGATGGTATGAATCAGGTTGGAGAGAAACTATGTGGTTTCCTTCCATCTGAAGTAATTACTGATTATCTTGATCGTGAACTTGATGTAGAAGCAGCGATCAAAGCAACTGGTGTAACAAATCAAGTTGAAGTTGATGCAATAATGGCAACTCTTGCAACTAACATGGGATTGTCTACATCAAATCCTCAAGCAGCATATACAGCAACTAAGATATTGGGTGATATAGGTCTACTTACAAACTATAGATCTGTATCTGGTACTGGACCTGAGTATGCTATATCAGGAATACTAAAAGAATATTTCCCATTAGATAAGAAACATAAGGTTTCTGGACTAGAAAATCCATTTGTTGCAGGTGCATGGGTAAGAACATGTGGTAATCCTGATTACTATTTCCAAGTAGCAGGATCTAGTGCATTCATACCTAAGGCTAACTCCAAAGGTGGTGGTGCTTGGGTTGTGTTACCTATTGATGAAAATGGTTATCCACATAAGGATGCTATAATATATGATGGTGGAAAAGATTATGGTAATGGTGCTAATGGTAACTGTGCTCCTGATGCATTTGTATCAACACCAATGTATGATCCATTGACAGATGAAGAAGTACAAGATCATTACCTGAAAGGAACTGCGTTCGTGGATGGAGATGGAAGTATTACTGCTGTATCATTCGCTAATGATGAAGGATATATTTTCAAAGAGACTCCTACAGTCAATCTAACCCCTTGTGGTGGAGACGTTGGAGACCCAAGTAGTGATGAAGCAGTCAAGGATCCTAATACTTTGACTAATCAAACTGATACTACATTGATTATATCCTCAACAAATAAGGGTATAGTTGGTGTTATTCAGAATTTCGCCATCAAGAATGTTGGTCAGGGTTATATAAATCCTGTAATAACTATCGAAGGTGGTGGTGGAGACGGTGCTACTGCTGAATGTGTTGTCACGTATGGTAGAATAACAGATATCAAGATTACTAACTCTGGTACTGGTTATACGTCCATGCCCACTATATTCATCAAAGATGAACCTATTACTGGTACTCCTATTGATCAATATAGAGGTGTATCTGCGAAGGTATATCCTATAATCAGATACATGTCTGCAACTGATCCTGATCTTGTCAAGAAGATTGAAGGTCAAGAGTCCATTATGTCTATAGATTGTCCATGAGCGAATTATCATCACCTCCAATTCCAAATGAGAAAGGGCAACCTTCTCATACCTACGGAGCTACCTTTTTTGACGGATCACAATTTACTGTCAACTGTACTCCTGATTCCAACTGCACAACTTTCACTCACCAGTCTGGAAGTAGTATAAAGTTTCAATCTGATGGCACTATAAGTATCATTGCTGCAAAGCAATTGTTCCTAACTGCTAATGGTGAAGAAACCAATACTATGAGATTCAAAGGTGAGTTGAAAGTAGAAGTTGGTAAAGATTTTGGTTTTACTCATAAAGGTAAGTTAGCAGACTACCAATACTCTGGTACTGTTAGAACTGGTGCAAAGAATCAGAATACTATTATAGCTAACTCATCATTACATGCATCTAATGAAAGGACAGTTACATGTACCACTCAACTCAAGACATATTGTAACCATTGGGAGTTACAGTCAAATACATATAAGTCTGAACAGCAAGGATCCAACCTGACAACAGCTCATGCTGGATTTGCTGTCAAACAGACTAATGATAAAAATGCGATCAACCTTGAATCTGCTGGTACTATGGCAGTAAACGTAGTAAAGGACTATAATACTACCGTAACTAAAGGAAAATGGACAGTCGATGTCCTTGATAATACTGGAACAGTAAATATCAAGAAAACTCTCCGTATGAAAGGGAGTAAAATCTACCTCAACTAATACTATGGACAAACAAGACGAATGCCTATCAAGAGTCGTAGTCAACCCTATGGCAAGAGAATTTCATCTATATTCAGATGATGGTGACTCTAGACATGTCAGATGTGAAACCTTAGAAGAATTTATGAATGTACTAGATTTCTGTAAGAGGTTACTTGATGAGGATACACTCAAATATGTTGACCCAACACAACCAATAATGGGACAACCTGACCACTAGACTGATAGTAGGAATGTATAAATATCATTATAGGATTGGTATGCCCACTGGAAATTAAAGATGTCATTAACTCGCTTATCAAATCTCATTAGTTCAACTGAAGGACGTTTCTTGTATGTTGATCCTAATGAGTTCAATGCTTCGGATCTAATTACGAATAGGGGTAACTCTCCTACAAGACCTTTCAAGACTCTGCAAAGAGCTTTACTTGAAGTTGCACGTTTTAGTTACGTTGCTGGTCCTGATAGAGGAAACGACAAGTATGATCAATATACAGTATTACTGAGTCCAGGAGATCACTGGATTGATAATAGACCAGGATATTTTGTAAATTGGGATACAACAGCGAATTATTGGGATACCGATCAACAGATAGCAGGTGTAGATGTAATACCTCAACTAACAGACCAATCCAACTTTGACATCTTTGATGACGATAATGACCTTTTCAAGTTCAACTCTGTAGAAGGTGGTATTATCATTCCTAGGGGTACATCACTTGTAGGTTCTGATCTAAGAAAGACTAGAATCAGACCAAGGTATGTTCCCGATCCAATGTATGCTGACTACTTGGAAGAGAAGGGTTCAGGTACATATGAAGAAACAACAGATTATAAATTACCAAATGTATATCTTGAAGAAGCACCTTCTGTTACATTACCTAGAGCATCATTTTTCAGGGTAACTGGTGGATGTTACTTCTGGCAGTTCTCTATATTTGATGCAGTACCAACTAATACTGGTGGTATTTTCAGGTATGCATCTAACGATCCTTCTGATAGTATCAAGTTTACAAAGTATAGTCAGAACTACGAGTGGAAGACAACTAAAGAATCACTAACCAATACTGATACAACTGGTCTAGGTTCTCACCATAAGTTGACTGGATTCGCATTCGCTAATGGAATGACGGTTCCTGATATTACATTATCTGCTAATGTAGCAAGTGCGGATACATCAATCAATCTGAACAAGATCAACAGTGGTTCTCAAGCAAGAATCCATATGGGTGATTATCTATTGATAGATAACGCTACCAATGCTAGTAAAGAAATTGTCAAGGTAAAGAAAGTATATACTGCCTTGAGTAAAGTAGATGTATATAGAAGTCAGTTAGGAACGAGTGCTCCAGTACAGCATGATATCAATACTACAGTAACTAAGCTAAATGATCTAGGATTATTCTATGCTAAGATTGCAAGAGGATTCTCTTCTACAGCTATTGAAGATGCTATTGTTGATGCTCAAGGTGAAGTAGAGGCAAGACAACAGGAGAATAGAATTGTTGGTCCTCTAAACGTAGACAACAAGATCGCATCCATATCTATTACTAAGGTTGTAGGTACTAAGTATAAGCTTAGTGTCAATACAAGAGGTTCTCATGGTCTATTCAAAGGACAGATCATATCTCTTATCAATCTAGATGCTACACAGACATCACAATCCTCTGGATTTGGTGGTGATATCAATGGTACAGTGTTTGTATCAAGTGTTTTGAATGCAACTACTATTGAATGTGAGAAGATATTAGCACCTAATACAGTTCAGCAGACGTATGTATTCAATCAAACTGCTGCTGCAACATTGATTGCTGATATTGATACTGTTGACTCAGCATCACCATACATATTCAACTGTTCTATTAGATCAGTGTTTGGTATATGTGGTATGTTCTGTGATGGATCCAAAGCAACTGGATTCAAGTCAATGGTTGTGGCACAGTACACTGGTGTGTCTCTACAGAAAGATGATAGAGCATTCATCAAGTACATGTATCAGAATTTAGGTAATCCTGATATAGGTAATAATGTATTGATGGAACCTGTGTTCTTGAAAGAGGGTGAGACAGGAAATGTATTACCTTCTGATCCTACACCTACTAAAGTTTCTACACTACACAGTGATGGAGCAGCATATTATCAGGATAACTGGAGAACATTCCATATTCATATTAGATATGAAGGATTGATTCAGGCGGTGTCTGTGTTCGCTGTTGGATTCTGTGATCACCATTTGATTGAGGATGGTGGTGATATATCTATTACTAACTCCAACTCTAACTTTGGTAACACTGCATTGAGAGCAGTCGGATTTAGAGAGAAATCATTCCCACAAGATAAAGTTGGTAAGATTACACACATCATACCACCTAAGAAATTAGATCCTGATGAGGTAAAAGAATTCAGTTGGTATCCATTTGATACTAAGAAGACTCAAGCATCTAATACTAGCAACAGAAAGACAAGGTTGTATCTATTTGGTGCAGATCTTCCAAGCAAGACACCAACATACATATTTGATAACAAGTTTATCTTTGGTGGTAAGGCGAATGAGTTTGTATATTCAGATGAAAAGGTTGGTAATAAGACAGAGAGATTGGAAACATATCTTGCTACCAATACTGACTCTGATGGTGTCTATGAGCACGTACAGATCAAGACATTCAATGTCAATCCCAATACAGACATATGTAAACTAAAGACCACTGGTGACTCATACAGGTGGTATACAGGTACTCCAGTAAGAATATCATCTGAAGTTGGATACTTACCTGATGGTATGACTCCAAATACTACTTACTATATCATTACAGAAAATGGTAGTAGGTGGAAGGATGCTAACTGGACTGATGGAACTGGTAATATAAGCAATGTTGCTAATGAATTCAAGTTAGCAAAGACTATTGAAGAAGCAAGAGCTGGTACTTCTATTGATCTAAGATCTCAGAACCCACCAACAAATGCTGACATCAACAACCCTAACAAGTGCGAACTGAAAATCTATCAGTACACTTCTGATGTCAAACCCATACCTATCAAGCATGAGTTCAAGACAGAATCTACAACTAACGAGTTTATTTGTGTAAACGATGGTACTTCACCAAGTCCTACCGAGATTGCTCATGGATTTGATGCTGGTCAACCCATATACTTCTCTAAGGGAATATCAAGTGACACACTACCTTCACTATCAAGTGGAGCACTAAGTACACAACAATTCTACTATGCATATCCTACAAGTAGAACTAGGTTCAAGATAACTCAGGATGATCCTACCACTGGTGGAGGTCGTGCTGCTGCTATTGCTGGTAACTCCTTGATAACTCTTGGACCTACTATGGCAGCAGGTTCAACTACTGTTTGGGCTAACAATGGTCAGTGGACTACTGATACTGAATATGCTGGTGCTAATGGTACATCATGGGAATCAAGACAACCATTACAGTATGACCCTACAAGACTAAACAGTCAGGTTGTAAGTGATATTCTTACATATGGTAACTGGTGTATTCTAACAGAGAATAACCACGTTCCTGTTGCTGGTACTACTCAACAGAGTGGAAATAAGATCCTCAATCTAATGCTGACTGATAATCAGTATACAAGTGCAGAAGGAGCATCAAAAACATCAAGACTATCATATATTACTAGGCAGAAAGATAATAGACCAAACTATGATAGAACATACAGATATCGTTATGTTCTACCTAAAGATAATAGAGATGCACGTGCTCCATTCTTAGGATATATTGTCAAACTAAGGACAAATGATGATGGATATGTGATGGATACGTGGACAGGTGGTGCTCCAGCTGATTACACACAGTATGAAAGAACATATTATATCTACAATATTGATGAGATTCAGGACTTCATTCCACAGGTTCAGGATGGTGTATACTACCTAACCTTGATCTTAGGTGATATTGAAATTGATCATGGTAAGATGGTTCGTGGTGAGAGTGGAAACTTAGCACAGAACTGGTTCAAGAAGCATAAGTTTAGTCAGAGTACTGCTGAGTTATATCCTGCTTTGGATGCTGATAACCCAATTGATAACCCTGATGCATCTAAGTCATGTGCTGACCATAGAGTTCATGGATTTGTATACTCTGATATTAGAACCAATAGTACTACAAGAGAAGGTGCTGAAGCATTCTTACTTGACAACAAATATACTACTGCTCAAACAGGAACTATATGTGTAGCAAGGGATGGTTTCGCAAGAAGAGGTAGAGAAGATCAATCTAGATTATATCCAATTGGATATCTAAGAGGTAACTCATCAAATAGAAGTGATGATGTTGGTATTGAAGTAGAACTTAGACGACCATCACTTATCAGATCTGGAAACCATACATTTGAATATGTTGGTTATGGACCAGGTAACTACTCAACTGCATTCCCATCTAAGCAACAACGAGATCTATCTGATAGAGAGATAGTTGTATCACAGGCTAAGAAGGAAGATGCTGGTGTTGTATTCTATTCAGGTCTAAACTCACAAGGTGACTTATACGTTGGTACTCAGAAGATCAACGCTGTTACTGGACAGATTGAAATTATTGATGAATCTATACTTGAGATATCATCTATACCTGAAGAAGAAAGGAAAGCAAATGATGAAGAGAATGAGAATGAAGATACAGAATTACCAGATTCTCCTGAGTTCCATGACCTAACAGTCAAGGGTATTCTAATAGTTGAGAACTCTGATGATCCTTCACTACCAAGTTCTCAAAGGATAAAGGGATCTACTAGAAGTCATAGTGTATACTATGGTGGTATCCAATTCAATACACCAATGGAAGCGGATAATCCAAAACAGAGGATCAACTTCTATGGTGCTCCTAATGGATATGATCCTGCTGCTGGTGGAGAATATCATGGTATTCATGGTTTACTATCAACCAATAACCTCAATATGAGGGCTATTAGGGTAGTCAATAGGAATAATGAAGATAATATAGACACTGAAGTTGCTGGTGATGCTTACACAAAAGATATTACTTTATGGGGATCAACAACAAGACCAACAGCATATGCTAATGGTGGTGGACAATCTATTGTCAACTTGTTTAGTCCTGCTGGTGGTTCAGTCACATCAAACTGGGCATTAGGTAAGAATCATGGTGACATTGCATATAAACCTAAAGGATCGTTTGGTAGTGCTGGAAAGAATAACCACTCATGGATATACTTACCCTCTGGTACTGGTGGTACTCTTGGTCATTGGTATTGCACAGGTCTAACTCAGACAGGTGGTATATATCCTTTTGAAGATCAGTCTACTGCTGGTAATACTGGTTCTCTAGGTATCAATGCAATTTATAGGGCAGAGACAAGAAGATCAGAACTATATGTCAAAGGATCAGGTCAGACAGGAGCAAATCTCAAGAGAGATTATTACATAGGTATTGATGATCAAACTAACAATCCTATATTCTGGATGAAGAAGGATGGATCAGGAGCGAGTGCTGCTGAGCCTTCTGCACTATTCTTTACTAATTCACCATCAACTGAGATATCTCAGATGGTTAGTGGTGGTACTGAACTCCATTCATTTGAAGTTGCTAATGGTCACACTGCAAAGTTTGGTGATGAAGTTCTATTGAACAGTCATGTTTATATTCAAAGCAATGCTGAGTTCTTAGGTGCAACTAGTGGTATAATCATACCAACTAATCACAATTCATTGCAAAGTTTCCAGAATTCAAGTGATGGATGCTTCTTGAGAATGGATGGAACTACTTCAGTAATGGAACCTTCTATCAGTACTACTGACCCATTAGGTGATGCTGGATCAAATCCACAGAAGTCTAATGTATATGGTAACTGGTCTAATTCAGGTAAGGAATTCACCTCAGCAGCACCAACAGTATTTGATGCTCATATAAGGGATGATATTCAGAACCAAGCATTACCAGTTGGAGGAATTATATTGTGGGGTGGAGCATATTCAAATATGCCTAAAGGATATTGTTTATGTGATGGTGGAACTCATAAGGATAGATTTGGTAATACTATTACAGTACCAGACCTTAGAGATAAGTTTGTAAAGGGTGGAAGCACAACTGCTACTGGTACAATGACTGGTGGTTATGATGAGAACGAGGTCAAAACTAAGTTATCAATCTATGGTCACGAACTATCAAGACCTGAAACTCCTGCTCACTCACACGGATTGAACGAGAACTACTTTAGACACTCTCATGGTATTACAGTTCAAGTTGGTTTGAATGACTTGATTGGTGCTAAAGCTGGTAATGATAACCCTGATGCTGCATTTGGTACTAACTGGGGATCTGCTGCTCATACTTTGGTAACAATACAACCTGATCCAATATATGATGGTCAGAACTCTAAGGGTAATACTGATCCTGCATCTAACGCTGGAGCATTCTTAGATCTATCTGGTGTAGGTAATATGAGAACTGGACCTGGTGTTGGTGGTGGATCAGGTGGTGGTGGTGGATCTACTACTTGGAACACAATATATGGACCTGGTTATACATCACAAAATTATGTTGAACTATCAGGACAATCATCTGGTTCATGGCAAGTAACTTATCCTTTCAATGTACTCATATCTCCTGTTAGAGCTATGGCTGTGAGGACTACTGCCACATCAACTACATGGTCACAACCACCTACTGTAACAGTAGATATTGATTATGATCTTGGTGCTGCTACTCAGGTATCAGTAAATGGTATTCATACAACTAATACAGGTTGGACAACAGTATGGGATAATGCTGCTGATGCTAACAACTACATGGAGACTACAGTAAGTGCTGCTGGTCTTGCTGGTTCAGGCATGATGGGTTTCCACTTCTTCTATCAAGGACAGTTGAGAGCGATCAACCCATATGGAACAAATGGTCCATCATATCTAAATGGTACATGGAACTACTGGGGAGTTTATAGATTCAAGGGTGAAGGTCTAGTATCTGGTAACACATACAAGATGACTGTTCAAAGAATGACCTTTGGAACTTATACTCATAGTGCTACTAAGAGATATGAAGTTGGTGATGTCTGGAATATTCCTGGTAGTGCTACTCATACTACTGCAAGTCAGATGTCTTTCACTCATGAGATTCAAGAGGAGACATTCTCTGGTGGTGGAAGTGGTGGAACCTATAACTTCTACTATAATGGTTCTAATGTAGGATCTAATACCACTGGTGGTATATTGACAGTAGGAAGTCTAAGGTATACAATGGGATCCTCTGTTGGTAATAACCAATATCAGATCAAGGTAGAGCAACAGCAGACAAGTGGTGGATCAGGTACTGATTGGCATGACTTATCAGCAAATCCAGGTCGTGATGACCCACGAAGAACTGATACTCCTAGTGGTTCTGCTAATGCTGGTAACTCACTTGGTAAGTCTACTACGGACTTCAAAGCGTTACATCACCATCACCCATTCCAATTCAGTGATGATAGCAGTAGTGCTGGTGTAACTGTAACCACAGCAGGATCAAGTGGATATGGTCAGGGTATAAATTCATACGGAGCAACTCTGGATGAGTTCAGTACCTTATCATTCACCCTTGATAACAGACCTGCATACTTAGAACTCTGTTATATCTGCAAACTATAGGACAGATTACAAAGTGTCACATACCCCCTATACAAGGGGGTATTTTTATGGCATTATATAAATGTTGAGGGATATGTGGTTCTCTAGCCCCAAACCTTCCGACTACTCTGACACTTGACTTAGTACCTTCTTTGAAAGGTGAAGCACCTCTTGAGCAAGTAAGAAGCAGAGACATGACGTTGGAAGAAACCTATCACAGCACACAGATGACTGATGGTTGAAAGTGGTGGGGGTTCAGGTGTAAGCGATTCCCTAGAGGTAAATTTGGGCAACTGGGTGAAACCTAGATCATTGCCCCACTCCCTCAACACAATATTCTTTACAATTCTAACATGGAACGTGAGTACAACTACTTCAGAGATGAAGATGATTACAGCAACTTAGACCTTGTTGAAGTATTCAGTCAAGAGGAAGGTTTCCAAGACAACTTGGATGCTGACACACTCAAACTACTAAAGAACTTCAAATGAGCAAGTATTCTGGCAGTGAAAAGTTACTATTCATTGCGTCATTCTTCTGGTTGATGAACTGGGGTGTTAGACTAACCACCTTAGCACTATCTTCCTTACAACTAAGTTATTTCTAATGTACACCATTTCCATAAGAAGCAACTACGGATTCAAGAAGGACATCAGAGAAACTATTGATTGGTTTGTTGACTACCACTCACTCAATAGATTCAAGATTGACTTTGATGTCGTTGTTCGTGGAATGCTTAGAGAGGGATGTTTTGGTGGATGCACCGTCATGGATGCACAGCACAGACCCAGACATTTCCTTATTGAATTACATTCTGGTCTTGACAGATATGAATTTATCAGTACCTTGATGCATGAGTTAGTTCATGTGAAACAATGGGTACTCAAACATAAAGCACAGAGGTATGCTAAACAGTTGTGGCATGGCAAAGTAATTGATCGATCCACACCATACCAAGATGAACCTTGGGAGATTGAAGCATATATGACTGAGGGTGAACTGACCAAGCAGTTCATCCAATTTAGAAACTGACACATAGGAACCCCATAAGGGGTTCTTTTGCTATATTATGAATACATGGTAAAACTTCGTCCACATCAATCACGTGCTCTTGCTGCAATGGCAGAGCATAAAAAAGGTCAGATCATCGTGCCTACAGGCGGTGGTAAGACATTCATTATGATACAACATGCTATGAGAGTATCAGGTAAGACTATTGTTGTAGTTGCACCTCGTATTCTATTAGCAAAGCAACTACGCTCTGAGTTCTTAGAGCACATCGACTGTGACTATCTACATGTACACAGTGGTGAGAAGAATGGTACTACTAACCCTGATGAAATAAGAAGATGGGAGCAGTATAATTATCACAGACCTAAACTTATTTTTACAACCTACCACTCATTGAATCGTGTTATCTCTTCTGGTATTGATATTGATTGTACTTACCTTGACGAAGCACATAACTCCGTTGCAAAGTCTTTCTTTGGGAGTATTGTTGCTTGTTCTAAGTTATCAACCCATTTCTACTCTTTTACTGCTACTCCTCGTATTGCTCGCAAGCATGATCGTGGTATGAACAATGCAGATGTGTATGGAACTGTCATTGAGAATTGTCCTGCACCTGAGTTGATCAATAACGGTAGTATCATTCCTCCTACATTAGTACCATTTACTTCTGATGGTGAGGATCATGAGAATGTAATCAATATGGTTGATGAACTACAAGGTAAGAAGATCCTTGTATCATCACCACCAACAAAAAGACTATGGGCAATGCTCACAAGGTCAGATCTTTATGCACAACTCAAAGAAAGAGGTTATCATGTCCTCCACATTACATCCAAGTATGGAGCGTATATTAATAAAAAGAGGGTTGATAGAGAAACCTTCTTCCAAGCACTCAAGGACTGGGGTGAGGATGTACGTAAGAAGTTTATTGTCTTCCACTATTCGATCCTTTCGGAAGGTATTGATGTACGTGGACTCACTCATAGCATCTTGCTACGCAACCTCGGTATCGTGGAAATGGCACAGACTATTGGACGTGTTATCAGGATGGACAGACAAGATACCAAACGCATTCAAGATGGTACTTTGTGCTCTGGCAATTTTAGTATGTATCGTAAACCCACTGGTTTCGTTGGCATTCCTGTTCCTGCTAACAGTAATTCAAAGATCGTAAAGAGATTACAAAAGGTTACTGATGCTATCTTTACTGATGGTATACCTCCTGTATCATATGTTTCCTAAAATAAATATCTATGGTATAATATGTACAATGGAGTAATAACATGAGAGAACAACTAATAAAAGCACTCTTAGCACATGCTCAGGGTGATATTGCCAAACATAAAGCAAACGTAGAAATATATCTCACTAACCCTGTGGGTATAGGTGAGCATTCTAATGTTGTTGAAGCAATAGAAGAAGAACTAAATCAAATAGCAAAGTACCAAGATCAAATTGATGTAATCAACAAGTATTTCAAATGAGCATTCATTCTAATATTACTATCACCATTGATGTCAATGGTCTGGTGTGGGATAGAGCAGAGTTCCTAAAGCAAGAAATGTCAGTCACACAGAATGACCACCTTGCTGAGAACTTACGAAGAACTCTAACATTTGATACACTATATCATATGGTAGATACATCTATCTTAGAGTTCTTTGATAATCATGAGCACCCTGAGATATGGGATCCTCATTATGGTGAAACAGCAGGTAATGAACCAGCAGCATCATTTGAGAAAGCAGCAAAGGATAGAGAGAAAGCAAAGAAAGAATTTGAAATGGTGGATCTCGTATCATCTGCATGGACAATCAAAGTACCTAGAAGAATAAAGAAATGAGTTTATCAGTAGAGATAAAAGAAGGAACAAAACAATCACACTCAGCAGCAGAGAATACTAAGTTTGTTAGTTCATTCCTCAAAGGTGTGGTAGACAGAGAGAAGTATAAGCAATTGATTGCTAATTTCTACTTTGTTTATAGTGCTATGGAGGAAGAAATAGAAAAACGTAGGGGTGATAGTACCCTAGGAAAGCTATTTTATTCTGAACTAAATCGTGTTGATGCATTAGAAAGAGATTTGAGATACTTCTATGGACCTATCTGGAGATCTATTGTAGAACCAACAGAGGAAGCACAGAGATATGTGAATCGTATACGTGAGGTAGCGAAGGATGAACCTGAACTATTGATAGCACATCACTATACAAGATACATTGGAGATCTATCTGGTGGACAGATACTAAAGAAGATAGCACAGAGAGCAATAGGTGATGAAGGACTGAACTTCTATGATTTCCCTCTTATTGATGATAAGAAGGGATTCAAGCAGTCATATAAATCAATGCTTGATACATTAGACCTTGACCAACACCAGATTAATGCTATAATAGTAGAGGCTAATTGGGCATTTCGTTTGAACATGTTCATGTTTGAGGAACTTGAGGGCAGTGCGTTCTTAGGTTTCGTCAAGTTTATTATAGGTAAGTTATGGCACAGATGAAACGATATCTTGAACAGATTCAAGATGACGATCAATTAGAACCAACTCGTAGACAAAAACTAATGAGCAGGTTAGCACCACGCTGGTTGTTCAGAAATTTCGGTCAACTCCTAGACACTCCTGAAGTGCATAGGCAAACTGCTAATCCTGGAAATGATCCCTTACGTCAAAATAAGGTGATCAGATATGAGGATGAGTTCGGTCTCAGTCTACCTGATAAGGGATTTCATTTCAATATCTCTAAGGGTAGATATGAACGTGAATGGTCTGCTAAGGGAGATCAGCATGGAGGACTTGATACTATAACAGAGTCATATCAAAAACGTGAGTCTGGTTGGTTTCAAGTTATGGAGACTGATGAACGCATATTCTATGAGGATAGAGCATGAATGCGAGAGCGAAGGAACTAATAGAACTGGGTGTTACCTTACTTGATGGGAAGTATGAGGTAGTGCATGGTTTGAATTCTGTAGGTAAATCCTATGACAAAATTATTATCACATACAATGAAAAACAGAGAGAAGATCAGAGCACAAGTGAAGAGTAGATTTTACTATCTCTTCTGGGGCATTGCAACATTCAGTGTAGTTGCTGGTCAAACATACGTTGGTACTGGATACAGAGCATTTGCTAATGCTTTGAATAGAGTATTTGACACCATTGAGGTGGAAGTTCAAAGAGATCCTATGACTATAGATGCATGGGATGATAACATAGGAGCGATATGGACTAAATAGTTTGTTACGAAATCGATACAAACTAATACGTGAAAGACAAAGAAGCAGCAAAACTATTACTAAAACGAGCAAAGAAACATCCTGAGTTATACAG
>CENF01086819.1_pt1 | contig 21160 bp, 30 predicted proteins | sample 361291 | NCBI WGS metagenome assembly CENF01 (sample SAMEA2619399, study PRJEB7988) | marine metagenome | isolation source: saline water (ENVO:00002010), including | reverse complement strand
ATCAAATTATTACTTGCGCTATTAATATTTCAAATACCTTTTGCTCAATCTAAGATTGAAGACAAAGAAGTTGTTATGTCAATCTTTGACGGCTGTATGTCTGAGCAAACCTCCGCAATATCAACAGGCAAAATGTTAGAGTACTGCGCTTGCTATTCTAATAATATATCCGAAGGGATGGATATTACTGAAGTAATGCTTTTAGGCATGGATCTTCTTGCTGCTGGAAATGATAAAGCAAAGGCTGCACAAATCGCTCTAGCTAACGAAAAATTAAAGAAATATTTGCAAGAATGTTTAACCAGGCTTGTTCCTTAAGCTATTTCTTGATTTAGATCCAACAATTATTTAAATCATAGTGTGATAAATTGAAAAATTTGTTAATAACTATAAGTCGCATCTTGCTAGCTGTTTATTTTTTATCAGCAGGAATTGGTAAGTTTTTAGCATGGGATACACACGTGGCACTCATGGAATTACATAATATGATCATGATACCAACCCTATTAGCAATTGCTGGAATAGCCCAGATAGGCGGAAGCATTTGCCTATTATTTAATAAATATGTTGTAGCTTGTTCGTTGGGGTTTGCTGCAATGACTATATTGATAAATATAAACTTACATGATTTTTGGAATGTTTATGAGAGTGTTGATGTAACACACGAAACCCAAAACTTTATAAAAAATTTAGGTGTGTTTGTTGCTTTTTTGCTTCTAGCTGCAGTAAATATAGATGACAACAGGCCTAAAATTAAAACCTTGGAATGATATATAATTTAGATATTATTACATCTAACACAGGCGTAACAGACAGAAGAGAATTCCAACATGAATGAACTAACTAACATAATAGCAAATCTAGTCTATAGCCCCACATTTAATGTTTATCTGGTATGGATTGTCGCCATTTTGTATTCTGTATATTATGGATATTATTTTCTTTCAGTTAATAGTTTTGAAGATTTAAGCGATACAGAATTTAAAAATAAATATAAATTTTGGTTCCCAAGTGGCAAATTTAGTTTTGGTAGATTTTTAGCGCTATGGCCAGCATTTAATTGCATTGCTATAGGGACTTTGAATGATATTGTTGTTATTTTTTTGGGCGGAACATATTTAGAGATCTATAACAAGATGTGGTGGAGCCAGTTTTTAGATGCAGCTACAGTTTTTAATTTTATTAATTCACTTTAAATGTTTTAATAAAGTGCATAATATGTGCATATAGATTTAATTATTTAAGAGGAGAGCATAGAATGAGTGATAAAAGAAAAGTCGGGGTAATATTAGGTGCGTTATTTATTTTTATGCCGTATTTGACAATGGAATTTATTGGCAGCACTATTAATGACTCCGTTTCGATTTCTTGGATCGCTGTACTTTTTCCAAGTGATGCTAATCTAGGCAATCTTGTTCTTCGTGATACAAATTATTTCTTATATGCATTTTTGGGATTCGTAATTCTCTCAATAGTTTTGAACCTTATTAAAAAACCACTTGTTGTTCTATCTGTGATAACCGGAATTATTGCTCTGGGACTTCATGTGCTTATTTATTTCGTAATGGAAGATAGTTATTCTAGGGGAACTTTTGGAGCATCTTGGATATTAATAGGTGTTGGCTGTTTACTACTGGTAGTTTCTCCATTTTTTAAGAAATCTGCCTAAAATATATTCTTAATGATAAGGAAATGTATATTAGCTCTTTTAATATCAAGCAACCTCTTAATCGCTAACGAGAGCGAATCAAACTTAGACGCAAGCCTGGAACAGGTTGTTTGTAATATACCTGGAGTAAAAACAAAAAGAAACGAAGAAGGCTTTTTAGACAGATTAAATACAAATCTTAGAAGAGAGGGCTGTATAAAAGGCGATGTTTTGGTTATTGAGGGCAGCGCCAATACTGGGCTTGTTGTTGCCTATGTTTGTAACATTAAAAAAGATATTATAGTTTTTACTTCTGGAGAAGTGCTTTGCACGTACCAAGGATACTTAAGCACATTTAGGAAAAGAATACACTTCTAACCCTCGATCATAAAAATCAGATTTTTAACAATTTTTTAGTAGAATTAGACATAGTGAATAATTTTAGGAGAGAGCCATGAGTCATACAAAATGGGAGTACAAACCAGTTGATCACAGTAATTCTTCACAATGAGTTATACAAATCCTGAAATTGAGGACCTGCATCTTTTGGTTAATATTGGTATATACTTAATTTATGTGTGATTGTTGTGATTGCTGCAAGTGCTCTTGCTGCGCTAAATAAATTTTAAATAAAGCTTAGAATTAAAATATATTTTTAATGAAAGAATTTAAAAATTTAATTGTTCTAGGCCCTTTAATATATGCCGTTCATCATTTTGAAGAACACGTAATATTTAATTTTAGAGAATGGCGCTTACGCTACTTCCTAGACAACAATGCACTTCCAACAGAAGAGGTCTTAATTAGGCTGATATCTCTTTTATTAATAGTTACCTTTATACATCTAATTAAAAATAATAGAGGCAGCGCACATATAGTGATGTTCTTCTTAATGACAACCCAGGTTGTAAACGCCTTTTTTCACATATTTTTTAGTTTTTACTTTTCCGACTTTAGTCCAGGAGCAATAACAGGCCTCTTGTTATATCTCCCAGTAAACTGCATGATCTTTAAAGCGGCTTTTAAAGAAAGTTTTCTGAGAAGCTATACCGAATTACTTTTATTATTCATAGCAGGGTGCATAACATTTGCTTTATTTGAGATTATTGGACCTAAGGTAATTGCTTATACAATTTTACTAATGCCGTTTTATTATATACTCATAAATAAAACTCAAAGCATAAATGAATAAGAAGATCATAATTTCACAATCATTAATCTGTTCAGCTGGAATTTTAATTTTATCCGCATGCGCAAACTTAGATCCTTTAAGAAAAGAATCAACAGAATCATCTAAATATGATGGACCCAGTTTTATTGTTTCAAACCCCGATGAAAATTTAGATGAAAGATATCAAGATTGTCTTGTAAAAGCTGAAGAAAATACACAACTACTAGATGGCGCCTCAAAGGGTGTTGGGGGTACAGTACTTGTCTCCGGAGCTGCGGCAATAGGAACAGGTCTTGCTGGTGCCGTTTCAGCAGTTCCAGTGGCTGTTGTACTTGTAGTTGCAGGAGCCTCAACAATGAAAGCCGGAGATGTTTATAAAAAATACAAGGGTGCGGAAGAAGTACAGGAATGCTTAGAAGAAGCCGGTTATAAAGTTGTTAGCTTAGAAACGGATGATGAGTAAAAACATATTATTAATTATTTTTTCATTGCTCTTTCTTAATAACATTCAAGCAAACCTAAAATACAATCACCATTCAAGAGAATATGAAAATGCGCATCCAGATTCAGTATTAAAATATAATCACCATAATCGCCAGTACACATATGAACTTGCCGACTCAATATTAAAATATAACCATCACACCCGTAAATACACATTCGAGCAACCCAGTTCAATACTTAAGTACAACCACCATACCCGACAGTACACATATGAACTTCCTGATAATGAGCTTAAGTACAATCATCATACTCGTGAATACTCATACGAACGACCAGATTCAAAATTGAAATATGATCCATATAAGAGAAAATATTATTTTCCAAAATAGGTGCAGCTATCAAAGTTCGCCATCACATTCTTGATGTTGTAGAATAATTTTTAACTTGAAAAAACTATCTAAAATTTTTACTCATCATCCGCAATCAAATGGTGAGACATACTTTGAACATATGCGTTGTGCCTCCTACTATGGTCTCAAAATGATGACATCTGGCATAGCTGCAATTGTTCATGCAATCTTTCCCTTTCTTTTTGAAACAGCTGCAAGCGATTGTGCAAAAATGGTAAATGAAGAAGTGGAGCGAAGAAAACATGAAGCTGCACTTAAGTGAAAAGTTTTGCTAATAAAGTTGCTTTAATTACAGGAGCTGGTTCAGGAATTGGTAGAGCGCTTGCTATTAATCTTGCTGATCAGGGTTGTAGTCTTGCACTAGTTGATTGGAACGAAAAATCACTTGAAGAAACCAAACAAATAGTAAGAAAAAAAAATATCTCAGTTTCAACACATGCTTTTGATATAAGAGATAGTGAAAAGATTAAAGAGCTACCTGAAAAGATTCTTAATATTCATAATCAAATAGATGTTGTAATAAATAACGCAGGAGTTTCGGTTATTGGGTCTGTTGATGAGGTTGATCAAGATGACTGGAACTGGGGATTAGATATCTTGCTTCACTCGGTTATTCAGATGACTACAGTATTTCTTCCCCATCTTGAGAAACGTCCGGAGGCTGCAATTGTAAATACATCATCAATTTTTGGACTTTTTAGTGTGCCAAAGCAATCCATATATAATGTTGGCAAGTTTGGAGTTAAGGCATTTACAGAGTCCTTATCACTAGAGCTAGAAATGTCAGAATCACCGGTTGAAGCATATTGTGTTTTTCCTGGACATATAGGAACTAATATTTACAGCTCATCAAGATTTAAAAGTTTTGAACAGGATGACGCTGGAGCTGCAGTTTTTGGAACCAACGCATCAACCATTGAAGAGGCGGGTATTCAATTTAAGCAAAACGCACCATCAACACCAGACTATGCAGCAAAGGTTATTTTAAAAAATATAAAGAAGAAAAATAAAAGAATACTAATAGGGCTTGACGCTCGTTTTTATGATCTTATGAGTAGGCTTTTTCCAAAAAGATTTTTAAAGATTATTTGGATTCTACCATTCTTTAGAAGCTTGTTTAGTTCTAAAAGAACCTCAAAATGATTTCAAAGCTTGATCATTTAATTGTTGCCGTAAATGATTTAGATGAGGCACAAAGTAATTATAAAAAAATTTTTGGAATTGACCCTGTTTGGCACGGCGAACACGAAGAGCTAGGGACTGCCAATGTAATTTTCAACTTTAAGAATACTTATTTCGAGCTTTTATCTTCAAAAGGCAGTGGACTGGGTGCCGACCTAGTAAACAGCAGTATCTCTAAGAATGGAGAAGGGCTTATTGGATTAGTTTTAGGTGTTGAAGATATAGAGGCAACGAAAAAATTTCTAACAGATAAAGGGTTTTCAGTCACCGAGCCATCAGAGGGAGTTGGAAAAAGCTCTAAAAACAATGAAATTAGAAAATGGAATAACATTTTTTTACCGCCAGAACTTACCAGAGGTATCTTTTCTTTCATCATTCAACATACCCATGGAAACCTTAATGAAATCAATAAATATGAAGAAGCCTCGATAAATAAACTAGACCATGTGGTAATAAATACTAATGATGCTGACGGATTCATAGATATATACAAAAATACTTTTAATATAAGACTTGCCTTAGATAAAGTTATTGAACATTGGCAAACAAGAATATTATTTTTTAGATTGAATAAGACAACCATAGAAGTAGTTGAACAGAATCATAAGGAACCAGAACCAGACAAGCTTTGGGGGCTTGCATGGAATGTTGATTCAATTAAAAGCGCGCATGCAAGATTAATAAATGAAGGCGTTGAGGTAACTGATATAAAGCAAGGAATAAAGGAAAACACCTTGGTTGCAACTATCAAGTCTCATACAAACAGTGTCCCAACGTTACTAATAGAGCATTTAAAAACATGAATTTACTACTAGGAACTATTTTAGCTTTAATAGCTTTGATCATTGGCTCACCTTTAGTAGCATTAGTTTTAGGAATTAGCTTTGCTTTATTTATTGGTTCGGCAGAAGCAGGGGGACTCGTTCTTAAATCGACCGGCACTAAGTTGCTTCAAATTGGCATAGTGATATTGGGGCTAACAATATCCTCATCAAGCGCAACAATCTTAACAACAAAATATTTTCCTATGATTTCAGCCTTTGTGATAGCCATATTTTTTGTTGGTTATGCACTTTCAAAGGTTTTTAGAATGGATGCGAAACTATCAATGCTATTAGTTTCTGGTACAGCAATATGTGGCGCTACAGCAATGGCAGCAATTGCACCTTTGATTAAAGCAAAACCCAAACATCTTATAGCGTCAATGGGAGTCATTTTTATTTTTAATGCAATTGCAATAGCCATATTTCCTATAATTGGAAATAGTATTGAAATGTCTTCTGAGCAATTTGGTTCATGGATGGCATTAGCTGTTCATGATACAAGTTCTGTTGTTGGGGCTGCTATGTCTTTTGGAGATAATGCTGTTGAAACTGCTGCAACACTTAAATTAGGAAGAACGCTTTGGCTAGTACCCTTAATAATAGTTTTAAGTATCACTTACAAAGATAATAAAAACTCAAAAAACATATTTCCATTATTTTTATTTGCTTTCATTTTGGCAGTTTTTATTGGAAATCATTTGAATTTTGATGAAGAGATTCTATCTTTATTAAAAAACACAAGCGGTACTTTTTTAGTCGGCGCCCTTTTTTGTATCGGAACACAAATTAATTTAAAGTCGATGAAAGAAATAGATCTTAAAATAATATTTATGGCTATGCTGCTTTGGATATTTGCACTCTTCGCAGCATACTACTTAATTAATACTATCTAAAAGAGGAGAAAAGATGTTTAGTCATGTGATGGTAGGAACAAATAACATAGAAGAATCACGAGTATTTTATGACAAGATATTTGAAGCGCTTGGCGCTGAGCCAGGGAAAATGTATCCAAATCTATCAGGTCAGAAAAGATACTTTTATAACTTTAAAGGAGCAAGTTTTTGTATTACCGAACCAATAGACGGTAAACCTGCAACAATTTCAAATGGAGCAACTATTGGATTTAATATAGAAAACACCTCACAAGGTGATGCATGGCATAAAGCAGGAGTTGAAAACGGCGGCACATCTATTGAAGAGGATCCTGGCATTCGTAATTATGGTAAATTTAGCATGTACTTAGCCTATTTAAGAGATCCAACAGGCAATAAATTGTGCGCTGGCCTTTTGATAAAGTAGAATATTTATATGAGGAAATTGTCTTTAGTTTTAATTTTGTGCAATTTGCCCAACCTTTTCTCTGGTGAAGTAAATTCGTGGGATTGCAATAAATTTGACGGCGCTAGAATAATTGCAGGAGATGGAGAGTTTTTGGGTGTTCTTGGCCCAAGTTGGAATGCCGATTCTATTTTTAATAACTCATCTTCTTATGCAAGTTCATGGTCACAGAGCAGTATTTTTAATACCAGCAATGATTATGGGAATTCTTATTCAAATTTGTCAGTTTTTAATGACGGAGCATCTAATCCTCCAAAGATAATTGGTAACTCAGGATTGGTTGGCTATTTGTCAATTGGCCCTTCGTGGTATAGCGACAGGTTTTCACCATATGACATTAAATATACTTGTGATTGGGACTAATATTAAACAATGAACCAAAAAAAAACTGGAAGATGTCAATGTGGAAAAATTAAATATTCACTTAGGGAAGATAAGGTAATTTCAGGACACCACTGTCACTGCAAAGATTGTCAAAGAACTACTGGATCTGGAAAAGCAACAATATTGTTTATTGCAAGAAAATATGTTGATTTAAAAGGACAACTAAAATTTTTTGAAAGTAAAGGGACTTCAGGGTCTTATGTGCGGAGAGGTTTTTGTCCTAATTGTGGTTCAGGTGTTTTGAGTTATTCAAAACAACTTTCACATATATTATTCTTAAAAGCAGGTACTTTAGATGATTCCACTTGGGTAAAAATCGATTCTAATTTTTTTACAAAATCTGCAAATGATTGGAATGATGTTGACCGCTCTATTAAATGCTTTGATGCAAATCCAGGATTTATGTTTGGATTGAAAACACTCTTCAAGTCATTTTAGATATTAAAGAAATACCAAGATCGATCATCAAATAAACATTTGCAAGAAAGCCAATTGCCCAAAAAATACTCCTAGGGCTTGGATTTTTATCAGTAACTATTTTGTAATAAAGAATCATATGAATAATTCTTGCTACAGCGTATATCCAAACAATTACCGATAGTTTGAAAGAGCTGTACCCTATTAAGGCTGCTATTATTGCCATCCCTAGCAAGGGTGTAATGTTTTCAAGAGAATTTTGAAAGGTTCTATGTGCTCTGAAAACAATTGAAGACTGGCCCAGCTCTGGTTTTATCACTCCAACTTTGTACCCACCTTTTTGTCCTCGATGGACTCTTATAGCAACCATTGCCTGAACTATAATTGTTGCAAGAATTAGCCACAGGCCAAGAAATACTGATTGATATTCTTCTAACACTTTTGATCCTCTAAAATTTATTTGATTCGTTGTGTTAATTATAGACATAATAAAGCTATGAAAGTGCTAAAAGAAGAAATGATTTTAAATTGTTCGGCTATGGAACTGTGGAGCATTATATCTGATGTATCTAGATGTGACTGGGTGCCATCTGTTGAGGAAATTAAGATTGAAGCTGATTGTAGAGTTTTCGAAATGGAGGGAATGGGAATGGTTAAAGAACGAATATTAATAAATGATGATAACAAAATGAAGCTTCAATACTCTGCAATCGAAACCATAACCCCTATTAATCACCATCTTGCAACCATGCATATTACTGCTATTGATAAAGATACATGCAGTTTTTCTTGGACCACAGAAATTGATCCAGAAATTTATGCTGATGCAATCCATCAAGGAATGATGATATCAATAGATGGTATTAAGAAAGTTATATGCAATTAAGGCTATTCTTCCGCCATAAAAGCTAGAAAAAGCTTTTATTTAAAACTTTTAAAAAATTATTCTTATATATCTATTGTCTAACTAAATTAATAATGGTTATATATAAGACATATCTATATTACGGAGAAATATTATGAAATTAAAATTAATGCTTATGTCATCTTTTTGCTTCCTTATAGTGTCTTGCGGCGGCGGCGGCGGAGGCGATGTATATGATGAATATCATGATCTATTATGTAAAGCAGCCAATTTTGCTTCAAGCATGGATATGGATAAAGCCATGGATGCAGCTGAAGAAGCGACAGACTTTGCACTAAAGAATGCAAGCAAAATGACAGATCAAACTAAGCTAGCAAATGCTTTGGATGTTACACGCTGTTAATGAATATCTAAAATTAACTAAGTTATTTACAAAGCCGTCCTAAGACGGCTTTGAAATGTCTTTGGACTCAAATCCAAAATAAAATATGAACCACACGACCATTATCCAATAAGTAATCTATCAATAGCTGCCTTTAAACTCCATGAAATATGTATACAAAGTTTTAACCCAAGATGAGTGGGAGAGGGCCTGCATGGATGGTTATATAAATACAGCACTAGATGATATAGATGGATTTGTTCACTTTTCTCTGGCCAAACAGCTTGCATTAACTATCCGCAGTTATTTTGATCAATACGAAACATTGGTTTTATTGCAGATTGAAACAGATAAACTTTGCGATAAATTAGTCTACGAAGAATCTGGATCAAATGAGCGTGATGGAAAGTTTCCACACCTATATGGTAAATTAACAATGGAAGATATCTATAAAAAATGGGTTCTTAAAAGAAATGCATTTGAGTTGCCTATAAATGTTTTAAAAGAATCAGAAAAATTTGATATGACATGACAGACCTAACAATAAATGAAATATATGCAATCGGAGCCCCCATTGTATTAGCCATGATCTTAATCGAAGTCGTGTTTTCGAGCGCTCATAACAAGAATCTTTACAAGAAAGATGATACTTTTTGCACAATAGGCTTACTCACAGGAAATATCTTGATGGTTTTTGCCATTAAAGGAATAACCCTAGCACTTCATTTTTATTTATTTCAATTTAAATTATTTAACTTGCAAGAACTCATGCCTCTTTGGATGATATGGATTATAACATTTGTCATGATAGACCTTGTTTTTTACATTTATCATAGAATCTCACATAGGGTTAACTTTCTTTGGGCTATTCATATGAGTCATCACTCAAGCGAGGAAATGAATTTTGCTGTTTCCTTCAGACAAGCTTGGTTTGGCCCAATATCAAAGATTCCTTTTTTTATGGTGATGCCCTTGCTTGGTTTTGATCCAACAATAATTGCAGTTGCAGGTGTAATTAGTACTTTGTGGGGAATTGTTGGCCATACACAAACTATAGGAAAATTAGGCCCTCTAGAGTGGATCTTCAATACCCCATCGCATCATAGAGTTCATCATGGAGCAAACAAACAATATATAGATAAGAACTATGGGAACCTTTTAATAATATGGGATAGAATGTTTGGAACATTTGAGCCTGAGGTTGAAAAAGTGAAATTTGGACTAGTAAAAAATGTTAATACTTTTAATCCAACTAAGATAACTTTTATGGGATGGTTTGATATATTTAAAAACATAAGAACTGCCAAAAGTCCTAACGAGGCTTTAAGATTTTTTTTCGGGCCACCAGAAACTAGGAACAAAATATGAAAAAGTACCTAATAATAATGCTTTTATCTCCCTCTCTATTTTCTCTTGAAAAGAATATGTTGCACTGTGATGATATAGAACTCTTCTTTATTAGTCCTGCGAATGGATTCACAACTAGCGAATCGCAATTAAAAGTTCAGTTTGGATCAAAAAATGTCTTTATAAGTCCGGCAGGGGTAGAAGTTGAGCGCCTAAAAGATTGTAATGTTAGTGGACACCATCATTTAATTATCAATAGATCTTATGACGTTCGAGAGTATGCAGAACTTCCAATACCTTTTGATGCCAATATATTACATTTTGGAGGTGGGCAGACAGAGGCAATGCTTTCACTGCCCCCAGGAAAGTATTCACTTCAACTTGCTCTTGGCGACTATCAACATAAGCCAGTTGTATCCATTAATAAGAAACAAAAAAATAAAATAATTGTTTCAGAAGAAATAAATATAGAAATTATTGCTAATTAGGCTATGTCTTTTTCTTAGAGATTATTTCTAATACAATAATGATTAGATAATTTTGGGGAAAAGCATTTTTAAAAGAATAGAAAATATTTACTGTTTAAGAACTATTATAGTTTTTATGTCATGTTTTTTTGTTGCAACCGCTGTTTCAAAAGAGATAGTTGTTTCAGCTGGTGAGAATGCGCATGAAAGACTTCAAGAGGCAATGATATTAATGGAAGAAGGGGATATCCTTCGAATTGAGTCCGGATATTATATTTTTGAAGATGGTCTTTCTCTTGATGTCGATGGAGTGAGCATTATTGGCGATGGTATGGATGAAACAATTCTTGATTTCAAGAATCAAATGTCTGGAGCCCAAGGATTGCTTGTAACATCAGATATGGTAACTCTTAAAGATTTTGCCATCTTGGATGCAAAAGGAGACGCTTTAAAAGTTATTGGCGCTAAGGGCATCAATATGATCAACCTAAGAACCGAATGGACTGGTGGTCCCAAAAGCACAAACGGTGCGTACGGTTTTTATCCTGTTGAATCAGAAGATGTTTTAATTGATGGATGTGTTGCAATTGGTGCATCTGATGCAGGCATATATGTAGGCCAATCAAAAAATATAATCGTAAGAAATAGTATTGCCCAATACAATGTTGCCGGTATAGAGATTGAAAACTCATATTATGCAGATGTATATAACAACCTTGCGTCTCATAACACAGGAGGAATTCTTATATTTGATCTTCCAGATCTGCCTCAACAAGGCGGCCACCACATAAGGGTTTTTGATAATAAATCTATTGATAATGATACAGACAACTTTGCTCCGGAAGGGAATATTGTTGGAGAGGTTCCAAGAGGAACTGGAATAATAATTATGGCTAACTCTCATGTTGAAGTTTTTAATAATCTTTTAAGTGGAAACGGAACAGTTAATTTATCCATAGTCTCATATTCAGATGAAACAGACGATCCCAATTATTACCCACATCCTAGGGGTATTCAGGTTCATAATAATGAATATGGTCCTGGAGGATTTGATCCGGATGTTAATACGGGAGATTTGGCTAAGACACTTTTTGATATAAGCAATGGAAATATGCCTGATATTTTTTGGGATGGCGTAACCCCTCTATCTCAGATGATATTTGGGCAACCAAATGATGAAAAGTTAGTAATTAGCGAGGGTGATGAGGTAAGTTTCTTAACCATTAGCCCGCTAAAATATATGATGGGTTTCTCAAACCCAGTTCGAACAGATATAGAAGAATTTAAAGGGGTCATTAATCCACTTGAGCCAATTAATATAGACGGCATTTAGGGATTATGAAAAAAATATATACATTTTTACTGGTGTTTTCGCTGTGCACAAAGATCTATGCGGTTAACAATAACTTAATTACCTCTGACGCATTTCCAGACAAATTATCAGATTTTAGTTTTTTTAAAGACTCTGCAGCTCAGATACCACATGATGAAGTAATACCTTATGAGCTAATTTCCACATTATTTTCAGATTATTCTTACAAACAAAGATGGGTTTATGTTCCCAACGGCAAGAAAGCTAAATATGAAGAGGATTGGGTTTTTAATTTTCCTACGGGGTCAGCTTTAATAAAAACTTTTTACTACCCCATAGATGAGAGAGACCCTTCTGCCGGCAAACAGCTCTTGGAAACAAGGCTCTTATTGAGAAAAGAAGATGGGTGGGAAGCAGTATCTTATGCATGGAATAAAGAACAAAATGAAGCTTATAAAAAAGTTGCAGGCAAAACTATAAATGTTACATGGACAGATTTTGTAGGGCAGGAAAAGGAGGTTAGGTACAGAGTGCCTAATATCAATCAATGTAAAGAATGCCATGCTGCTGATGATAAAATTACACCTATTGGACCGAAGGCAAGAAATATAAACAAAGAGTTACAATTTGAAGAAGGTAACTTTAATCAACTTGTTTATTGGATGAATCGAGAAATAATTGATGAATACCCGTTGGAATTAAATTCTCCAGTGGACTGGACAGACGAAAGCAAAGATATTAATGATAGAGTGAGATCTTACTTAGATGTTAATTGTGGACATTGTCACTCTCCAACAGGAAATGCAAACTCAACAGGTTTATATCTTCATTTAAATGAAACAAGAGACATTCATTTAGGAAAATACAAAAAACCAGTTGCTACGGGAAGAGGGAGTGGAGGCTTAAAGTATTCCATAGTTCCAGGCAAGCCAGAAGAGTCGATATTACTTCATAGGATGGAGTCAATGGATCCAGGCGTTATGATGCCTGAATCAGGCAGAGCGCTGACTCATGAAGAGGCCGTTATTATGGTCAGAGAATGGATTCTATTAATGCAAAATTAATATTTGATGCCAAATAACTTAAACAACAAGAAACTACTATTAGCTTTCATGTCTTTTTGCCCTCTTATATTTAGTGACAAGAGTGCGAATTTATTTGAAGGTTATTGGCAAACCTCGCAATCGATAGTTCATGTAAAAGAATGCAATGAAGAGTTATGTGCTTTTATAGAAGAAATTACTATCGAAAGTATAGATGATCCTATGCAAATACTTGATTCTAATAACAGGAATAAATCTCTTAGACAGAGGCCAATGATAGGCATTAATCTTTTACAAGACTTCTCTTATCCAAACCAAAACATAAAAATACTCAGAAATGGCAAAATATATGATCCTGGTCGAGGAAGGGTCTTCAAATCAAATCTATACATCCTAGATAATGGTAATTTAAAAGTGGAGGGTTGTTTTTTGCGTATTTGTGGACATGAGGAATGGAGCCGTTTGAAATAATTAAAATATTATCTTAATTCTTGTAAAGACATTTCGTTAACATCATCAACAATGCCAAGAAAAGCTTTTGTAGCCCTTTTCATTCCTTCAGCAGGAACAAGCTCAGGTATATCAAATGTTGTATGATAAATTACATGATCAATAATATGAAAGCCTGGAGCCTTATCAGTAAGCTTGGGTTTGTCCGTCATTTGCTTATAAATTGAAACTCCATTCTCTTTAAGCCTTTCCTTAAATATATTTTTAAGCTTTTTACTTCCTGTCACATTCCACCTAAAAGAACCTATAGCGTTCGAAACCACAATATCTTCATTAAACCAATATAGCTGGGACTGACTTGGATGCTCTAAAGTAAGGACAATCGCAACATTATCCCAGTCGTAATATTCTTCAACCTCACGAACACTATATTCTCCATGATGATGATCGGGATATAGAAAAAACACTATAGATCTTTTTCTTTCTGTTTTTTTTAACTTAGCATAATATTCAGCCATTTCTAAACCAACTGCAATACCGCTAGCATTATCCATAGCCCCTTCAAAGTAACCGTCCGTATGTGCACCTAAAAAAATTTCTTCTTTCGACATGCCATCTAACTTTGCAATCATATAAGTAGTCTTAAGGTTTTCAATGACATCAATTTTTAAACTAAAGTCTACAAAAATCTTTTCTTTGAGCATTCTATCTCTAAGCAAAAAACCTTCATCCTGGCTGATAGTTATTACAGGGGCATTATATGATGATGTTGGTTTTCCGCTTGTCCCATGAAACGCTCCACCAGCAAACATGCCATCACCAGGAACACCCATAATATTTATTATTAGGGACGCTCCTTTTTTTGATGCACGCTCATTTGCATAAAATAGATCAGCTCTATTACTTGCCGAATGACTCCTTCCTCCTGGGACGAAAAAACTATAAATTACAACAGCTTTTCCTTCCACATCCTTTCCTAAGAAATCAGCCTCTGATCCTAAACCAACCCATACAAGTTCTCCTTTAAAACTACTATCAAGATGTTTGATGTTTTCACCAGTTGGAAATGCTGAAACTATGGAATGGAAATCATTGTTGTATGTATATCCTAATGACCACTCAGTTGGACGCCATTCTTTTTTAATGAAGACATCCCTTTTTTCAACACTAAAGCCTAAACCTTTTAATTTATTTTCAATATAATCCATGGTTTTTTTATCTTCTGGAGTACCAGGAAGTCGACCCCAGTATGGCGTTCTTTTTTTGCTATTTAGGGCAATATTTGAAATATCCCTAACTATTTTTTTCATTCTTTTAGGACTAACTGATTCATATTCTCCCGTTTCCCATACTGGGTAAGAAGAGTCATCTGGAATTAAACTATTAGAATCTCTTGGTAATCCTTTCCCATAAGTCTGATTGGGAGCTTCTGAAAATATTGGAAGCGCAATTATAGATATAAATAGAAAGATAAAATTTCGCATGTTTTATTTTAGCACCCCTGAAAATATACTAATATAAACTCAATATGAAAAAAATAAACTTGAAATCAAAGTTTAATAAATTCAATGATCTATGGTCACCTAAAGTTATTGCTGAAATGAATGACTATCAATTCAAGTTAGTAAAAATTAAAAACGATTTTGTTTGGCATAAGCATGATGATACAGATGAAGTATTTATTGTCGTTGAAGGAACAATTCATATCGAATTTGAAGATAAAACAATAGAGGTCAATGAAGGCGAAATGATTGTTGTTCCAAAAGGTACAAAGCATAAACCTTATGCCAGTGAAGAAGCAAAAATAATGCTAGTCGAGCCATCAGAGGTAATTAATACAGGGGATAACGAAGGTCACCTAACAGCACCAAATAATGAATGGGTTTAAATATTTTTTTAAATGAAAAAGATTAAAAATTTTAAGACTCTATTTTGTTTAATATTGGCAACCAGTTGTGGAGGAAGCTCATCACCTCAAACCCAAATCAATAACTCAAACTTAATTTCTCAACCAACCCCCTTATTTAATTCAAATCCAATTAAGCTTATTGATGCAGCTAGCTATTATTCTCATGCGTGCAATGACCCATCGTTCCAATTTTTAATACCAGTTAAGATTAACGAAGATAACTTTATTGATTTCATAGCTCATTTTTGGTGTGACAGTAAAACACCTGCACTGTATAACAATGAACCGACCCCAGATGCATTGGTTGCATATGTAAGTGATGGTTTCGGGCAATACTCAATAGAAAATATAAATGTATTTGGAGAAATAGCACCTAAATTAGGTGGCGCAAGTAGAAAATATGTCAGAGGTGACATAAATGCAGATGGAATAGATGATTTTGCCTTTGCTATGAATTGGGAAGACGGAAGAGCCGCTTCTGATAATAAGTCCGTTCTCTCTAACTATGCAAGCCCTGCAATTCTTCTAAGTGGTGATACTGGCTACGACATTATAAATTTAGGAACAGAGGACTGGGGTCACTCAGTTCAAATAAAGGAAAATATTGTATTTTTTGCAGGTCATTCGTCACAAGTATTCGAATATACAAATTCATCTTGGAATGAAATATCTGATAATTACCCCAAACTTAGCTTTGCAAGTTTTTTACTATATGACGACTATATTATTAATAGTGTAAGGAATGAGTCATCCCAAGGTCTAGAGCTAATTAAAGACAAGAAAGTTATATCATCAATAATGATAGAGGAATCTTTTAAGGTAAATTTTGAAAGCTGGAATAATTCAGGAACAAATAACTATTCTAGTTTGGGTGTTTATAATATTCGAGGAGAAAATTATTTCGATGGAATGATTTCTGAGATGTGCAGAAAGGATGATCTTGTTGTGGTCACTATCAACGCCAGTAAACTTAACTCAGGTCAAATAGCAGAAGGTGGCTATTATTCCCAGACTGATACAACCCCAGTTGTAATGTTTGATTTTTATAATATTGAAAATCAAAAGCTTTTGCAGGCAGATATTGAGATAGTAAACGAAGAAATTAATCATAATTTTAATTTTTTTGATTGTATTGATGTTAATCGAGATCAAAAAAAAGATATCGTCGCACAAGTTTTTAGCCAGCAGTGGAACGATCAAGATAATAACAAAGGAGTGCCTGAAATTTATATAAACGACGGGGTTAATTATTACAACATGGATACATCTAATTGGCCAAAATATAGCCAAAGTGATGATTCACAAGGCTTTTTGTTTGATGTTGACAAAAATGGTACATCAGACTTGGTTGTTTTCCCATTAAAAGTTGGAGCTTCAAGCCATGTTGAAATCTACACAACAAATAAAAATATCACAGACTAATTTTTTATGATAACTTGTGTATATGGGCAAGCTTACGATTTTTATTTTGGTTATCTTATTGACTGGGTTGGCTATATATTCACCCAATTTAATAAGATTATATAAATTATCAAACTTGTATAACAAAGACACAATAGCTCATAACTTTATAAATATGGATGAGATGTTTTTTACGTCTGACCCAATTCCTCCCTCAGTCGATCCAGATATATTTGCACTGAGTTTAATTGAATTACCTGAGACATATACCTTTGAAGGTAAAGAACACAACCTAAAAGAAGCTTTAGATTATTTCTGTACAGACGGACTCATAATACTGCACAACGACAAAACGCTTTATGAGAAATACTGGAATGGAAATGATCAATACAGCAAGCATATATCTTGGTCTGTAGCCAAATCATTCTTATCTGCATTAATTGGCATAGCTCTTGAGGATGGCCTTATTGATAGTATTGAAGATCCAGCAACAAAATATTTACCAGACTTCAAGGGGACAGGCTATGAAGGGGTAAAAATTAAAAACATTCTTCAAATGTCATCAGGAGTTTCTTTTAATGAGGATTACGCAGATCCAAATTCTGATATTAATAAATTTGGGAGAGCCGCTGCAAGAGGTACTCCTTTTAGGGATTTTGCAAAGACTTTAGAAAATGGAAAAGAGCAAGGAACTTTCAATCATTATGTAAGTATTGATACTCAAGTTCTTGCAATGATCTTAGAAACTGTCTCAGAGATGCCTTTAAGAGAATACCTTTCTAAAAAGATTTGGAGCAAAATAGGAATGGAAAGCGATGCTTACTATATTACAGACAAAACAGGAGTTGACATGGCTCTTGGCGGTTTAAATGCAACATTAAGAGACTATGCAAAATTCGGATATCTTTATTTAAATAATGGTAATTGGTTTGGTGAGCAGATTGTTCCAGAAGATTGGGTAAAAGCGTCTCATACACCAGATGCGCCGCACTTAATGCCCAATGCGGGAGAGCTATCATCAAATGATTGGGGTTATGGTTATCAATGGTGGGTACCCGGTAACCCCATGACGGACTACACTGCTCATGGAGTCTACAACCAGTTTATTTATGTTGATCCAGAATCCGGTGTTGTTATTGCTAAAACATCTTCTAATCACAGATTCAGGTCTGAAAAGGAATATACCAAAGCCGCACATATAGCTATGTTTAGATCAATAACTAAACATATAAAAGAAGAGATCAATTAATATATTTGTATTAGCTATAATTCTTACTTAGAATTAATACTGACATTCTGATTTTTTAGAGGAAAAAAACATGAACATTAAAACAAATTATTTAATTACTTTAATTTTTATTATTTCAATTAATATTTCTGCTCACAATGATCATTCACATGGAAATTCTGATGAATGGCAGATAAAAGCATATACAAGTGCCGCACCAGCATTTATTGGAGACCATGCAACGGTTATTAGTGATTCCGGTAAAGTGCTAAGAGAAGGCACTAATGGATGGACTTGCCGAAATCTTGTCCCAATGCCTGAGGGTGGATTTCAAGACGCTCATGCAACTGCAGCTGCTTGCTCTGATCCAAATGCTGTAGCTTGGGTAGAGGCATATATAGCTGATACAACTCCCAAATTAGAGAGTGATGGTTGGATTTGGATGAAACATGGAGACTTAGGAGTAGATAATTTTAAGCCTTATACCGATGGTCAAAAAGATTCTGGACACAAGCACTATATAGAATCTGGGGCCCATATGATGTTGATGCCAAAAGATCCATCATCACTCGATGGACAAACAACAGACTATACAACAGGCGCACCATATGTAATGTTTAAGGGGACAAAATTTGTACATTTAATGATTCCACTGGAAGGGTATTACGATTATCAACCTGAGGCTGCACCAAAATAATTTTTAGATAATGGAAGAAGTCAAAGTATACATGATTGCAAATCTGCAAATTCATAATGCAGAAAGATATAGAGAATACGAAAAAGGATTTTTCCCATTACTAAAAAAATATGGAGGCGAGTTTATAACTTATGACGATAATATCGTTAATGTTGAAGGTGAAAAACCCATGGAGGGAAGGGTCATATTATTTAGTTTTCCCTCTGCAAAACACGCAGAAGATTGGTATTCAGATCCAGAATACCAAGACCTTTCAGAGCATAGACGAGCAAGTGTTACGACAACTTTAACGAGAGTTAGCGGATTACCGCCAAGGAAATAAGACTATGGAGAGATATAAAACATTTAAAGATTTTTATCCTTACTACTTATCCGAACATGACAATAAATATACTAAGCTAATGCATTTTATTGGAACAAGTATTGGCATCTTCTTTTTGATTATGTTTTTTTTATCTTTCAATTTCCTTTATCTTTTATTCGCTATTATTTCTGGTTATGCGTTTGCTTGGGTTGGACATTTTTTTGTTGAAAAAAACAAACCCGCCACTTTTAAGTATCCTTTCTATAGCTTTGTAGGGGACCATAAAATGTATTTTGAAATACTTCAGGGCAAGCATAAAATCTTTTAGATTAAGTGTAGTAAAATAACCTCACTATTTTAGGGGGTAGTAAATGTTTGGAGAAATTTCATTAATAGGTTGGTTCCACACTATTATTGGAATTGCAGGAATTTTATCCGGTCTTTATTTATTAATTAGATATAATTTTATTAACCCTAGATCTAATGTAGGAAAGTTTTACCTTAGCTGCACATTTTTTGCATCAGCATCATCACTATTTATTTATAGTGCAACAGGAAGCTTTAATGATGCTCACCTATTATCAGTTCTAACAATGCTTGCAATCTTTGCAGCACTTGTTCTTGATAAGAATAAATTATTAGGATCCTTAACTATTTATATAAAAGAACTAGCGCTGTCTGTAACTGTTTTATTTAGCATGCTTCCAACAACAGCAGAAGTTTTAAAAAGACTTCCACCTAATGATCCTTTCGTAGATTCATTAGAAGACCCTCTAGTGCTTAATTTTTACATGACTTACCTTATAATCTATGCTTTATTTGCAATATATCAAATCTTTTTAATTAAAGGAGGCTCATATAATGACTAATAATTTTGATAGTATCGTTAAAACTTCTAAAGAGGTATCTTTAAGATGGAGAAGTATTCCAGCCCCTCAGAGAGGTGAGTTTATAAGACAATTTGGAGAAGAACTTAGAGTGCAAAAAGAAGCCTTGGCAGAAACTATCACAAAAGAGGCAAGAAAGATTAAAACAGAATCATTAGGCGAAGTTCAAGAAGCAATCGATATGTGCGATTTTGCAGTAGGCCTAAGTAGGCAGTTATATGGACTCACCATGCCTAGCGAAAGACCAAAACATAGGCTGCAAGAGCTATGGCATCCACTTGGAGTTGTCGGTTGTATAACTGCTTTTAATTTTCCAATGGCAGTTTTTGCATGGAATTTTTGTTTAGCTGCTGTTTGTGGAAATAGTATTATTTGGAAACCAAGTCCTCATTCCAATGATTGTGCAAAAGGAATAAAAGAAGCATGGGATAAGGTTAGCGGTGATTTCTCTGATTTAATTTTAATATTAGAAGGTGGCAATGAAGAAGCAATCTCAATTTGTAAAGATAATAGAATTGCATTAGTTTCTGCAACAGGAAGCACTCAAATGGGAAAAGAATTAGCCCCAATTGTTTCTGCAAGGCTAGGAAAACTTTTACTAGAATTAGGTGGAAACAATGCTGCAATCGTATGCCCTTCTGCAAATTTAGATCTCACAATAAAAGGAATAGCCTTTTCTGCATGTGGAACAACAGGTCAAAGATGTACTTCGTTAAGAAGACTGTTTGTTCATAATACAATCTATGATGATTGCGTTAAAAGACTTGAGAAATGTTTTGATGATTTGGTTATAGGGTGTCCTTCAAAAGAAGACTCCCAAATTGGACCTCTCATTTCTAAAGATAGTTATAACCATATGCAAAAGGTACTTGATTCATTGAAAAATAAGGGAATAGAAGTTATAGGTGGTGAAAGATTAGAAATAGAGAGTGCAACAGAATACTATGTGAAGCCGGCCATAGTACTTGTTGATGATGTTGTTGATGAGATGCTAGCTGAAACCTTTGCCCCAATATTATATGTAAAAAAATATGATGACATCAAAGATGC
>CENF01010682.1_pt1 | contig 21208 bp, 19 predicted proteins | sample 361291 | NCBI WGS metagenome assembly CENF01 (sample SAMEA2619399, study PRJEB7988) | marine metagenome | isolation source: saline water (ENVO:00002010), including | reverse complement strand
GCACAAGTTAACTTTGATACTGTTTCAACATTTGATGACAGTGAAACTTCAACGACTGCAACTACTTTAAACATTTTAGGTTCAACTTCTGTAAGTGCTACTACTAACGATGCAACTGTTCTTAAAATGACTCCAGCTGTAGCTAATACTGCTGCAGGTGCAAAATCTGCCATTGCTCAAATTTATGGTATGATTATTACTCCAACGGCTCAGTCAAATGATGCTGGAACTGTTGCTGGGACAATACAGGTTACAACTAATGGTGTGAACTTATTTGATACTTCATTAACAGGAAACGGTACTGCACTTTCATTAGGTGGTAACCAAGATCTTGATATTGCTGCTATTAAGTCTAGTATTAACTTATCTAGAGCAACTTCTGCAGGTGTAACAATGGATGCTAAAAGAGGAGCTAACTCTTCTGCTGCTGTAACTATTAGAGATGTAATTGAAGGAACAACTACTTCAGTACTTGGTGAAAGATATACAACAGCTGCTGCTATAACTGCTGCAAACACTGCTACTAACTATGGTTTTGGATCTGATGATTACATTACTATTACTGTTGGTTCTAACAGTGTAACTGCTACTGGTGCTTCTGCAACAAGTTTAGCTTCTGCTGTATATACTGCATGGGCTGCTAAATACCACGGAAGTGGTACTGCTTCAGCTGCTGCGATTGCAACAATGACTTCTCCAACAATTGGATCTGGAGCATCTCAAGCACTTGCTTGGACAATGAACCAGGAAGATAGTGGAGGTTATGGAAAAACAATTTCAGCTTCTGTAACTGCTGGTACAACAACAGCTACTTCTGCTGCTAACATTGATTATACAATTGGTGCTAGTAACCTTACATCAAACAACACAACTGTTGATGATGGTGTTTCAACGATACTAACATTAACTGCTAATGCTGCTGATACTGCAGTTCCAAGTGTAACAACAGCTGTTTCAGCTGCTGCTTCTATGGCTGCTATTGCATTAGCAACAACAAAAACAACTAACACTGCTTGGGCAAATGGTGACCTTACTACAGGTGCACAAGAGCCTATAACTGATGTTAGAGCAAAAGAAAATGCGGTTGATGCTGCTACTTCTAATGCTGTTGCTGCTGTTAAGTTTAATAGAGTTACTTGGTTAGGATAATTTAACTAATAAACTTTATAAAAATTAAACCCTCCTTTATGGAGGGTTTTTTTATTTTTGATTTATACTCTAAAGAGAAAGAATGAAAAATTTTTTTCAATTAACCTTATTAAGCCTTTATTTCTTTGTTTTTTTGATTAATGAATCATTAGGAGGTATATATTTATCTTGGGATAGAATAATACCTCAATTTTTATTCCTTAGCATATTAAATACTTTATCATTTGCTCATTTATTAAGAAATAATCGGCTATTACTAAGCATTAGTTACGCTCTAAAAGAAAAAATAATTATATGCTACTCTTTATTTATTGCAACATGTTTTGTTTCTATCTTTTTTGCAGCTAACTACAGTGAGTCAATTATTGTTTTCTCTCAATATTTAACATATCTGTTATCTTTTATAGCTATTTACTCCTTATCTAAATCAATCGGAAAAACCTTTTTACAATGCTTTATATTGTTTTCAGGATCTGCATTATTTATTGAGAGTTCATCAATACTATATAATGCTATAGATCAAGTCTTAATTAATGGTGAAATTTTTGAGAGAAACAACTTTATGCTTAGAACCTTTACTGGTAATATAAATATCGCTGCCAACTCTATAGTATCAAAAATAATGATAGTGTATTTAATTATATATACATATAAGGATAAGAGGTTAATCTATCTTTCATACGCATTATTGTTCATTGCATTTTCAGCGTTATTTATATTATTAACTAGATCAGCTTTCCTGTCGCTAGGTATATTGACTCTAGTTCTGGTATCATTTAACTATAAAAAAATTATCACACGTTCTGTCCCATTACTAGTTATTGTGTTAATTGGGTATTTTTTTGTGAATTCAACTTTTAATACTGAAAATCCTGATGAAATTTCTTCGAGAATTAATTCAATTACTCTAAACACTGAGGATGACTCAATAAATGAACGTTTAGGCTATTATTCAGATGCTGTTAAAAGTATAATGCAATACCCTGTATTTGGAATAGGTATTGGTAACTGGAAGATTAAGTCAATTGAATATTCACGAAATTCAATTCCTGGATATGTTGTTCCATATCATGTTCATAATGACTTTTTACAAATATCTGCAGAAATAGGTATTATAGGGGGGCTATTATATCTCATGATTTATCTTATACCTATCTATCACACAGTAATAAAATTAAAGGATGGGGTTTTAGATAATTTAAACTTGGTATATTTATTAATTATATCAGCGATTCTTATTGATTCGATGTTAAACTTTCCTATAGCAAGACCAGTAAATCATATTTTTTTACTGTTTACTCTAGTTGCTATGCTGCAAACCTCTAAAACTGATTTTAATGATGAGAGTACTTAAAATTTTATTTATTTCCTTAACTCTTTTATTAGTATTATATACTAATTATAAGGCTTTTGTTTCCTCTACGATTCAGCCATTCCTAATTGCAGATCTTAACGAAGGTAAGGTTAGTTACCCATTATCTGATGCTAAAAAAGTTGATTTAGATTTTCCTTCACTTTCTGGCCCAACTCAACCTATAAAGATGTTAGTTGGTAGATATTATAGAAATGTAGATTCTATAGATACAGCAAAGAGATTATTTTTAGATGCTATAAAGGATAATCCATACATAAAATCACCTGAAGCACAACTTGGTTATCTATATTTTGATCTTAAAGAGTTTGATAGTGCTTACTATTATGCTAAGGATGCTTTTAACGGCATACCGAACAATAATGTACATAGGGATATATTTTTTAAAACTTTAGTTCAAAGAAAAGACACTATAGAATTAAATGAGTCCTTTGAATTATTATTGGAACTTGACCCTAATAATAGTAGTCATTGGCTAGGATATATTGACTCGAGATATCAAATAGTTGGCCCTCAGGATCCTGAAATAATAGATTTAATTGATCGTTTTGAAAATCAATTTCCTAATTTTAACAAAAGAGTTATTGATGGATTTCGAGTAGTTTCAAAATCTAACTTACAAGATCTGTCTCTAGGATCAGCGTTTGCTAATTTAGCTGATCAATTTTTTGAAGACGGTGAATATTTAACAGCTGCTGATCATTATGAGTTTGCAATAGAAAGAGCAGAATTTGAATATGCATACTATGAAAATGCAGCTATTTCCTACTATTTAGGAGAAAAGTATGAAAAGGCATATAATTATTTCACCAAAGTAATAGATGAGTTTGAAATTAATGATGGTAAATCAGAGTTCTACAAAGGAATCTTGCTTATTGAATTGGATAGTCTCTCGAAGGGCTGTGATTATTTGCTTAAATCTAGTAAATTAGGGTTTGCAGGAGGATCTTCTTCAGTATATAATAATTTTTGTAATTAATCAGAATTGGGATTAACAAGAATTGGCTTTACGTCATACCCATCAATTTTTATATCTTGATAATCATTTTTTAATCTATTTGTATCAATTACAGCCACTCCCTCACTCCACTCTTGCTCAAAAGTAAGATTTCCATTTTCGTCATATACTTTCCAAATACCATTTTTTTTTCCTTTATCATATATTGAAATTTGACTTTTATTTCCATTAGAATAATAATAAAACCATGTACCAACTCTCAAACCATTATCAAAATTACCTATAGTTTCTAATTGTCCATTCGGATAAAAAAACTTCCATTTACCATGAAATTTACCTTTATTATACTCATGTGAACTTATGGTTTTACCATTATTATCATCATAATATGAGCATTTGCCGGTATATATTTCACCTTTTTTATAAACTACCCCATTTATAACTTTAATATCTATACATGCTTCAGGTTGAGAGCATGAAATAATTAATAAAGTTAGAGAAAGAATCAAGAGGCGTATCATATTCTAAATATAAAAAAAATCAAATTATCTTCAGATTATTAAATGTATTAAACCACTAAAAGAAAGCATTAATAAAATTATAAATAATGTGGTTTTTATATGACTTTTAAATTTATTTAAAATAATGTGATGTATATGGTTCTTGTCTGCTTCAAAAGGAGATTTACCGTTATAGACTCTTATAAAGAAAACTCTAATGATATCGATTATAGGGTAAGACAAAATAGAAACAACAAAAATCACCTTATTGATGTCAAACTCTTTTTGAATTAAGTATTCACTTGAAAGGATGTGTAATACATAGACGCTCACTAGCCCACCTAAAAAAAGAGATCCAGAGTCCCCTAGAAATACTTTGTTTTTTGAAATAACGTTAAAGTATAAGAAAGGGATAAATGAAATTAAAACTATTATTGACGGGATATAATATGGTGTGTTATTGATTGAAAAAAATTCAAACAAAATTATAAATATTGAGATAACAGACGCAGCTAACCCGTCTATACCATCGATAAAATTTATTGAATTAATTGTAGCAACAATTATAAACATAGAAAAAACTTGAGCAAATACTCTATTAAGTTCATTCAGCCCTAATATTCCATGAAAATTTTCAATTATATAACCATTATCTATTAAAATTTTTGCAGCTACTATTTGAAAAATAAATTTTAGTTTAAAATCTATATTGTAAACATCATCGTATAGTCCAATCATCAATAATAGTGTCAATGGAACTAATAGTGAATAATCAAAAATATCTATTCCTATAAAATAGTAATAAATAGATATTAGAAGTAAGGTAAAGTATATTGCTATTCCACCAGATCTAGTTGCAATTTCGGTATGTGATGACCTTATGTTTATTTTATCTACAATGTTTCTCTTTAAAAAATAATTTCTTGTAAAAAATAGTAAGGAGCTACATAAAATAATTGATATAGTAATAATTATAGCTTCCATAGATTAATGCAAAATAAATATTTTTCCTTTTAACTCTATACTTTATTTGGATTAAATTTTGCTTTTTTATATAAATTAAGTACTTTTATTACTTAAAATTAAATCAAAACATGAAGACATATATAATAGCTGAAGCAGGAGTTAATCATAATGGAGATATTAATAAAGCTCATATGCTTATTGATCAGGCAAAAAATGCTGGTGCTGATTGTGTTAAATTTCAAACTTTTAGAGCAGAAAATTTACTTACAAAATATGCCCCAAAGGCAGATTATCAACTTAAGGTTACAGATAAAAATGAAAGTCAATTTGATATGCTAAAGTCTCTTGAGTTAAACTATAATGATTATATAGATTTAATGTCACATGCACAAAAATTGAAAATTGATTTTATGTCAACTCCTTATAGCTTTGAAGATGTTGATTTTTTAATGAAATTAAATGTTGATGCATTTAAAATTGCTTCAGGTCAACTGACAGAATTGCCCTTTTTGGATTATGTATCGAAAACGAAGAAGCCTATTTTTTTATCTACTGGAATGTCAACTATGTCAGATGTTAGATCTGCTGTTGATACTATTTCTATAAATTCAAATGCTAAACTTGTTATATTTCAGTGTACTACAAATTACCCCTCATTAATTACTGAAGCAAATATCAATGTAATAGAAAGCTTTAAGAGTATCCCTAATATTGAAGTTGCTTATTCCGATCATGTAACTAACAATTATGCATGCTTTGCAGCAGTAGCGAAAGGAGTCTTTGCGATTGAAAAGCATTTTACCTTAGACAATCTTCTTCCAGGTCCTGATCATCTATGTTCCCTTGATCCAAAAGGATTTAAAGAATTAGTGAATGGAATACGTCAAATAGAAAAATCTTTAGGAACTTTTGAAAAAGAACCCACAAAATCTGAAAAAGAAAATATTTTTGGAATAAAAAGAAGTTTGGTATACAGAAATAATTTATCTCAAGGAACAATTCTATCATTGACAGATTTTGCGTTTAAAAGACCAATGAAAGGCCTTCCTCCAAATGATGTTAATCTTTTTATTGGAAAGCAATTAGAACAAGATGTAGCGAGAGATGAGTTGGCAAACTTAAATCATATTAATGGATAAAAATATATTTATAAGTTCAATTAGTTTTTCAGGGTCATCTATATCGGATATAGTAAAAATAGCTGAGCAGAATAGTCTAAATATTGAATTTAGCTCAGGGTTACCGTATGACCCATCTAACATTAATTTATTTAATCAATTCAAAAAAGGTTTAAAACTAATTCACAACTATTTTCCTGCACCAAAAAATTCTTTTGTAATTAATTTGGCAAGCTCAGATAAAAAGATTCAACAAGCATCTATCCAACATTGTATTTCAAATCTAAAAGTTTCTGCAAAAAATAATCTAAAGTTTTATGCAGCACATTCAGGATTTTGTGTTGATCCAAAACCTGATAGTCTAGGGGGGTTTATTAAATTTGATAAAGACTATGACAGATCTAATCATATTGAAATATTTTTAGATTCGTTAAAAGAAATTTTATATCAAGCTAATTTACTAGGAGTTGATTTTTACATAGAAAATAATGTTATTTCAAAAAATAATTATGTAAATAATAATTATGATAATTCGTTATTATGCTGCACTTCTGATGAAATTAATTACATTTTTGATATAATCAATGATAGTCGATTTGGACTTTTACTAGACACTGCCCATTTAAAAGTCTCATCTTCTACATTAAATTTAGACCTAAATGCTGAAGTAAATAAAGTCTTAAATCACATAAGGGCAATTCATCATAGTGATAACAATGGCCTAATTGACTCAAATAATATTTTAACAAATGACTACTGGTTCCTTAAGTTTAAGGATTACTTTCATTTATGGAATCATGTTATTGAAGTTAAAAATATAAATATTAAACAAATCCGTGAACAAATAAGTATTTTACAATAATTCGCAAAATTAAAATTTACAAATAATGAATAAAATTCCAGTATATGAACCTTATTTAGATCACAATGAAAAAAATCTTGTTGTGGATTGTATGGAAACAACTTGGATATCATCTAAAGGGTTTTATATTAATAAATTTGAAGATTTAGTTAAAAATTATACTAAAGCAAATTATTGTTCTGCTACTTCAAACGGAACTAATGCTTTACATCTTGCACTTTTAGCACTAGACATTAAAAAAGGAGATGAAGTGATTACAACAAACTTTACATATGTCGCTACAACAAATGCAATTTTATATGTTGGTGCAAAACCAGTTTTTTGTGAAATTAATAAGACTGATTTAAATATTGATGTTTCCAGATTAGAAAAAAAAATTACCTCAAAAACAAAAGCAATATTATATACTAATGTTTATGGATTTTTATGTAATTATGATAAACTAAAAAAGATTGCATCCAAGTATGGATTGTATTTGATAGAAGATGCTGCAGAATCATTTGGAGCTAGTTATAAAAATAAAATGTCTGGAACACTTGGTGATATTTCTACTTTTTCTTTTTTTGGTAATAAAACAATTACGACTGGTGAGGGAGGCATGGTTTTATGTAATAATAAAAAACATTATGATAAAATTGCCCAATTTAAAAATCAAGGAAATTCTGAAAAACCATTTTTTCACGATGTATTAGGCTATAATTATAGAATGACAAACATTCAGGCAGCAATTGGATGTGCTCAGTTAAATAAAATCGATGAAATTATTACGTTAAAAGCAGAAATATATTATAAATACCAACAATTGTTAATGGGGAAGGTTAAATTTCTTGAAAAATTAGAATATACTAAACCATCATTTTGGATTACACCTGTAGTTTTTAAGACTAAAAGACAAAAAGAAAAAGTAGCAAAGAAACTTTTAGATAACAATATTGAAACTCGCCCCTTTTTTACGCCTATAGACAATCTTTCATTTTATAGAAAATCTAATTGTAATATTGCAAATGAGGTTTTTGAACTAGGACTTTTATTACCAAGTTACCCTGGGTTGAGTGAAAAAAATCAAAACAAAATTTGTAGATTAATAACCACCACATTATAAATTATGAAAAAAGCATTAATTACTGGAGTAGCAGGTCAAGATGGAAGTTATCTGTCAGAATTTCTATTAGAGAAAGGATATGAAGTACACGGAACAATTAGAAGATCAAGTTTAGAAGGCAAGTCTAGGGTAGATCATCTTTATATAGGTGAAACAAAAAATAATAATTTTTATTTACACTATGGGGATGTTACAGATTCTATTTGTATGAATAATATTATTTCAAAAGTTCAACCAGATGAGATCTATCATTTAGCTGCACAAAGTCATGTTAGAGTTTCTTTTGATATTCCAGGATATACTGCACAGACAGATGCTATTGGGACATTAAATATTCTAGAGTCAATTAAACAGAATGGTTTAGCTGATAAAACAAAATTTTATCAAGCTTCTACAAGTGAGCTTTATGGCAAGGTCAAAGAAAATCCACAAAATGAAAACACTCCTTTTTATCCAAGGAGCCCATATGGCACAGCAAAACTATATGCATACTGGACTACTATTAATTATAGAGAAGCATATGGGATTTTTGCATGCAATGGAATCCTATTTAATCACGAGAGTCCAAGAAGAGGAAATAGTTTTGTGTCTAAAAAAATTGTTGAAACAGTTTCCAAAATTTCACAAAATGATAATACTATATTAAAATTAGGAAATTTAAATGCACAAAGAGACTGGGGCTATGCTCCAGAATACGTAGAAGCAATGTGGAAAATGTTACAATTAAATAAGCCTGTTGATCTTGTAATTTCAACTGGTGAAACACATTCTGTTCGTGAATTTGTAGGTTTAGCCTTTGCAAAAATTGGAAAGCAAATTGTTTGGAAGGGAAAAGGGGTAGATGAAAAAGGATTTTGTAAAGAATCAAATAGATTATTAGTAAAAATAGACCCATATTACTTTAGACCAACAGAGGTAGACTTGCTAAAGGGAGATTCTACTTTAGCAAAGGAAAAAATAGGATGGAATCCAAAAGTAACATTTCAATCTTTAGTTAATTTGTTAATGGATTTTGAAATTTCTAAACTTTAGGAACAATGAATATTTTAATTACTTTATGTGCTAGAGGTGGGTCTAAAGGTATCCCCAAAAAAAATATTAAACTTCTAAATAACATACCTTTAATTAATTATACTATTAATCTAGCAAAAAAAGTTAGTAAGCAGTGGCAATGTAAAATTTCATTGTCTACGGATGATTTGGAAATATTAGATACAGCAAAATTATCTGACATTAATACATCATATATACGCCCTGATTTTTTATCTACTGATTATTCAGGAAAAGTAGAAACAATAGCCCATCTTCTTGATTATGAAGAAAATAATTCATCAATAAGATATGATTATATATTAGATTTAGATGTTTCCTCTCCACTGAGAAATTTAGAAGACATCCAAAAAGGATTTAATATTATAGAATTAGATAAAGAAATGCTAACATTATTTTCTGTTAACGAACCTAATCGAAATCCTTATTTTAATGTTGTTGAGCAAAATAACTTAACAGGCTATTATGATCTGGTTAATAAATTAGATAAACCAATCCAGTCTAGACAAAACGCTCCAAAAGTATTTGATATGAACGCCTCTTTCTATTGGTATAGAAGGTCATTTTTTGATACAGAATATAATTCTCCCATAACTGATAATTCAGGCATTTATATTATGAATCATATTTGCTTTGATTTAGATAATGAAATTGATTTTATGATTATGGAGCTCTTGATGAAGAATAATAAACTAGATTTTAGACTATGAAGATTTTAATAATTGGCTTAGGTTCAATTGGCAAAAGACATGTTAAGATTATTAAAGAATTGAAAATAAATTCTCAACTATATGCTCTTAGGTCTTCAAGAACAAACGACTCTATAGAATATGTTAAAAATCTTTACACATGGGAGGAGGTCAAATGTCATAATTTTACTTTTGCAATAATATCCAGTCCTTCAGCATTACACTTTGAACATATTAAAAATCTTTCGAAGTTTAATGTTCCAATATTTGTTGAAAAACCATTATGCATATCTAAAGATCAATTAAGAGAATTGAATAAAAAAAACTTCAATTCATTAATCTATGTTGCACTTAATATGCGTTTTCATCCATTGATTGCCTATCTAAAAGAATTTTTAAATTCATCTAATTATAAAATTAATGAGGTAAATGTATATCATGGATCATATTTGCCTGATTGGAGGCTAACTAATCATGCAGAGGTATACTCATCTATAGAAGAACTTGGAGGAGGTGTTCATTTAGATCTTATCCATGAGCCAGATTATTTATTTTATTTATTTGGCCTTCCTAATAAAGTTTATAAAAATAAAAGAAGAGTGTCTGGTATTACTCTAGATAGTGTAGATTTTGCCAATTATATTTTTGAGTATCAAGAGTTTTCAGCATTAATTACATTAAATTATTTTAGAAGAGATAAAAAAAGAGTATTAGAGATTATTACAAATGAAACTTCAATTGAGGTTGATTTTATTAACGGAACAATAACGGATTTATTTAAAAAAAATATAATTGTGAAAATGGAAGGTGATTTAATGGCTGTTAGCTATAAAAAACAAATGAAGTTTTGGCTTCAGTCAATAGAGGATAAGAATTCAAAAATTAATAACTTATCAGAATCTAAAATTTTATTAGAAAAAATATTATGAATTTAGAAAATAAAATAATCCTTGTTACTGGCGGGTCAGGCCAATTAGGTAAAGAAATCATAAGTAATATAATTGAAAATAATGGAATTGCAATTAATTTAGACATTAAGTGTGATAATGATATTAAAAAGGGATCAATCCGCTGTGATGTAACAAATGAAAATTCAATTAAAAAAAGTATTGAAAAAGTCTTATCCTTTCATGGCAAAATAGATGGACTAGTAAACAATGCTTACCCAACGACCGATGATTGGGGAGACAAACTGGAAGATGTTTCTAATGAGTCTTTCATTAACAATGTTGAAATGCAGTTAAGTAATGTTTTCTCTATTACTAAGCCAATTTTACAAATCATGAAAGATCAAAAATCAGGATCTATAGTTAACATTGCATCTATATATGGCATGGTAGGTAATGATTTCTCAATTTATGAAGGTACTGAAATGACATCACCAGTTGCTTACTCTGCAATAAAAGGGGGTGTCATTAGTTTAAATCGCTATTTTGCTTCATATTTTGGGCCTTATAATGTAAGATCTAATTGTGTGTCACCTGGGGGAATATATAACAATCAACAATCTAAGTTTATTAAAAACTATAATGATAAAGTTCCATTGAGAAGAATGGGAGAGCCAAATGACATAGCACCACTGGTCTCTTTCCTATTGTCTGATAATGCTAAATATATAACCGGTCAAAATATTGCAGTTGATGGGGGATGGACTTCAATATAGTTCCTCCTCTTTGTCTTAACATTCTTTCTAGCCATAGACAATTACAATTAGATTTTTTATAAAAAATAATTTTAAGTTGCAAAATTATCATATTTTAAGTACTTTTGTAACTTAAAGTTAGTTACAATGTTAAATCAAATAATCACATCAAAGACTAGATTAAGATTATTAATAAAATTTTTTATTTCACATGCAAATAGAGGATACTTGAATGGTCTTGCAAATGAGATGGGAGAATCAACTAATTCAATAAGAAAAGAATTAAATCATCTTCATGGTGCTGGATATTTAAAGAAGGTTAAACAAAATAATAAAATTGAATATAAAGTAAATGCTAAGCATCCATTATATGAGACGTTAAGAAAGGTTGTATTAAAGCATCTAGGCTTAGAAGACTTAGTTGAAGCTGTTTTAGAGAGGATGGGAAATGTTGAGTTTATTGCTTTAGTTGGAGATTATGCAAAAGGAGTAGATTCTGGAAATATAGAGGTTTTTCTTGTTGGCAAGGACTTAAATTTTAATTATATCTCTCAACTAGAAAACAAAATTGAAAAATTAATTGGAAGAAAAGTCAACTTTTACTTGTCCTCTAATCTTCCAGAAAACCAGTTCCATATTAAGCTATATTCTAAAGATTAATTGAAATGAAAATTATTGAAGCATCTAAAAGACCTTGGGGTAAATATACTGTAATTAAAGATGAGCCTAATTATAAATTGAAATTGATTGAAGTAAAACCAGGTCATAGACTAAGTTATCAGTACCATAATAAAAGATCTGAAGTATGGACTATTGTCAAAGGCTCTGGAGAAGTAATAATTGATGGTAATAGTAAAATTGTGAATTATGGAGATTGTATATCAATAAATCAAAAAGCAAAACATAGAATCAAAAACAATTCTAATGATACTCTTGTTTTTGTTGAGGTTCAAACAGGAAGTTATTTTGGTGAAGATGATATAGTAAGGATTGACGATGACTACAATAGAATAAAATGAAAAAACAGGCAATAATTGTTTCGGGATATTTTAATCCACTTCATAAAGGGCATATTGATTATTTCAAAAAGGCAAAGCTTCATGGGGATGTACTATTTGTAATTGTAAATAATGATTTTCAAAGAAAACTAAAAGGATCAAAAGAGTTTATGAATGAAAATGAAAGACTCTTAATAGTAAATGAGTTAAGAATTACAGATAAAACTTTTTTATCAATAGACAAAAACAAGACAGTATCTGAAACAATTGAAATGATTCATCGACAATATTCATCAGAGTTTAAAATCAGCTTTGCTAATGGTGGAGACCAAACAAATGATTCTATTCCAGAGAAATCAGTCTGTAGAAAATTAAATATTAATTTGATTGATAGACTTGGAGATAAAATTCAGTCATCTTCATGGCTTCTAAAAAAATAGTATGAAAATTAACAATATTTGTTGTATTGGAGCTGGCTATGTTGGGGGACCAACTATGGCAGTAATTGCATTAAAATGCCCTGAAATTATTGTAACTGTTGTAGATAGTAATATAGAAAAGATTAATAGATGGAATAGTAATAATCTTGATGACTTACCTGTATTTGAACCTGGATTATCAGATGTTATTGCGAAAACAAGAAACAAAAATTTATTTTTTTCAACTGAAATAGAAAATTCAATCGACAATGCTGATATGATATTTATGGCTGTGAACACTCCAACGAAAACCTATGGAGAAGGAAAGGGATATGCTGCAGATTTAACATATGTTGAAAGTTGTGCTAAACAAATTGCAGAGTTTTCAAAATCTGATAAGATAGTAGTTGAAAAATCTACATTACCCGTAAGAACAGCTGAAAGGATTAAAAATGTTTTAAACTTAAATAATAAAAAAGTAAAATTTGAAGTTATCTCTAATCCTGAATTTCTAGCTGAAGGAACTGCAATTAATGATCTTTTCAAGTCAGATAGAGTTCTAGTAGGAGGTGAGTCTACAGAAAGTGGAAAAATTGCTGTAGATAAACTTGTTGAAATTTATCAAAAATGGATTCCAGATAATAAAATATTAAGAACTAATGTTTGGTCATCAGAACTTTCAAAGTTAGTTTCTAATGCAATGTTAGCTCAGAGAATATCATCAATAAATTCGATTTCAGCTTTGTGTGAAAAAACAGAAGCTAATATTGAAGAAGTAGCTAAAGCAGTAGGAATGGATTCTAGAATTGGATCTAGTTTTCTAAAATCTTCAATAGGGTTTGGAGGTAGTTGTTTTAAAAAAGATATTTTAAACTTAGTATATATAGCTAGACAGTATAAACTTGAAGAAGTAGCTGAATACTGGGAGAATGTTGTTAAAATAAATAATTATCAAACATTTAGATTAGGAGAAAAGATAGTTGACTTATTTAAAAAAAGTAATGATAAAACAACTATTACTCTTCTAGGATGGTCATTTAAAAAAGACACTAATGATTCACGAGAATCAGCAACTATCTATTTAACAAATCAATTACTAAAATATAATTTTCTGATAAATGTTTATGATCCAATGGTTACTAAATCCAGAATAATAGAAGATATAAAAAGTCAACTTGAGAGCTCAGGGAAAAAAAAGAATGAAATTGAAAAAATAATTTCAAAGGTCAAGATATATAAAAACGGATACACTGCTTTGACAAATTCAAATCTTGCGGTGATATGCACTGAATGGGATGAATTCAAAGCATTTAATTGGAACAAAATATTCAATAGTATGAAAATTAATTCTTGGGTTTATGATGGGAGAAATATTCTCGATAGAGATAAACTTGAAAAAATAGGATTCAATACTTTCTTTATAGGTCAATAATGAAAAAAAATAAAATTGGAATAATTGGGTTAGGTTATGTTGGGTTGCCAGTCTCAATAGCTTTTTCTAAAAAATATGAAGTTGTAGGTTATGACACTAACTTTACTAGAACTAGTAGTCTTAATAATTTCATTGATTCAACACTAGAAATCCCTAAGACTAAATTAAGAACAGCACTAAGAAAAAATTTATCCATAACCAATGATATTGAAAATCTGCGTGATTGTAATATCTATATAATTACTGTTCCAACACCAATCAATTTAGATAAAACACCAGATCTTAGCGCATTGTTAAATGCAACAAAATCTGTTGGGAAAATCCTTTCTAAAAATGATATTGTAATTTATGAAAGCACAGTCTATCCAGGTTGTACAGAGGAAATATGTGTCCCTATACTTGAATTGCATAGTAACTTAATTTATAATAAAAGTTTTTTTTGTGGATATTCTCCAGAGAGAATTAATCCAGGAGATAAAAAACATACTATTGAAAAGATTGTGAAAGTTGTTTCTGGTTCAACACCCTCTGTCACTAAATTAATAGATAAACTATATTCATCTATTATTGATGCTGGAACATATGTTGCAAAATCAATTAAAATCGCTGAGGCTGCAAAGGTTATAGAAAATGCCCAGAGAGATATAAACATTGCATTTATAAATGAATTAGCAATCATTTTTAACAGAATGAATATTGATACTAATGATGTTCTTGATGCAGCTTCAACAAAATGGAATTTTCTAAATTTTAGACCTGGTTTGGTTGGAGGTCATTGTATAGGTGTAGATCCATATTATTTAGCCTATAAAGCAGAGAAAGAGGGGCATAGTCCTGAGATAATTTTAGCTGGAAGAAAAGTAAATGATTACGTTGGAGAATTTATTGCTAATCAAGTTATTGATGAAATGAAAAAAAGAAACTTATTATTAAAACCTAGCGTTTTAGTTATGGGTGTAACTTTTAAAGAGAATTGTCCTGACTTCAGAAACACAAAAGTAATTGATATTTTACCAGGGCTTAAAAAGAATAATTTAAGTTTAGACATATTCGATCCATTAGTTGATAAAGAGTTATTTAAAAAGCAACATAATTTAGTTGTTCATAATACTTTACCAAACAAAAAATATCATGCAATTATTCTGGCAGTTGCTCATGATGAGTTTAAGTTAGTTGATGTTGAAAGTTTGAAGAAGAGCAGTAATGCTGTAGTATATGATGTAAAAGGGTTTTTAGAAAAAAAAGTAATTACAAATAGATTATAGACAATGAAATTATTTAATCCAATTTTTGATGTAGTAAGATATATAAAGATGTATCAAATTTATTTGGGTTTTAGAATGTATTTAATATATGTTCTTGGCATAGTTGCCTCTTTTCTAGAAGGGATTGGAATTATCATGTTACTCCCTCTTCTTCAATCTTTAGATGAAGGTAATGATCTAAAAAATAGCGAAGGAATTATCAATCAATCTATTTATAAGTTAATTAACTTTTTAGGCTTTACAGACTCTATTCTTTCAATATTACTTCTAATATGTATAGCCTTCGTTTTGAAAGGAGTAGTAACATTTTTTTCACATGGACTTACAGCTATTCTTATGGGAGAATTACTAAAAGAGATTAAAATGAAATTATTTGAACTCTATTCTAAGATGAGCTTTAGTTATTTTACATCAAAAAATACAGGGGATCTAATTAACTTAATTAATGAACAACCAACAAAAGCCTTAGAGGCATTTAGACAGCTTGCGTGGTTAGGGTCATATTTACTAAATACAATTGTTTTAATGACTCTGGCATTTATGATAACGTTTAGTTTTGGAATAATGGCATTAGGATTTGGTATATTAATTTTGATTCTCTTTTTAAAAATGAATTCTTATGTACAAAATTTATCAAGAATTGCAGCTCAAGAAAATGGAACTCTAACAAAGTGGCTAATTCAGTCACTTCATGGGTTTAAATATTTAATTTCAACAGACCAAATCAATAGTCTAAAAAAATATATTAATAATTCTATCTCAATATTAACTTTAACTCAAATAAAATCTGGAGTTGCTGGAGCATTTACCCAATCTGTTAGAGAGCCAATTGCTGTTTTATTTATAATTGTAATAATATATGTTCAGATTTTTATTTTAAACCTAAGCTTAGAACCAATATTAGTATCAATAGCTCTTTTTTATAGAGCTTTAAATTCTATTTTAGCAGTTCAAAGTGCTTTTCAAACTACCTTTCAAAACATAGGAAGTATGGAATTAGTTCATGAGGAATTTTTGAACCAAAGAAAACATCAGTTCAATAATGGAAATAAATTAATTGGAAAGTTTGATAAACAAATAACAATTATCAATGTTACCTTTAATTATGAGGATAGTCTTCGAGGAGTTAATAATATATCCCTTGATATTCCTTTTAAAAGTTCTGTTGCTATTCTAGGAGAATCTGGTTCAGGAAAAACTACACTAGTTGATTTAATCACACTTACTCACCAACAACAAAAAGGGGATATTATAATCGATGGAACTAATTCAAAGGAGATAAATCATTCAAGTTGGAAAAAACAAATAGGGTATGTATCTCAGGACAATGTGATTTTTGATGATACAATTGCTAATAATATTTCTATGTGGCAAGAAAATTTGAATGATAAAGAAACTTATAATAAACTTAGAGATGCAGCTAAAAAAGCTAATATTTTAAATTTTATAGAATCTCTTGAAGAAGGATTTAATACTGCTGTTGGAGATAGAGGAATTTTATTATCTGGAGGACAAAAGCAAAGAATTTTTATTGCCAGAGAATTATTCAGAAATCCTAATATTTTAATTTTAGATGAGGCTACGAGTGCTTTAGACTCTGAATCTGAAAAAAATATTCAAGAAAGCATTGAGTCTCTTAAAGGGAAAATTACTGTTATTATAATTGCCCATAGATTATCAACAATTAAAAAAGTTGATAACATTTATTTATTAGATAAGGGAAAAATTATTGAAAAAGGGAGTTATGACGAATTAAAAAATGATAATAATTCTAAGTTTAGTGAAATTGTAGAATTACAACTTTTATAAGAATAATAAGATGAAAAAGTATTTCTATTTTATGACTAAAAACGACCATTGGTATGATGTTGCTGTAAAACTAAAAGATGAAAATATAGCAGAGCCAATACTTTGGCTTGGAGATCATAACCTTCTTTTAAGGGCAAAGAATAAATTTGGAGATGAAGTTGTAAAAGATTTTGATTTCTATAAATTTAAATCTCATAAAATATCTGGGTTAGAATATGATGGAAAATATAATGACTTTTTTATGTCAGACACCTATCTAATCACAAAAGATAGAGTATTAAAAATGATGGATAGATTAGATGATATTTCAATGATGAGTAGATTAGACAGAGAGACAATATTTAATAATACAGTCCTTTGGACTCTTGATAAAATTGAGAAACAAAGACCAGATGCTTTGATTACAGTAGAAGCACCACATACTCATATATACTATACAATTTTTCAGATTTGCAAATTCTTAAATATACCTTGCTTTAAATTTTCTTCTTGGACTCACCTCCCATTATTATCAATTCATAATGCAATAAATAATAAGGTGTTACCAGTAAACACTAAAGTAGAAAAGAAGTATAATGAAATTTTCTTAAAAGCGATAGATGAATTTGTAAACAATATTTATAATAGTAGTCAGGACTACTCAACTCATCATACGGATGTATTAAAATTAACATCTAAAAGTAATTCATGGAAGTTTCAACAGACAATACTTCTTTTAAAGGATATTTTTAGAAAATATAAATCAAAATCGCACTATATAGAGTCTAAACAGTATAATCCTTTAAACCCATTTAAATTTAATTCTTTAAAAAGACTAAAACTAGTAAACAGAAGAAGAGAGAATATGATAAACGAACTAAAAATAAATACAAATGATAGTGAAAGTCTTGAAGAACAATTTGTTTATTTTGGTTTACATTATGAGCCAGAAAGAACTACTTTACCTGATGGTGGAATATTCCATGATCAATTCTTGGCTATTGTAAAATTGAGAGAACTAATTCCTAATAACATTAAGATATATATCAAAGAACATCCATCAATGTTCTATAAATCAACATGGGGGTATAGAGGAAGAAGTCCTATATTTTATAATCTATTAAATAATATATCTAATGTTCAAATTTTAAGTAATGAACATAAATCAGTAGAACTAATTAGAGCCTGTATATTTACAGCAACAATTAGCGGGACTCTTGGATTTGAGTCAGCTGTAATAGGTAAAAAAGCTTTAATTTTTGGAGACTGCTGGTATAAAGGTTGTCCAAATACTGTTACATGGTCTGAAAAATTAAAGTTTTCATCTCTTATCAATAAAAACCTCTCAGATAAAAATGAAATTATTGACTTTTTAAAACTAAAGCTTAAAAATGAAAGCATATTAGGTCTTCATAACTCAACAACTGAGTTAAGATTTAAAAATTTTATTAATGAAGATTTTAATAATCTTCAGCTTCAGGGTCTTTATAATTTAATTAAAGAAATTTTAACTTCAAAAATTTAAAAATGATTAAAACTGGTGGAATTATTTTTAGTAGAATGAGCTCAAAACGACTTCCAGGCAAAGCAATGATTCCAATTAATGGGGTTAGCTTATTAGAAAGAGTTATAAATAGATCAAAGCTAATTTCTAAAATTGACCATCTATGTATAGCTACATCAGTAAAAAAAGAAGATGATATTATAGCCTCTTTTGGAAAATTAAAAGGAATAGATGTGTATAGAGGAAGTCTAATGGATGTTACAGGACGCGCAATAGACGCAGCTAAACATTTTAAATATGATAATTTTATTAGAATATGTGGCGATAGACCATTTTTAGATCATAATATATATGATATTATGATTAGCACTCATTTAAAAAATAAAAATGACTTAACAACTAATATTTTTCCCAGAACAGTTCCACCAGGACTAACAGGAGAGGTAATTTCGACAAAATCATTAAAAAAAATGTATTCAATGGCTTTAGATAATGAAGATAAGGAACATGTGACAAGATACTATTACAAAAATCCTAGTCAATTTTCTATTTTAAATATGGAATTTTCTTTTTCAAAAAAAAACATTGGTGCCAGACTTGTAATTGATGATGAAGAGGATTTAAGAAGAAGCACTTGGATAGACACAAACATTAGAAAAAATAATTTAAAAAATAATTCAGAAACAGTCATTTATCTTACTGAGAAATGGCAAAAAACAAAAATATGATTATACTTGGAATACATGACGGACATAATGCTAGTGCGGCATTATTAAAAGACGGAAAGCTAATTTGTTCAATAGCAGAAGAAAGGTTATCTAGACAAAAAAATCATTATGGTTTTCCATTTAAAGCCATTGATTGTGTCTTGAACTATGGAAAATCTAAATTTGATGATATTGATTTTGTAGCTATGTCATCAAAGCATTTGATTCCTGCCTATTTCTACACTCAAAGAAATTCGAAGCTAACAATTCAAGATTATTGGAAAGAACAAAAAGAATATTGGTATCCAAAACTTTATGAAAATAAAAACCCAAAATATCTTGACATATTATCACATTGCATAGATGAATCTAACTTTCATTATGACAAAAAGTATATTAAGGATGAATCAGATAATCTTGGAATGTGGAATGCAAGAGTAAATCATGTATCGGAGTATATTGGCATTGATATGTCAAAAATAATTCATCATGATCACCATAAATGTCATGCATATTATGGATACATAGCTAGTCCAAATAGAAATGAAAATCAATTAGTCTATACAATGGATGGTTTTGGAGATGGTGCAAACGGAACTGTATCTATTGGCTCTCCTGGTAAAAAATTGAAAGAAATATCAAGGTCAGCAAATTGTAATATTGGTAGAATGTATAGATATGCGACTCTTCTACTAGGAATGAGACCAGCTGAGCATGAGTATAAATTAATGGGACTAGCTGCCTACAATACTCACAAATATGGAAAAGAGGCATATAATGTTTATGCTGAGACACTTCAGGTTGATGGTCTATCTTTTAAATACAAAACTAAAATTAAAGATCATTTTTTTTATTTTCAAGAAAAGCTTGAAGGACAAAGGTTTGACGCGATAGCCTATGGAATTCAAAAGAGATCAGAAGAAATATTAACAGAATGGATTCACAATGGTATAAAAGAAACTGGAATTAAAAATATTGTAATGAGTGGCGGTGTTGCTCAAAATATTAAAGCAAATAAGTTAATAGCAGAATTAAAAGACCTGAATAATTTATTTATACCTCCAGGCCCTGGAGATGAATCCATCTCTATAGGAGCAGCATTTCTTGAATATATCTCAAGAACGAATAAAGTCAAAAGTCTTGAACAAATATCTGGATATCTTGGACCCAGTTTTTCTGAAGAGTATATAAACAAAGTTATTAAAGATAAATTATCAAAGGAATTTACTTGTATTAAAGCAAATAATAAAGATTGTGCAAAAATATTAGCAAAAGGAGAGGTTATCGCAAGATTTAGTAATGATAAAATGGAATTTGGTGCAAGAGCTCTTGGTAATAGATCTATTCTTGCAGATCCGAGGAGACCAGATGTAATACATAGAATTAATAAGCTTGTTAAAATGAGAGATTTCTGGATGCCTTTTGCTCCTAGTATTATAGAAGATAGAGAACACGATTACATAGTAAACCCAAAAAAAATCGATGCAAGGTTTATGGCTGTTGGGTTTGATTCGACCAACTTGGCAGAGGAGCACTTAACTGCTGGACTTCATCCATTTGATAGAACAGCTAGACCTCAAATAGTAAGAAAAAAGGATAATTTAAAATATTATAACCTAATTAAAGCCTTCGAAGACTTGACAGGAGTAGGAGCATTAATGAATACATCTTTCAATATTCACGGGGA
>CENF01220230.1_pt1 | contig 21292 bp, 20 predicted proteins | sample 361291 | NCBI WGS metagenome assembly CENF01 (sample SAMEA2619399, study PRJEB7988) | marine metagenome | isolation source: saline water (ENVO:00002010), including | reverse complement strand
GAATTAAGAAAAAATAATAAAAACTTAATAAAGTAGACAAATAGAAAGCTTGTAACAATTATTATTTGGTAACTTGTAAATGAAATCAAAGAGAGTAGATAACCGTTTAGATAATTTTTTTGAGAATATTTATTGTATTGCCCCCATGAATTTAATGCAGGTTCAAGAGACAGCTGTGTCAAAGGGTGGGTCTCAAAGAACAGTGTTCCACCAATAGAAAATAAGCATAATAAAATTATTACCTTTAAATTTATTTTAAATTTTTTATAAAAATCAAAGAAAATAATTAGCGAAATTGGAGTTAAGCAAAAAGAGTACCTGAATCCGTAAGATGAAGCTGTAGATTCCCAAAGATGTATGATATAAAATATTGAAAGATACCCAATAAAGAAAAAACTGTAACCAATAAATTTTTCAATTTCTTTTTCATATACACTTCTAATAATAAAGAAAACGAGCATCATAAAACCAATAGAATTAATTGTTGAAAACCAAGTCAATCCAAATTCTGAACTAAATAAAATAATTAATATACTTTTACCAAAGCTTGTAATTTCATTAATTAAATTAAAATTAGCCAAGACATATTTATCTATTATGTCAACTGCATCTTCTTCATAACTAGTTCCAGGATTGATAGTAAAAATACCATAAAGTATTTTGGTATGTAAAAAAAATATAAAAATAGACAGTCCTGTAGAAAGTAAAAAGTATATATTTTTTCTTAATTTTACTCTTTCTTCTGTAAAATATATCAGTTTGATAGATATTGGAATTATAAATAAATAATAATTTGTCCATTTAACTAAAATTCCCAAAAGAATGGTTAGAGGAATTAGCACAGCAAATTTATTTTCTCCTTTTTCATAAAATTTAAAAGTAGTAAATATTACTAATGAAGTTGTAAATATTTCAAAAATATGAGAAATTGAATACCTCTCAAAAACAAAATACGACACCCCCGAACTTAAAATTAAAATACAAATAAATAGATTACTTAAACTTACTTTAAAAAAACTTTTTAAAGAAATACATATAGCAAGAGTAAGAATCAAATAAAAATACCCTGATAAAGAGTAGAATAATATTACAAAATTAAAAATTTCTTTTTCATTATTTGTAATTAAATTTAATAAATTTCCTAAAGCAACAAACGGTGAGGAAAGAAAACCAGAACCTATGAAAGCAGTCGGTGCAATTTTTCCACTTCCATCATATCTAATATCTTCGACCCCCTTTAATTGGTTGGTATAATCTAAATCAAAATCTATCCCTATTGTTGTTGCATGCAAATAATGATCACCATCATCTGCGCCCGGATAAATGGTTTCGATCATTCTGTAGTCAGTTTTAAGAAAAAATAATGCTACTAAAGTTAATAGAAAAGTTACTATAAATTTACTTTTGATTGTCATTTCTTAATAATTTTTTTAAATAATAAATAAGTGAAAGATGTACCATATGATCCAATTCTAGAAACAATTGTTGTTGATAATATATCTGAAGTAGTTAATCTTAGGATATTTTTCAATGAAATTAATACTAATTCAAGAAAACCAAGATTTCCAGGTGTCAATTTAACTAAATTTGTTACAGTACCAATATTTGTGTACATAAATGCAGAATCAAATAATGCTGGAATTTTTAATGCTTTAAAGATTGTGTAATAAATTAATGAATTTAAAAGTATTTGTAAAACTATAAGTAGAAACATTGAAAAAAGTTTCTTACCATTTGTATTATCGATTAATTTTATAAAAAATGTATTTATGTTTTCAATAGGAAAAATATTTTTAACCCAGCTTATAATTTTATGCCTAAATACAATAGAAAACACTGCAAGCATGAGAAACGGTATTAGATAGGTAATATAATTTACGCCCAAAAAAACAAAAATAAAAAATAAGCTAGTAAGAGCACTTACAATTGAAAACAAAAAGTTAATAGAAAAAAATTCTGAAAAATTTAATCTGTGTTTTTCGTTGAGATAAGAAAATTTGTAACCAGCCCCTAAACTAAGGGGTCCAAGGTTGTTACCCACAGAATTAATAAAAACTAGATCTAATGATTCTAACATTTTTAATCTTATGTCAATCAAGTTATATAATTTAACGTTAATTATTGCTTTTAAGAGTTGCCCAATAAAAATCAGCACAAATAATAGAAATAAATCAGCTAATGTAATTTTTTCAATTGCAAGAAATATTTTTTCATAATTACTAAAAATAAAGGTACTAAAAACAAAAATGAAACCAATAACTAGTAAGGTTCTCAGTTTGTTTCTAATTAAATTAAATAATTTTTTAAGCAAAATAATCTCGTTATGTACAAGCTTAATAAGAATAGTTGTTATTTTTTAAACTTTTTTAATAGCTTTTTGAAAAATTTTATCTTTACTAATTAATTTTTTGGCTATTTCAAAATCTTCTTTTGAATCTACAGACACTAAATTTTTACTATCAACTTTTAAAGCATACACATTAAGATCTAATTCTAAAGATCTTATTAATTCAATGCTTTCACTTTTTTCGTTAGATGTAGATTTTTGTTGTGTAACTGTATCTAAAATATTTTTCTTAAATAAGAACATTCCGATATGTACCTTTTTAGTTTGATTTTTATTTTTAGTCATATCGTATGGGATATCGTATCTACTAATATAAAGAACTTTATTTAAAGAATTTGTTACTAATTTTGTTTCATCAAAATTATTATTAGTAAATTTCTCTCCATAAAGAGTAACTATGTCAGCACTTTTATTTTGCAAATAAAAATCTATCATATTTTTTATAAACTTTGGATCGTATAAAACTTCATCGCCCTGCACATTAATTACCAAGTCATTATTGTTAAGTTTTAATTGATTGGCAGCTTCTGCGCAACGATCAGTACCATTTTGATGATTTTTTTTGGTTTTTATATAAGGAATATCAAGCTCTATGCATTTATTGATAATTTCTACATCACCAGAACAGATATAGATTTCATCTAAATTACTTAATTTTGTTCTGATAAAAACATGATAAAAAAGCGGGAAACCCTCAATTTCCTTCAACAACTTATTCTTAAGTCTCGAGCTGTTAACTCTACAGGGTATTAAAGCTACAGTTTTCATTTTTAAAGGTTTTTATAGCTAAAAGTTACTATATCATCAATTATTTTCTCAAAGTCTGAAAGTCTTACAGAATTAGGACCATCACTGGGAGAACTGTCCGGATTTGGATGAACTTCAAGAAAAAAATTTTGAATTCCTAAAGCACTACCTGCACGAGATAATCCCGGAACGTAGTCTCTATTCCCTCCACTTGATGTGCCACTACCACCAGGTTTTTGGACTGAATGTGTAACATCAAAAAATATGGGAACATCATAGTTTTTCAACATGTAATCTAATCCAGTAAAGTCCACCACTAAATTGTTGTATCCAAAAGAAGACCCTCTCTCAGTTATCCAAACCTCTTTAGCATCTTCACATTTAGTTAATACGTTTTTGATATCTGAAGGTGAGAGGAATTGACCTTTTTTAATGTTAACAATCTTCCCTGATTTACATGCTTCAATAATTAAGTCAGTTTGTCGGGATAAAAATGCCGGTATTTGTAAAACATCAACTACATCTACAACTTTAGAAACTTGATATGTTTCATGAATGTCAGTTAAAGTTTTAAAACCATGTTTATTTCTTAATATATCAAAGTCTTCAAGCCAATTATCAAAACTTATCCCACGTTTAGAATCTATATGACTTCTGTTAGCTTTGTCAAAACTTGATTTTAATATATATTCAATATCATATTTTTCACAGACACTTTTACATATTTCTGCTACTTCTAAACTTAGGTCAAAATTTTCATGTTGACATGGTCCTGCGATTATTTTCATGTATTTTTATACCTAATTATAAAATATTTACTCAATCTTTGTTCCAGGCTTTCGTCTCTCAATATCATCATGACTAAACTCACCCCAGTATACTTCAAACGCTACACCATCTTCCAAACCTTCAAATTGATGATACCTTCCAGGCTCAACTTTTTTAAAGTCACCAGATTTTAAAATAAACTCATCATAGTCTTCAAGGTCTGATTTTGAATTCCAGACTCGGACTATCATTTTTCCGGACTCAATGTAAAAAGCATTCCATTTATATTTGTGAATATGTTCTGAACAATTAAAACCTTTTTTATATTCGAGCCTATGGAATTCAAAGAGCCTGTTTGCAAAAATTTCTTCTGTAAAACCCCAAATTTTTTCTTTTTTCATAATTTAATTATAAATGTTTGAATTACTGAGCCAATCTAAATAATTTAAATTAGATATACCACTCATTGTGTTCCTTCATTTTTTGCTCCTTCAACTCTCCTAAAACATAGTTAAAGTGAATTATTGTTGGATTTAATGTTTGATAGTTATTATAAAAATGAATTCCATTAGGGTATTCATCTTGAGGTAATTTGTCATATTTAAATTTTCTTTTAATTTTGTTTAAATATGTTTGGTCGTGGTTTCCTTTGTAAAGCTTTTTTTGTGAGATGTTTTCAGGATTAAAATACTTTAAAGTTTTTTCATTGCTTTTAATAAACATAAAACCCGCACATAAAATTTCTTTTTTGGGCTTATCAGGGTTTTTATCATTTTGAAATAATATATCTAAATCTCCTATAGAACGCATTAAGTAATCCGTTGGGTCCTTTTTAAAAACTATATCTCCATCAACATAAAGAACATGTTCATTTTTAAGCAGTGATGTATAAATAATTTCAAGTTTTTTGTACATCAATTCAGCAAATATATTTTCATTTTGTTTTATAAATTCTGTTATCTTAAAATCCTTATCTTTGTAAAGTACAACATTGTCTGAAATTTTTGAAAGCTGTTCATAAGTCATATCATCTAACGCAAAGGTTTTTAAATTAATATTTATTTCATTTTTTTTTATTGAACCAATAAGGTTTTTAGTAAAACTTAAATACCCGAAATTTGTAAATGTAATTGTTTCAAACAAAGTAAACTTAATTTTAATTTGTTTTTGTAATAAATTGATAATATGAGAAATAATTTAAGTAAGTTTCCAGTTTTGCTGATCCTTTTTGATAGGACAGAATTTTTAGACGAACTTTTCTTATCTTTGTCAGCTTATGAACCAAAAAGACTATACGTATCTATTGATGGTCCAAGAGATTCCAATTTTGATGTAGATGAGAAAAATCTAAATGATGTTAAAAAGTTAATTGAAGATAAGATTACCTGGGAATGCGAGACTTTTACAAACTACTCTAATAAGAATCATGGACCAGGTAAGGGGCCTAGAAAGTCTATAGATTGGTTTTTTGAAAATGAAGAAGCTGGAATTATATTAGAAGATGATTGTATACCATGTGATTCATTTTTTGAATACTGCTCACATCTTTTAGATGAGTATAAAAATGAAAAATCTGTTTTTTTAATATCAGGTGATAATGGTGGACCATTACTTGAGCAAAGTGAATTTGACTGTTCCTACGATTTTGTATCACTACCTCTTATTTGGGGATGGGCAACATGGCAAGACAGGTGGGAGCAATATACTTTAGAGACAGAAGTTTGGAAGGATAGTTTTAGTTCGAATAAAAAATATTTAAAAAACTACGGTCATCCTGAACAGCTTATAGTTAATAATTTATTTAAAAACTTTTCAAAAATTAAAAATAAAAATTATAAATATTGGGATTTTCAATTATTTTCTACAGTACTAACAAAAGATAAAATGTGCATAATTCCAAAATATAATTTAATTTCAAATAAAGGGTTTGGTCAAAATTCAACCAATAATTTAATTGAAAATTATAGAAGTAATTATCCAACAACTGAAATGAAGGAAATAAAAATTGCCTCATCAATTTCTCTAAATAAAAAATTAAATAACAAGTTATTGTTGAAGGTTCATACAAATTTTTATGATAAAAAATATTTAAAAGAAAATAAAGTGTCTAAATATTTTTACTTTTATTATTCAATAATTAAAAATTTTTACAATAAGATTTTAAGTTATTTAATTTGGAAAATTAAGGGCTGGTTTTAAAGTAGATTTCAATATCTTTATTTCTTTCATAATAATGCAAGATTTTTTGATTGTATTCAATGTTGTTTAATATCTTATAATTTTTATAAATAATATTGTTATCTTTACAGTTAAATGAATATTTTGAAGAGCTACAGATTATATAATCTGGATTGGCTTCAATAACTTTATTCACTTCAACAAGCCTAATATTTTTAAATTCTTCTAAAATAAATTTTTCATTATACAAATTAGGGTGTAAAAAATAACCTAAACTATTACTTTTTGAGTAAAAATTTATAAGAGTATTATCAAACGTAATTAATTTAGAACCTTCAAAATATCCCAACTCTTTAGCAACCTGATTTAATGGATAATTGTTATTTATGTTGTTTAAGTTTTTTAAGTTATTTACAGTACCCGAATTATGATAATTTATACTTGATATAGAAGCTAGAAATACAATTACAGTAAGAACTCTTAAGCTAAGATTATTTTTCATACTGAGCGGTACAAGGCTTAAAAAAATTAAAAAATAAATAAGTTGATGGTCATATGCAGTGCCCGCTAAAAAATATATTAATAATCCAAAAATTGCAAACATGTTATTATTTGAAAAATTTTTATTTCTATATAAACACGCAAACAGTGTTGAAAAAAGAAATATTATCAATATGTAAATTGAAGTTGAATAATTGTAGAAACTCTCAGCTGCAATGTTAAGTTCATTGAACATTTCGCTTATAGACTTGTTACCTTGTCTGTAACTTACAGGAATAAAAAAAACACTTTTTAAATAAATATCAATGAGATTTTTCGAGAAATATGTAATTATAAAAATAAGATGTAAAACAGATGCTCCTATTGAAAATTTAAATAATAAGTTTATTTTTTTAAGTGATAAAAAATAGAGAACATAGGCAACTGAAAAAATTACTGAACCAAAATTTGTTAAAGTTGCAAAGCCAAAAAATAGCCCACTTTTAGTAATTTCATTTTTTGATAAACTATCTAAACTCAAAATTAGGAAAATACATGTGTAAATTTCACTAAAACCTGGATGAAACCAGTCTTTACTCATAAGCAAGATAAAAATAAATGTATTTAAAATCGGGACTATATTGTTTTCAGTATTATTTTTTGAAAATTTAAATATTAAGATTGATAATCCTAAAATTGACAAATCATTTAAAAATTTTAATATTAATAAATTAGAATTACTAAAAAAAACAATTACAGCATAAATTAAAAATAAAATAGGACCTTTATTTTCATAGGAGTTTTCATATGGCAGGTTTTTGTTCATCAATACCTCTTGCCCGCCATTGATGAAAGAGTTAATATCCCAGTTCATTGTTTCATAGTTATGTGTAGAAAATTGTGTTAAAACAACTAGTGATAGAAAAATGAAATACCAAATATAATTATTTCCCAATTCTCTATCTTTTAATTTTTTTATATTTAAAGGATCATGATAAGAAATGGTGCAGAAAATAAAAATTAATATACTGTTATAAGCCAAAATATTAAAAGAGTAATTTAAATTCAAAAAAACTAAAAATATGGTAATAAAAAATTTTGTATAAAATAGTTTATTTTTAAAAATTAATAATAAGGTATAAATAAATAAAATACCAAAGATAAAAAAGTTTAAAAATTTTGAATTTGTACCTACATAAATTGAATTACTATCTTCAATATATAAAATTTTATTTAAACAAGTTAAATTATTAAGTTCAGGGAAAATATATATATCTTTTTTAATAAAATCGCCTTCAAAGCTTGATAGAGACTCATTTAAAAAAACATCACAATCATTAATTTCATTTAAATTTTCAAGATTAATTTCAAGATTCACAATATTAACAATAGATAAAATCAATAAAATAGAAATTAAAAACGAAGTAGAAAAATTTAATAGTTTTTTCATATATATCATTATTAATAACAATAACTAAATTTATATGTATTAATGTGTGTAAATAAATTACAAAAATTAAAAAGGTAAATTAATCGATATCATTTGTTTAAAATAGTTTTAAATGAGACTTAATAAAAGAAATCCAATACACTATCTTGTATTCTTTCAGCTTTTAATAAATTTAATATTAGTTAGATTATTTTATATTTTTTTTATAAAAACTGAAAGTGAAAATCTTAGTATCACATTTCTTGGACAAAAACTTCAGGGTAATACTGAAGTTCTATTTCAAAAATTAGACAATTATAATTTGTATTACGCAACACTAAGTCGTAAAGAATATAAATACCTGCTCAAGAAATATAAAAATGTAAGTAACAAAACAATATTGTATTATCCCAATCTGAAACATTTTATCCAAGCATACAAATCTTCCATCTTAATAACATCTCATGGAATATTTTTTAATAAATTTTTAAAAAATATTTTTCATTACAAATCTGTTTATGCTGGAAATGCAATTTCGGGATTAATAATTCAAGACAGAGACTTAAAAAATTTGTACATACATGATAGTGTTTGGTTATTTTCTAATTATGAATTAGAGATGTATAAAAAAGAGTTCAAATATGAAAAAAACAATCTTGAAATTACCGGTTATCCAAGAATAAAACATTTAATTGATAATCAATATAAAAAAACTCAACTTGTTAAAAATGGTAATTTTAAAAATAATATTGTTTTAATAGCGCCTACTGATGATCGCAACAGCAAACTTTATAAATCTTCTGAATTTTTTATATTTAATGACAATTTACTGACAAATTTAGATAATTTAGGAAATAAATATGATATCAGCTTTATTATTAAACCTCACAATAAGACAATTGTTAGTAAAGAAGCTAAACAGACAATAAGTGATAAATCATCCTTAGTATTATCTGAAAATATTGAATGTGACACTGATTACGATTTATTAATTATGAGTGATTTGTTAATAACTGATTGGTCAACTATTTATGTAGATTATCTTTGTTTAGATAGACCTATTATTTTTTTAGACACTCCAAATCCCAATAAGTTCCCAAATTCGTCAGTAATCGAGTTATTAACTAGCAATAGACCAAAAAATTATGAATTATTAAATAACGAAATTGAGGCAAAGCTTTTTAAAGAAATTGAAGACAGCTCAGTAATTGAACTAAAAAACAAATTTTATGAAAATACTGATCACAGTGATTCGTTAAATGTAATAAATAATATTTTAAAAAACATTAATAATAAAAATTTAAATGAAAACTAAGTATAATTTTTTTATGGTCATCGATTCTTTACTTAGATTAAGTTTCGTGCATTACTTAAAAATTATGGTTTTATGAAAATCTCTGTTTATACCCACATGACTAATCCAGAAAAAAGAATGGATCCATGGCAAGAAGCTCTTTCATGTTATGAAGATATTGCTGATGAATTAGTTACGGTGGGTGAGGATTGGCCAGAGGAGTTCAAATGGGATCATATTGGGAAAACTTTTAATGAAGGATTTAAAGAATGCACAGGAGATTGGGTTCTTAATTTAGCACTAGATATGTTTATTCATGAGAATCAAATAACAAAAATGAAAGAGTATTTTGTTAAATATTCGGATGCTCCAGCGCTGGCTTTCCCAAAGTACAAATTTTTTAATCCAGGAAAATATGAAATTAAATCATTTGATGTTTGGGCTATAAACAAAAAAAAGTATCCAAATATAAACTTTGATGGTGGTGGAGACTTGTGTTTACCAACATTAAATGACGTTATTCTTGATCAATACAATGTTCCTATAGTCCCAATTGTTTTGTGGAATTACGATTCAACATTCAGAACAAAAGAGGTTATTGCTAAAGACAGAGGTAGATTCGCAAGAGCATGGTTTAGAGAATTTAATTCATGGGATGATAGAGGAGGGTCATCTGATGAAGAAGCTTATAATGCTTGGTTTAAAATGGTTAAAAGTAGGTTGAGAAAGCAAGTAAACAAAAAAACAATAAATCAACACCCAAAATATATAATTGATAGACTGGCTGATTTAGAAAAAGACAAATTTGGATATGATTGTTTTGGTGAAATAAAAAATGTAACTCACTCGTTAAGTGATTATATTGACAATTATAAAATAAGAATAAAGTATAAAATTTAGATATTTTATTTAAGTAAAAAGGTATATAATTTTTTTATGAAAACATACTGTTTTGATATTGATGGGACTATTTGTACTCAAAATAGTACAGAATATGATTCAGCATCGCCTTTTTTAGACAGGATTGATAAGATTAATAATTTATATGATGCAGGTAATAAGATCATCTTTTATACAGCAAGAGGTTTTGTTACCGGGATTGATTGGGAAATAGTTACAAAAAAGCAATTAAAAAAATGGAATGTAAAATATCACGAATTGTATTTTGGGAAGCCTGCTGCAGACGTGTATATCGATGATAAGCATAAAGATATATTTGAATGGTTTAATTAGGAGATTTCAAACCATTCTCAAATAGATTTAAATGTGAATTAATTTTTTGATTTTATAAATACGTTTATCTCTTTGTAAGGATCTTTGTAAAAATCAAGATATTTGCTGTTCAAGAATTCTTCAGTATTTATTTTCTTATAATTCTTTTTGTAATCATCAACTGCACAATTATAAAAATCAACATCTTCAACTTTACCTTGTATAATCATTCTTCCATTACATATAATAACTTCTGGCTCTTTTTCTATTAAATAGCTGATGTGATTGAAACTATTTGTTTTAATTCTATTTAAACGAATTAAGTCATCTACAATATATTTTTCAAAATGATTTGATGGATGAATGATATATGAAAAATTTGGTTTTTCTAAATAATACAAAACAAGAACTGAATCGAGAGCCATAATATTATAACTATCATCTTCAAAGCTACTATCTATAACTTTTGAAAGCTTTTTGAGAGGATAGTCATCATAAACATTCTTTAAGTTTGACAAATTACTTAATGAACTTCCAGCAGTAGCAATTAAAATTGAGATTGAAGCAATAAATATATATAAATAAGATACTTTAATATACTTAGGAGAATTTAAATTTACAAAGTTTAAAGAAATAAAAAAGACAAAATAAAAAAGATGATGATAATAATTATGCCCAGCTAAAAAATAAAACCCTAAACCGAACAACAGGTTTAACATTTGTAAAATATTAAATGCTTTTAAGTTTTTATTATTTCTGTTCATTAAGTCCACAAAAATGAAAGTAGCAGTTGTTAATAATGCTAAATACAGAAAAAGATCATAATTAAAGATTGTTCTTAGAACTACTTTTAATTCATAAAAAGAGCTTAAATTTTCCTGTATATAATTTAATGGCAATGTTAAATATTGAGAAACATAAACATCAAGCAAACCTCTTGATAGATAAAGTATTATGAAAAAAATGTGAGGAATTAATAATCCATTTAAAAAATTAAATAATTTTTTAAATGATTTAATAATGAAAATATTGTAAAACTTATAAATTGCATAAGGAATTATAAATACAGCAGTCCCTTGATTGATTAATGTAGAAAAAGAAAATAATAAACCAATTAAAAATATGTTTTTATATTTTCTACTTTCTAAAAAATATATTATTGATAATAAAACTAAGCAATATATTTCACTTAATTCACTTATAAACCATGTATAGCTTGTGATACTTAAAAAGAGTAATGATGAAAAAAACCCTAGGATTTTATTTATAGAAACATTTGAGACAGTAAAGTAAATAAAAACTGATGTTACAAATAAAATCAAATCGTTTGCAATTTTAAAATATACAAAATTGTTTAAACTCAATTTGTTTATTAAAAAATAAAGATACATAAATAATGGACCTTTTGATTCCCATTGAGTTTCTAAAGGGATGTACCCGCTTTCAATTTCCTGTGATGCAACTAAGTATGATGCTACATCCCAAGATATTGTCTCAATATTTAAAAATTTATTTTGAGTTATGATTGTAAAAATTAATAATAAAAAAATATTCAGAATGTGATTTTTTTTTGTAAAAATATTTAAGTTGTCATATATTTTTAAATTTATCTCGAAATCATAAAATGTGTATTTTATTCCTATTAATAAAAATATTGATATTAAAAATGTTGTAAAAGTCGCATTATTGTTTAAGGAGAATAAAAAATTAAATATGTAAATAAAAATAGGAATTAAAATTACATAAAATTTTTTAAAACTAATCATTGAATCAAATACATTACAATTATACGCCTATTGGTTTAAAAATATTAAAATTTATTGACTATCATTCAAGAATGAATACAAGCAAATTCTGGGAAGAAAGCATCCCCCTGGGTTTTTACGACATTATATCTAAAGAAGGAGTTGTAAACGGAAAAGGTCTCCAGTCTTTTTGGCATCTTCAAACATATAAGCAAGTAAGTAGTTATATAATCGATTCAAAAATACATTTAGATTATGCTTGTGGGTCTGGTTTTTTTATTAATTACTGCAAGAACAAAAACTCTCTTGGTGTTGATATTTCAATCAATCAGATTGAATATGCAAAAAAAACATATCCAGAATATGATTTCTACTCTTTATCAGATTTTGATATTTCAGCGCATGGGCCTTTTGATACAGTAACAGCAATAGGACTTTTAGAGTACCTTACAGATGATGAAATTCATAAACTTATTGGGAATTTATTATCTAATATAAAGTCTGGAGGTAAAGTTATTTTTACAACCCCTAATTACAACCTTTCCATGAAATTTATCGAATTTATTTCTTATACTTTTGGAGGATTAGATTATAGAACGGTAAATATTAATCAATTGACGAAGAAAAAAGCTATAAATATATTTGAACAACATAAAGCTATCTCAATAAAAATTAAAAAGATTCACAACTCTGGTGTGTTGTTTTCAATTTTTAATCATAAACTTGCTGGCTATGTTGAGACCTTTTTAGAAAGATTGTTTAAAAATAGATTTGGATTTCTTTTAATGATCGTGATTGAAAAAAATGAGTAAAGACAAAAATATTTCGATTATTTTACCAGTGCTAAATGAATCAGAAAATCTAAAATATTTAATTCCAGAATTCATTAACCTTTTGGAGAACGACCTACAAGTCATATATGAAATTATTATTGTTGACGATGGTTCTATAGATGGAACACAGTCAACCGTATATAATTTTCGAAAAGAAAATAAAAACATTAGATTAATTGAAAGAAATTCAGTTAAATCTTTACCACTGTCTATTTTTGAGGGAATTGAAAATAGTAAATTCAATTCAGTTATGTGGCTAGATGCAGATGGGTCAATGGATGTCGAATCATCAAAAAAAATTATTCAAACATATTTTTCTGAAAATTGTAATGCAGTAGTAGGTTCTAGATTTGTAGATGGCGGGGGTTATAAAGGAAAGACAAAAGAAGGGTTTAGTTTTAAGATTTTTGGGAATCTATTTAAATCAGAAGACTCATTAATTGCTGTATTTCTATCTAATATTTTAAACAGAGTATTAAGTAAATTACTTTCTGTTCCTATTAGTGATTTGACAAGTGGTTTTATAATCATTCAGAAGAAGTATTTAAATTATGATATGTTTAAAGGTTTTAATTATGGGGAGTATTTTATAAATATGATTATTGAGTTAATTAAAAAAGACACAAAGATTATTGAAGTAGGTTATGTTTGCAAGCCAAGAAAATATGGAAAATCAAAAACTAGTACTAACTTTATAAAACTTGCAAAACTTTCAATTCCTTACTTGTTTTTAGCTATAAAAAGTAGGAAAATTTTATATGAAAATAATTGACGATAAACAGAACATTATTGCATATATCGTAAGAAAAAAAGATATAAGCAAAGGAAAGAACTTTCTTACTCAAAATAATGAACAGATGCAATTTGCATCTTTTGATTTAGAAAAAAATGAAGTAATTAGAAATCATATTCACAACAATACAAAAAGGGAAATAAATACAACTTCAGAGGGGATCGTTGTAATCGAGGGTGCGCTTAAAGTAAAATTATTTGATAATAATAAAAATTTTCTCTCTGACCATACACTAAATTCTGGAGATTCAATACTTTTGTTAAGTGGTGGGCACGGAATAGAAGTATTGGAAAATACAAAATTTGTTGAATTCAAACAGGGACCTTATATTGAAGCCTTAGATAAAGAACTTTTTTAATGATTAGGGTATTTGAGCCAAGGCTTTCATTTCAAAATAAATTTGATGTTTTTTCAGCGCTTAATAAAAATCAAATTTCCGGAACAAGTAAACCAGTATCAGAATTTGAAGAAAAATCTAAGAAGTACTTTGGCAGAGAATATGGTATTGCTTTATCAAATGGAAGTATTGCTTTAGAAGTCGCTTTAAAATTATTAAACCTAGAGAAAAATGACGAGGTTATAATACCTTCTTTTACCATTATCTCTTGTTTAGCTGCGGTGATTCGCGCAGGAGCCACTCCAGTATTTTGTGATGTAGATAAAGATTCATGGAACATGTCATTAAGTGATATTAAAAAAGTGCAATCAAAAAAAACAAAGGCAATAATAATGGTTCATACATATGGTCTTGCTACAAATGCAGTAGAAATTTCTGAATTTTGTGTAAAAAATAATATCTATTTAATAGAAGATGCTGCAGAAGCACATGGTCAGATTATTGGCGAACAAAAATGTGGATCATTTGGTGACATTTCTGTAATGAGTTTTTATGCTAATAAGCATATTACTTCTGGTGAGGGGGGAATGATACTTACAAATTCTGAAGAATATTATAAAAAAGCTTTAAGTATAAGAAATTTAGGATTTAATCCTGATGAGAGATTCAAACATGAAAATTTATATTGGAATTACAGAATAAGTGGTTTACAAGCAGCACTTGGAACCTCACAGTTTAAAAATTTAAATAAAACAATTTCCCAAAAAATCGAACAAGGGACCTATTATCTCCAACTATTTTCTGAACTTCAGGACAAGATTCAGCTTCCATTATTAAAAAATGATGTTTCTATAAATCATTTTTGGGTATTTGGGATTGTTTTAAAACAAAAAAATAAACGTGATACAGTTACAAAAAATTTAGCACAAGCAGGCATTGAGACCAGACCTTTTTTTTGGCCTCTCCACATGCAGCCTTTACTTCAAAAATACAACTACCAAATTAATTCAGATATTCTTAAAAACTCAAAATATTTGGGTTTAAACGGTTTTTATATTCCTATTGGGCCACATGTTAGTAAGAAAAATCAAAAGTTTATATTTGAAGAAACAAAAAAAATTTTAAAACAGAATTAAATCCTTAAGGAATCACTATTGGGGGATTGTATCCATAGAAAATTATAATGTATGGTGGAAGGGCAATACTATATATAAAATCGGTTAAGCCTAATAGTATTTCATTAATTGATCTGAAGTGAATAATTTTCATATCTCTAAATAAATGTGATGGAATATTTATAAAAATATTTACAAAAATTGGGATTACAAATAAGATATTAAATTTTTCATTAAAATTATGTTGATTATTTGATGATAAGTTGTTGATTAAAAAAATAAAAAAAGTTAGTAAAAGCCATCTTCCCCAATCTTGTGCAAGAAAGAATAAACCAAAATAAGGAGAAATTAGAAGTAGGTATTTGAGAAATCTATCTTTATTCATTTCAACTACAAAAAATAAAGATATAAAGAATACTAAAAATACTAATACCCAGTTTGAGAAGTCATTATAGTAATTAATACCTCGCGCTATTTCTCCAAAAGCACTATTAATTGGTTCAAAATCTCTATTTAACCATTGTGGAGCACCCCAGCAATTTTTTTCTCTTTGGAGAGTATTGTTTATATTAAGAGTATTAATCGAAGTACATAGTTTTTCAAAATTTGATACATATCTAAAGACAGTCAACAAAAGAATATTTAGTGGAAGTAAAAAGAAGGCTGAAGCAAATTTAAATTTTTGAATGTCAAAATCATCTTTCTCCTTAAGAACATAAAAAAGAGTAAATACTAAAAATATATATATTCCATAATTTAGTATTAGTAAAGTAGCAAGAATAATAAATACAGAGAAATTAACCTTTTTTCTTTTACCTAGAAAGATAAAAAAGTTTAAATAAAATAAATCTCTTCTGGCAAAAAAGAAATCAATATTTTGAACTAAATACAATAACCCAAAAGGATTGAACATTACAAATGCTCTAAATAAAACATGTTTATCTTTAATTAAATATAAAACATTTAATACTATGTGATAAAAAGAAAAAATCCCTATTGAAAAAATTATGTATTTTGGATTGATACCAAATTTATTTAATTGGAAGAGTATTTCACCAGAAAAGCCTCTCCTAACTAATCCGCCTTGGTAATTAACAAGCCACTCATTATATGGCCATCCATTAACAAATTTATAAAATAAATCAGGAACAAATATATATGAGAAAGTAACTCCGAGAGTTAAAGTTAAAAAAATTACTAAATCTAGTTTAAAGTCTTCTTTGTATTTTTTGGATATTGATCTGAGACCAGTATGAATAAGAGTTAAAGCTACTAATAATTGTGATAATAACAATATTGGGTAATTGTTCATTTAATTAATTATACAAAATAAATTAATATTTTTAAAAAATGTATGTCAAATGTGAATTACTCTACTTTTTAATGAGTAAATTTTTGAAAAAACTCTTGTGGGCGCTACAGGATTTGAACCTGTGACTTCTTCCTTGTAAGGGAAGCGCTCTGCCGGACTGAGCTAAGCGCCCCAGCGATATAAATATCATAATAAATTAATTTTTTAATTTTGCTAATTTATTTTTTTAATTCATAAACTTTATAATTATAAAAAGTTTTTAATTCAACTTTCGGACTATAAATTGGTGAACATTTTATATTTACCCAGCACTGTTCACCAGATAATGGACTATATCCATAACTCGAACCTTTCATTATAAAACTTATGTTTTTAGCTTCATAAGAAATTACTTTTAAAGGCTCGTATATGAATTGTTTATAATTCTCAAGTCTTGGCACTAATAAAATAGTAATAAAGATTGTTGCCATTAAACTAATTTTTATAAAATTATTCTGGAAAGAAAAAAACTTTATGTCATGTGATCCTACCGCTATTAAAGCAACTGAAGTTGAAAAAATTGATATGCCAAATCTTATATCCGGAACGCTTATGAGCCAAAACAAATTAAGAAAAACAATATAAATTAAAGAGACCATCTTAATTTTCAAATTATGGTGTTTTTTGATTAAAAAGATATTTATTAAAAAAATAATTAAAAAAGATAATAAAAAATTTTTTAAAATAGTGTCATTAAATTCAAACCTTGAACCCCAGCTATTGAACCAATCTAAAGGCGATTTATCAAAATTATATGCTAATGAAGTACTCCTTAATACTTGAGCTTCCATAGATATAAAACTTTTATTACTCCAGATTGTATTTTCAATGCAAGTAAAAACAACAGGATAAATCAAACATGAACTCAAAATTAAATTTTTTATAGCCCAAAACATTCCAATTAAACATGGAAAGTAGAAGTGTTTTAATTTGAACATACCTTTAAAGATAAGAAATAATAATGGTAATGCCAATATATACCCTGTAGGGCGAAGTTGTACAGAAAATAAGACAAACATAAGTAAAAAAACTTTTTCATTGGTGTTTTTAAAATCATTATTCATAGCATTAAAAATAAATAAATTACAGAGAGTGAACATAACAGCAAATATAGAATCAAACTTAGTAATAGCTTCTATTTCTATTGACCCGTTTCTCCCACCAGCAAATCCTAAATTGTCTAAAAGGATAAATAGAATAAGAAAAATTGATGAAATTTTAAAAAAGTCATTTTCTAATTTTAAGGCATGAATTGCTACAAATATAAAAAAGATTGAAAGAAATATAAGGTTTACAAAGTGTAAAAATAATAAATTATCACCAAACCAAAAATTAGAATTTATGTAATCAAACAGTGAAGAAAAGGCCAGCCTTGAATGAAAATTGCTGAGACCGAAAATAATTTTTTCTAATTTTATAAAATTCTGAAAGTTTAAATGATAAAGACCCGCATCATATGATAACCCAGTTGTATATGAAGAAATTGATAATATAAATAGATTTAATAAGTTTATATAAAAAAACTTTTCAAATGATATATTTATTGGTTTTAATAAATTTAAAGGTATAAGAAGCAAAAGAAGCATGTATATAAAAATTTCTGAAACTGGAACAAAGAAGTTAAGAAATAATGTAAGGTTTCCAAGTCCAAAAAGAAAAATAATAGGATAGTAAAAGTAAAGGGGTACCCCAAATATTTTTTGATTTTCTTCTAAGTTGTTATCTGTGAATTTTGAAATAATAATAAAAAATGCTCTTCCACTAAAAAACAACACAAAATAAAACGTTAGAAAAATAATAAAGTTAGTCATTTAAAATTTCATTAAACATAGTAATAAAACGATCGTTACCCTTCAGAGAGGTAAATTCTTTAGCATTCTTGTAGGCAAATTCTGGGTTAGGTTTTGCATTTTTAAAATTATTCATAATAAAAATAGAATCTTTAGATAATATTTCACTAGCTACACCAACATCTGTAGATATGATTGGTGTATTTGTAATTCCGCACTCGAGTATTGCCTGTGGACCTCCCTCGACACGAGATGTAACAATGTATAAATCTAAGCAATTATAGAGTTCATTTAGTATTTTAAAATCTACCATCTCAATATATTTGTACCTTATATTTTTCTTTTCTAAATGATTTATTAAATATTGCCTTCTGTACCCGGCTAAAAGCACAATAAAATTTTCTTCTATTGAGTTGTAATACTTTGCAATTTCAAGAAATCTATCAGGGCCTTTTATGAGCTTTGGACTTTTTAGATCACTACCTTCTGTATCCCTTTGAAAAGATCCTATTACAAAATCTTTATTTGATAAACCAAACTTATTTCGAAGATGTTCTTTTTCTTTTATTTCATAAAATATTTTTTCATTTATCCAAAAGGGTATAGAAATAATTTTTTTATTTGTTATTTCTTGTATTTGTTTTTTTGATTTTTCTGAAATCGTATGATATATATTTACATAGTTATCTCTTTTATAAAATTCTTTTAAATTTTTTCCTGAAAAATCTTTATCTTCTAAGTGATGTACAGAACATAATACAATTTTGTTTTTTAAATGTTTTTTTGGAATTTTACGCCATAACCAAGGAGCTATTATCCAAATAATATCTGCTTCTTTAATATTATTTGTAATAATGTCTTCATTGTTTTTAATGAATTCATCTTTCATCCTGTCAATAATCCAAGATTCATTGATTTTAGAAATAAAAATTTTCATGGTTACCATAACATATTACATGAAAAAGATTAGTAAAATCTAGCGTGATGGATAATGTATTTATTTCAGGTATAACAGGTCAGGATGGTATTTTCTTAACTTCTAACTTGTTAAAAAATAATCCAGATGTAAAAATTTATGGCACATCAAGGAAAGTGAATAATCTATTTCATAAAAAACTTACTTTTTTAGACAGTAAAGCTGATTTTTCACGGGTTGAAGTTCTACAAGCTGATTTATCCCAAGACGATAACGTTTTAGAATTATTTAAAACAATCAAGCCTTCAAAAATATTTAATTTAACAGGTCCAAGCTCACCAAGTGAATCAATGCGTAATGGTCAAAATTTTGAGTTTATAATTAATAAGATTTATGATAATTTACTAAAAGCTTCTAACTTGTTGAAAAAGGAAGTGGTTTTTTTTCAACCTTCTTCATCTGAAACTTTTTCAAACCAAAATAAAGGACCTTTAAGTGAAACTTCCTTGATGGAACCGAGGTCTCCTTATGGCCGTGCTAAATATGAACTATATATGAAGAGTCTTGAATTAAGAGAGAAAAAAGGAATTGATATCAGAAATGGAATTCTATTTAATCATGAGTCAGAATTTAGAAATAATAACTTTTTAATAATGAAAATTATTGACTCTGCAATAAAAATTAAATCAGGTGTTAAAACTAATTTTGAACTAGGAAGTTTAGATTACACAAGAGACTGGAGCCACGCGTCCGATATAGTAAAGGCTATGGTTAAGATTACATATGATACAGATAGCTCAGATTATGTTGTAGGTTCAGGAATTGGTCATAAAATAAAAGATATTGTAGAAATTGTTTTTGAAAATTTCAATTTAAATTATACAGATCATCTTTCGATCAATCCTGAGTTGTTAAGGTTGGATGATCCTATTTCAATAGTAAGTAATCCATCAAAGATAATGTCAAAATTAGATTGGAAACCTAAAATAAGTTTTGAAGAAACAATATTAAAATGTATAAGTTTCAAAACAAAAGAAGATAAATACACATGAAACACAGCCTTACAGTAATAGTTCCGTTTTTTAATGAAGAAAATACCCTATACGAGTCAGTAAAACAGCTTGCGCAGGTTGATAATGTTGAAGTGATTATATTAGTAGATGATTGTTCGTCAGACAATTCTCTCAATATTGCAAAACAATTAGAAAGTGAATTTAAAGATTTAAAAAGTTTTTTAATTTTGAAAAATGATACAAATAATGGAAAAGGTAGTGCAATTAATAAAGCTAAAGATTTTATTTCAACATCTCATGTTTTAATACACGATGCAGATTTAGAATATTCTCCTAAAGATATTCCACCAATTTGCAAACTATCAATTGAAAATTCAGAATCTCTAATACTAGGGTCAAGATTTATTGGTGATAAAAAAAGAAATAATTTATATTTAAGAACTTATCTTGCAAATAAAGTTATGTCATTATTCTTTTCATTTATTAATTTTTACTGGGTTACTGATATTGCAACGTGTTATAAATTGTTTCCTTCAAATTTTTTGAAAGATATAAATATTCAAGAGAAAGGATTTTCAATAGAAATTGAGTTATTGTCAAAATTTTTAAAAAAACACAAATCTATTAAGGAATACCCTATTTCTTATGATGGAAGATCTTATGAAGAGGGTAAAAAGATAAAGCTTATCGATGGCGTGCTATATTTAATAAATACAATCAAATATAGATTTTTTAACTAGCTACAACCTAAAGAGTTCCCACAATTTAAGCACTTGTAACAAGACCCATTCCGAATAGTTATGTGACCGCACTCATTACAAGCAGGAGCATCTCCCATCATATCACCAAGAACTTCTTGAACGGTAGTTACAGAATTAGAAGTAGCTTGTTTTGTTTCTACAGGTTCAGCTTCTCTAACTTCAGCTACAGGTTCAGCTTCTCTA
>CENF01202740.1_pt1 | contig 21504 bp, 21 predicted proteins | sample 361291 | NCBI WGS metagenome assembly CENF01 (sample SAMEA2619399, study PRJEB7988) | marine metagenome | isolation source: saline water (ENVO:00002010), including | reverse complement strand
AATTAGGAGCTCATGTAAGATGGGCTAGTTGTAATATTTTTTCTACTGAAGATGAAGCTGCTGCTGCAATAGCTAAAACAGGCACTCCTGTTTTTGCTTGGAAAGGTGAAACTTTGGAAGAATATTGGCAGTGCACCTTTGAGGCTATATCCTTTGGCAAAAATTTAGGACCAAATCTAATTGTAGATGATGGTGGAGACGCTACATTGCTCATTCATAAAGGATATCAATTAGAAGAGTTTTATAATAGCAATGGAAAGATTCCAGAAATTACTACAACAAATAGAGAAGAAATAGTAATTGAAAAATTATTAAGGAAGATTCATTCTTCTAATCCTAATTATTGGCATAGAATTATTCCTGATATTATTGGAGTATCAGAAGAAACTACCACAGGTGTTGCACGATTAATACAAATGAAAGAAGATGGAAAGTTATTATTCTCTGCTTTTAATGTTAATGACTCTGCAACTAAATCAAAATTTGATAATCTTTATGGTTGTCGGGAATCGCTAGCGGATGGGATTAAACGTGCCACTGAAGTAATGCTAGCAGGTAAAACTGTAGTAGTATGTGGATACGGAGATGTAGGTAAAGGATGTGCTCAATCAATGAAGTCTTACGGCTGTAAAGTAATTGTCACTGAAATTGATCCAATATGTGCTTTGCAAGCAGCTATGGAAGGATTTCAAGTTAAAAAGATTGACAATGTATTAGACAAAGGAAATCTTTTTGTTACTACTACAGGAAATAAAGATATTATTACTCTAGATCATATGAAGAAAATGAAAGATCAAGCTATTGTTTGTAATATTGGTCACTTTGATAATGAAATACAGGTTGATGCTTTAAATGATTCTGATGCTAAAAAAGAGGAAATTAAGCCCCAATACGATAGATATACCTTTCCTGATGGGAAAGAAATATTTCTTCTAGCAGAAGGACGTTTAGTAAATCTTGGTTGTTCTACCGGCCATGCAAGCTTTGTAATGTCTACATCATTTTCTAATCAAGTTTTAGCTCAATTATTCTTGGCTAAAGAAAAACCTAAAGTTGACTTATATAACTTACCTAAAGAGTTGGATGAAGAAGTGGCAAGGTTGCATCTAGATCATCTTGATGCAGAATTAACAATTCTTACAAAAGAACAGGCAAAATATATCGGAGTATCGCAGAAAGGTCCATTCAAAAAAGAAGAATATAGGTATTAGTTTTTAAATTTATTTTGTGATAAATAATAGAAGCTAAAAATTATATATATCGGCAAAACAATAAGTCTGTATCTAGGCAAAATAAAGAAAACTGAATAAACAAATGTAAAATATGTTATTAGAAATATTTCTATATCATGTTTTCTCCAATTAGATAAAATTTCTCTAATAGATAGCAAGAAGAATGGAAGTAAGCCTACCCATGGACCCCAATATAAAAAATTATTTAATTGTGGATATTGAATTCTCTTATCAAAAATATGAACCCAGAAAAATATTACCTTTTTTAAAGATAGTTGAATAGCACTCAATGGATTTTCTTTAATAAAATCGATGGCAAATTCCTTATAGATATTATCTACATTTGATTCATAATTATTATTCTTCTCTACTTGCTCTATCTTATCTAAAATACTTTTTGGAATTGGTTTATAAGGAACTACATAATTTAATCTAGATCCTGTTGCATCAGGATTATTGCCTAGCCAAAGATTAAGACCGCCTGACACGGTTAAGGGATAGAAAAAACCAAAATGATTGTAGTTTCTAATTGACATTGGACTAATGATTATTATAGAAAGTAAAACGATAGTAATAATTTTTTTATACTCTACAGATTTATGAAGTAAGAATAGCATCATTGTTATTGCTGGAATCAATAAAATTGCATCTGCCCTTGCGAGAGTAAGAAATCCAAGTAAAGATCCTAAAATCACAGCATTTTTAAATGTTTTTTCATAAATAAGCTTATAATAAAACAATATAACAGCAGATATTAAAAATACATATAAAGTGCTAGCTGAGATTTGACTACTCATAAATATATGTAAAGGAAATAATGCTGGAATCCATGTAATTATTTTTGAAGTATTATTAGGAAATTTGAGGTTATAAATATCTCTAATCATAAAACAGTTAACAACACCTATTAGAGATTGGATTAATAAAACCATAAAAACATGTATATCTCCATAACCAAAAATATAAGTTAATAATGTTAGACAGAGTGGGTATAAAATTGGCATATATGCAGATGGAATATAATATGCGCCATTATCGACAAATTGATTGGTTATATCTCCACTCTCTAAAACAGTCCAGTACGTATAACCATGGCCATTAATCATATTTCTCACTAAAACATCAAATTCATGATCTAGCACCTTATCTCCAAAAAAAATAGATGCTATTACTCGAAGAAAAAAGGCAACACAAAAGATAAAAAATGAATTGTAAAAAAGATTCATCAGAATCCAACTTTTCTAATATGGTTATATTGAATGCTTTTCTCTTTTCTTGAGAAAAGTATTTTAAAATACCACTTAAGATAAAAAGGAATCCATTGAGTTAATTTGAAATTTGAAGTACCCGCATACCTATCTTTCCAAGATGTTGGCACTTCGCTAATGGCCAAACCTTTTAAGTAAGATTTAACTACTATCTCCATACCTATCTCAAATCCACCACTGCTTTCTATCTCAATCGAATCAATTGCTTCTTTAGAATATAATTTAAAACTATTTGTAACATCTGATGTAGGAAGACCAGTTAGATAGAATAACGACTTACCAGCTAATGTGCTTAAAAATTTTTTAAATTTAGGTCCACCAATTTGTTTCCCATTCTTCATATATCTGGATCCACATACAATATGGAATCCTTGACAAAATAGGCCGTACATTCCATTTATAGAACTTAAATCATCTGATCCATCGGCCATCACTACTACGCATGCATCAGCATCAAAAGAGTGTAATCCTGTTTTAATTGCATTTAATGCTCCATCACCATAAATATTTTTAATAAGATTTATTTTGAAATTAAAGTTATTTATCACATCCTCTACAACAGGGATAGTATTATCAGAATCGCTATCATATATAATTTCAACAGAAATGGGAATTTTTATAGAGCTCTGAATACCTTGTAGTAGCTGTATAATACTATCTTTTTCATTATAAACTGGGACAATAAGAGATAAAATTGGTTTATTTAAATTATTTTCTTTTTTATTATCTTTCAAATTTGTTAAAGAACTGCTACTTCTAATTTTTTTTCCTAAACCATCAACAATTTTAATATCATGTTTAGTACATACTTTTTCCTCTAGGATAGATCCTTCTAATTGATCTCCCCCATTAGCAAATATATCTGGATTAATCTCTACTAGAGTGTTGGATACAGACCTATCTTGATCTATACTGAGTATAGCCTTATCTACTATATCTATACTATCAACAATCTTAAGGCGATCAATTTCGCTCATAAAAGAAGAACCTTTTTTAAGACCTGCTTGGAAATCATTGTTAACAATCACATATAATAAATCGCCTAATTCTTTTGCAAGCTTAAAATATTCAAGATGTCCAATATGGATTGGATCAAAATAACCGCTAACAACAACAATCTTATTATTATTCATTTACAATATACCTTTTAATTTAGTAACTACCTCATCTGCAATAGAAATTGAAGATGTTAAGCCTGGCGAATCTATTCCTATTAAATTTATCATACCTCTAAAATTATTGCATGACTCTTCTTGAATATAATATTCTGAATGACTGCTTCCATCAAAAAATAATTTAGGTCTTATCCCAGAATAATCTGCTGTTAATTCTTCAATATTAATACCTTTGATATATTTAGCAGCTGAACAATAAAAATCATTTTTACTATCATTGCTTACTGAATAATCATAGCCATTAGCACAGTCTATCTGATGATAATCTGGACCTAGCCTTGGTATCTTCTGTTCGTCAAAAGAAATATGAATTCCTAAAGAATCTTTATCAGACGGTAAAGAATAAATTAGTTTTTTAAACTTATTTCTATATTTAGAAGAAAGCTTGAAATAAGACCCTTTGTAAAATTTTTGTGGATTAATTTTCAATTGTTTTCCCATCAATTTTTTAGCAATATCAAAACTGCTTAATCCAGCAGAGTTAATTAAATACTTACAATTAATATTCTCTAAATTTCCACTCTTTTCTCGAATAGAAACATTAAAATAATCATCAAAATATTTAATTTCTTCTAAATTAGAATTAAATAAATAGTCGTGGTGTAGATTAGAAATTTGGTAAAGTTGATGCATAAATTTATGTACATCTAAAATACCTGAATCATGGATTAAAAGAGAGTTATCAGAAATAACATATGGCTCCATTTTACTAAGTTTATTTTTTGATAAAACTGAAAAAGGGATGTCTTTTAACTCTATGCTTCTTACAAACTTGTTAAAAGCTTCTAATTCAGAATTTTTACTAACAATAATTTTTTCAGTTTTCTCATATTCTAAAGAGTATTCTTCTAAAAAATCATAGAGCAATTTTTTACCGCGGATACAATGATAAAATTTTTTTGAATTTATATCGTTAAATATGCCTGAATGGATAACTTGACTATTACGACTGGATGTTTCCTCACCAAAATTACCATTTCTTTCAATTATAAGAACCGATTTGAATTTATTTAATACCAACTCTCTTGCAATAGCAAGGCTAACTACTCCAGCTCCAATGATAACAACTTCGTAGTCTATTATATTTTTCAAAATGAAAATTTAAAAATTTAAATTAATCCCTTTTCTACCTGATCAGTAACCCAAGGCACAATTTCATCTAAAGAATCTTCTAGCGATGATGTCGCTTCAAATCCTAGCACTTTCTTTGCTTTTGAAACATCAGGACTTCTTTTTTGTACATCATGCGTGAAAGGATCATCACATACAACATTAAATTCCTTTTCAGGATTAATTTTATCCCAAATTATTCTTGCTAATTCCATGACAGAAGTTGCTTTTGCAGTAGATAGATTAAAATCATTATTAATAGCTTTTGGATGTTCGATACAAAGCCTTATTCCCTCTGCTAAATCTCCACCATATGTATAGTGACGAATTTGATCACCATCACCTAATATATGTAAGGGATCTTGCCCCTTAACAACCTTTTGGATAATATCGGGCACTACGTGACTCATTGCTAACTTAACATTCCCTGATTTAATCTCAACATCACCTAAAGCTCTTCCTTCTCCCACACCAATACAGTTAAAAGGTCTAGCAATGGTAAATGGAAGTTTATATTGCTCCCAAGCTCCTTTAGCAAAATATTCTGTAGCTAATTTCTGAAATCCGTATGTTGAAAATGGAGGAGGAGAAAGTAATTCATCTCCTTCTGGTGTAGGATATGTGTTCGTATTTTCATAAACCATAGATGAAGATAAAACTGTAATTTTTTGTAGTTTATTTTCTTTATGTGCTTTAATAGCAGCATCAAATGTTGAGGCCATAATTCTTTCATTTTCAGCCATCAAATCATAAGCATATTCATGAAAATAAGATATACCTCCAATTTTTGCTGCTGCTGCTACTAAATGATCACAATCTTTAAGATGCTCTGATAATAAATCTGTATCACAAACATCTCCTTGAATCAAGGTATAGTTTGGATTATCAGAATATGAGCGTCTTATCTCACCATATTTAGAAAAATTATCTACTCCTATAACCTGGTATCCGTTTTTCAATAAATTTTCTACTAAATATCCGCAAATAAATCCTTCTGATCCTGTGATCATTATTTTCATTTGTTTTTTTCTCCCGCTTTTAAAAAATTCCACATATCATAAATATATTTATCTTTAGGCAAGTTTATTCCATCATAATTCTTATGTGGCACTCCTAAAATAATAATATCAGATTTTTCTATTAATTCCTCTTTTGAAACAAAACTTTTATTTTCTATATATTCATCTGAACAAAATAATTTTTTACTAGAAATATTTAATATTTTTCTCAATTTATATGATAAAGAAGATCGAGGATCGTCTGACTCTGCTTTAAATGCCATTCCTAAAATACCTACTGTTTTTGTTTTTAAGTCAAATTTCTTCTCTAGCTCTTCTGCAATAAAAGCTGGCATTCCTTCATTAATCAACATAGCAGAATGTCCTAGAAAAAATTTATTATTATCAAATGATGATAATTGCATAGTGTCTTTAAACAAGCATGGACCTGCGGCAAATCCTGCTTTTGGGAAACTTTGAGTTCTTGGATATTTAAAGGTCATTGCATCATATATTTTATAAAAATCTTTTCCATGTCCATTGGCAAGCATATAAAATTGATTCGCAATGGCAAACTGAATGTATCTCCAGCTATTTGTATATAATTTTGCTAATTCAGCTTCAGTTGGATCTAATACAATAATATCTTTTGTCAGTTTTTTAAATAAATTTGAAACAATTTTAGTGACTTTAGAACTATAGGCTGAAACAATTTGAGGCAAATTGTATATCTCTTCAATAGCCTTACCTTCTGCTATTCTTTCAGGACAGAATGAAACATGAATTTTTTTGCTCTTTTTTTCTAGATAATTATGTAACCAATCTGATGTGCCTGGGTAAACTGTGCTTCGCAGAATCAATGTTTGATTATCTGTAAAGTATTTATAATAATCATCAATGAATTCTTTAAAAATCATTCTATCAGGGTTTAGAAATTCGTCTACAGGGGTTCCTATAACGATAATAACAAATTGAGCTTCTGAAATAACCTTTGGATTAGAAGACACATGTAAATTTTTACCAATATTATTTTTTAATAATTTTTCACATCCATTTTCAAGAAATGGCATTACTCCATCATTAACTATCTTAACAGATTCTTCATTAATATCATAGACACTAACTTCTAAACCTTTGTCAGCAAAACAAAGAGCTAGGGGAAGGCCAACATGGCCACAGCCTCCTATTACACATATATCTGTTTTATTTTTTTTCATTAAAAACCCTTAAGTCATAAAGAATAAAGTTAAATATAGAAGCAATAATAATACACAAAAGAGTATTCAAAAGATAGTTTAAATTGTACAATTGAAAAAATGCAAAAAGTATTAGTCTTAAAACTCCTGTAGAGCCTACAACGGTATGAAATTTGAATAATTGAAAAAAAATATTTTCTTGAGAATTATATGTAACATTTTTCCAAGTCCAATTCTTATTTAATAGAAAGCTAAGGATAATACCAATTTCAATTACTATAGCATTTGCAAGATTTTTTTCTAATACTCCTTGAAATTTTAAAATATCAACAAGCAAATACATTAATACAAGATTTAATATGGCTAAAGAAAAACCGACAATAAAAAATTTGAACAATTTATTTTTTCTATCTATAAAAAATTTGAACAATTTAATGTGCTCCTTTTTTTCCTAAAACAACAAATATAGTCTGAAATAATATTTTGATATCAAAAAATAATGATCTTTTTTCAATATACTTTAATTCAAAATCAACTCTTTCAGGATAATCAATATTTGATCTTCCTGATACTTGCCATAAACCTGTTATTCCAGGCTTAACAGATAAAAAATCTTCTCTTTTTTTACCGACATAATGTTCAATCTCATCTGGAACAATTGGTCGAGGACCTACTAAATTCATATCCCCAAACAAAACATTAAGAAACTGTGGAATCTCATCTATACTATATTTTCTAAAAAATAAACCATAAGAAGTGTATCTTGTTTCTAGCTCTTCAGGAACTTTGTAATCATTATCAATGTAAATTTTCATTAATTCTTTATCGTTTTTAAGAATTTCTTCAGAGTTTTTCAGCATGGTTCTAAATTTGAAACAAGAAAACTCTTCTCCATTTTTTCCAATACGCTTTTGAGAAAACATAAAAGGAAACCCATCGCTAAAAATTATTATTAGTATGCTTAATAAAAAAATTGGGGCAAATAATAACATGGCAATGAGAGCTATTAATCTCTGTAAAAAACTAGGCATCAGATAAAAGTTCCTCAAAAATTTCAAAAATTATATGGGAAAGTGTAATGTGAGATTCTTGAATTCTTGCAGTTACTTTTGACGGAACGCAAATAACAATATCAGCATATTTTTTTGCATCTCCGCCATCTACGCCAGTAAATAAGATAGATTTAATATTTAAATCTTTAGCCATATTCATTGCTTTGATTACATTTTTTGAATTTCCAGAGGTAGTATAGCAAATTAATAGATCTTTCTCTCTACCTAACCCTTTAAGCTCTCTAGAAAAAATATCATCAAAGCCATAATCATTTCCTATAGCTGTAATCGAACTAAAGTTTGACCCTAAAACAATTCCTTTTAGTGGTTCACGATCTGTTTTAAATTTTCCTGTTAACTCTGCTGCTAAATGCTGTGCATCTGCTGCACTACCTCCATTACCACAGAAAAATATACATTTATCCTGTGAAATTGTTTTAAAACATAATTCTACTGCACTGCTAATAAGATTTAAAATATCTTCATTTTGAAGAATTAACTCTTTGGTATTAATAGAGTCTGTTAAAATTGATTTAATTTTGTTTTTCATAAATTATTTCCGATCCTTTACTGGATAAACTGCAATCAATATGTTGTAGTTTTTCCATTTTTTTTATAAAGTTATTTTGCAATTCGGGCTCACATAAAAAATACATAAATCCACCTCCTCCTGCACCAGAAATTTTTCCTCCTAATGCACCATTTTGCATAGCAATAGAGTAGATATCATCAATATCTTTATTTGATACTTCTTTTGTCAGCGCCTTTTTATAGTTCCATGACTCATTTAAAAGATTTCCAAAGACTTTAATATCTTTATTATCAATAGCTACTAACGCTTCTTCACTTAATTTGTTCATATGATTTAAAGTTTCTATATTGGATTGTATATTTTTTACATGCGCTTCTTGAATATTAGATGATAGTCGTGTCTTAGGGTAGTAAAAAAGTACTAAATAATCACTAATCAGGTCTCTCATTGATATATCTAAAGGTATCACTTTTGTATCATTTTTAGAAAAAATTATCTTATTAAAACCACCAAAAGATGCTGCATATTGATCTTGATAGCCCACATTTTCTTTTAGCATTTCTCTTTCAATCATAATAGCATCTAAAGCTAGCTGATCTCTAGATAAACTGTGCTTTATTAATGTTGATAATGAATGGAGAAGTCCCACAGTAAAGGATGAACTTGATCCTATCCCTGATCGACCAGGCAAATCTGCATCATAATGTATTTCTAGAGGATCATCAATTTTAAAATGTTTTAAACATGCTTTAATTACAGGATGTTCAATATCTTCAATATGATTTACTTCATCAATTATAGAATAGGAAAACTTATATTTAGCATTGGTTTGTATTATTTTTCTTTTCAAAGATGTATAGCAATATTTATTAATTGAAGACGATATAACAGTTGCTGGCTGTTCATTAAAATATTCGGGGAAATCTGATCCTCCTCCAAAAAAAGAAATCCTAAAAGGTGTTTTATTAATAATCATTGGTTAATCTTTTTATATAAAAAAGTTAATAAAGAAGAGTTCTCATCATAAGAATTATACCATTCATTATAAATATTATTATCTTTGGATTTGATGGTTGATATAAACTCATCAATTATATTAGAAAATTGATTGCTAGGCTCTACTATTAATTCTTCAGTATTAAATCCAGAATTAATAAGAATACAGGACTCTTCTGATTTGTCAATTGAAAATGCTTTTTCTAGAGATATTTTAATATTTTTTCCATAAAAATTTAATGATGCATCATATTGTAAATCAATTCCCGTAGAAAGCGTAATAATCTTTCCTTCAATCTTGCATAATAGAGAAATCATATTTACAACGTTATTTTTCTTCGTAAAAGATATATTGTAATCTATATCTTTATTGATATTTCCAAAGTAAAAATTGGCAGCAGTTAAAAGATAGCCCATCGAATCGAATTGGACACCACCTCCAAGATTTTTATGATAACGGAAATTGCTAGAATCGCTAGGGCCTGGGTAAAAAAATTTGAAATCAACAAATTCAATTTTATCCATATGGGCATTTAATTTATCTTTTAGAATATTATATCGAGGATGAAATAAATGAGAATAATTTTCCATAAATAATAATTTATTATTTTTAGCAATTTCAATTATTTCATAATAGTTATCTGAATCAATAAAAGAAGGTTTCTCGCATAGTACATGCCAACCTCTAGATAAGCATTTTTTAGTATAGTAAAAGTTCTTTGATGGAATAGAAGAGACATAAATCCAATCATATGAACCTTCAAAAAAATTTTCATAGTCTGTAAAACTAATCTTGTCTGTATTTTTTAAACTTTTTGAAGTTGCAATAGTGATAGACTGTATTAAAGGATTCTTTAATAAGGCTGGTATAAATTTTCTCTCACATATAGATGAGTAAGATACAATCCCAACTTTCATTTTTCTTTACTAAATGCTTCTAAATTTTGATCTTTAAAATGTTCACTATTTGGATCACCAAAATCGCCATCACCATGTCCTAAATTTTCGTGAATAATAGGATTTTCACAATCATTCCAGGGTTTAGTAAGAAAAGATACCGATTCACAATCAGTAGTTGCTAAAAATACATGACTTGTGTTTCTTGGAATATAAACGCACATACCTTTTGAAAGCCTTAAGAAATGATCTTCTTTATCTCCTTTTTCAATGATAGCGCCTTGACCTGATACTAACAATATATATTCATCAAACTCAGGGTGATAATGATTCCCCCTTAATTTACCTTTTATAATTGTTTGGTGAGTCCACTCCATAATAGGTTTTTCAGGAACCCATTGATAAATACTACCTCTTCCATCTTTTAATGTTACTAAATTGCATGATGGTTCAAATCGTTTAATCTTCATTTTTTACCTCCAGATTCCTTTCAAAATCATTTCTTGCATTATCTCGGTTTGCTAAATACCAATCATATGTATCTTTTAAGCCATCATAAAGAGAATATGATTGATGAAATTTTAATAATTTTTCTGATTTAGATATATCAAAAAATCTTCTTGATTGACCTGACACTCTTGACGAATCCCATAATATTTTATTTTGAAATCCTGATATATCAATTAAATGATCTACTACCTCTTGAATAGAGACTTCTTCTCCACTAGAAAGGTTAATTAAATCGGGTTCATCAAGTTTTAATGCATCTAGAATGCCTATAGCAACATCATGTGCATGTATGAAATCTCTCGTTGCCTTTCCATCTCCCCAGACTGAAACATCTGAATTATTAAGTTTAGCTTCAACAAATTTTCTTACTAAAGCAGGAATAACATGAGCCGCTTCTAAATCAAAATTATCATGGGGACCGTAAATATTACCAGGCAAAACAATTTTTATAGGAAAATTATGCTGCTTCCAATAGGCTAACGATTGAACATGAAGCATTCTTTTAGCTAAAGAATATGGAGCACTTTCTTTTTGTGGAAAACCACTCCAATAATCATTTTCATTTAATGGAACAGGCGCATGTTCTGGATATCCACACCCTGCTGAAGTTGCTACCACATTTTTTACATTATTTTTCCATGCATGATGCAAAACAAGTGTACCAATCATAATATTTTTATAGAAAAAATCTGCTTGGTATTTAAAATTATCTCCCAAACCACTAACATGACTAGCTAGGTGTATTAATACTTCAGGCTTAGAATCAGAATACAATTTTTTAACACTAGATTCTTTGGTTAAGTCATAGTCTTTCTGTCTAGGTATAAAAAGATTATTAAATCCTCTACTCTTCAATAAATTTACTACATGGTTACCTAAAAATCCTCCGCCTCCAGTAACTAGAATTTTTGATTCTTTATTAACTACCATTAGACATTGCCATGAGAGTATGTTTTCATCAAAGAATATAATTTTAATAATTCTGGTATCCCATAATCCAAATCATATTTTGGCATAAAACCAGTGCCTTCTAATTTATCGTTACTAACAAGATAATTTCTTTTATCTGGATCTTTGCCATGCTCTGATGAATAAATTTCAAATGATGGAACAAATTCTTTAATCTTTTCACAGAGCTCCATTTTGGACAAATTTGCTGTACTTAAACCAACATTATATGGTTCATTTTTCATTATTTCAAAATTTTCAATAGAATGCAAAAATGCACGACAAACATCTTGAACATGAATAAAATTTCTCTTAAAGTGCGATTCAAACAATACAATAGATCGATTTTTATATGCTTGATATGTAAAATCATTAACTAATAAATCCATTCTCATTCTAGGGCTAGCACCAAAAACAGTTGCTAGTCTTAACGTAATTCCATTTTCAGAATCTAAAATGCTTTTTTCGACTTCGACTTTATACCTGCCGTATGAAGATATAGGATTCAACGGAGATTCTTCTGTACAGAATGATCCTGGCTCTGCAACACCATACCCACTATTAGTTACAGGGAATAACATTAATTGGTTCTTATCTCTTAATTTATTAATCATTAGACTTGCATCTCTATTGATAGTTTTAGTATCTGAAGGATTTAAATCACAAAGTGGTGCACCAACAAGAGCTGCTAGAGGAATAATAATATCTGCTTTTTTTAAATTTTCTTTTATGACTGATTCATCTCTTACATCAGCTTTGATAAAATCAAAATTAGGGTTACCGCAGCAATTTGTTAAAGTAAATTGATCAAACATTAAATTATCAATAACGGTAACAGCAAAATTTTTATCTAATAATTTTGGAACAAGTATTGAGCCGATATACCCAGCACCACCAGTTATTAAAATTTTCTGCATTATGAAACAATTATACGCATTTTTAGTAAACTAGAAAATACTGAAATTAAATATCTTATTATCTTTTATAGTTCAATTCCAATCTTTTTATAGACTTCAATAAATTCCTCTAATTTTCTATAAGATTGAAAGTAATTTTTGCTATAGTTCTTATTATTATGTATCAATTTTTCTCTTAATATTTTGTCAAATAATATCAGATCAAGATTTTTTTTAAGTTGATCTATATTTTTATTATCTACAACTAAACCCAGATTATTTTTAATCACCATTTGAGAAATTTCATTCTCTTCAGGCATTACTAATAATATAGGTTTAGCTGCAACTATATAAGACAATACTTTCGAAGGAACTGAGAAGTTAGAGTCAGAGTTTAAAATATTTAATAAAACATATGAGTTCTTAAAAATTTGATATATATCACTAGCTGGTTGGAAAGGAAAAAATTTTATGTTATCTAATTTATCTGATTTAGATCGAATGCGAAGACTATCTACTATTTCAGGGTTAGTAATAACAACTAAAAGATGATCTTCATAGCTTTCTATCATCTTTGCAATATTAAATAAAATATTGATTGAATGTTTTTTCCCTAAAGTTCCTGAAAATAAAATAACTTTTTTATCGTGAAATCCATTATTACTAAAAAAATGACTTATTTTTTTATCTTCTTCCTTATATGGAGCCCAGTTAAGAACACTATTAATATTTTTAATACCCTTTTCTCTCAAATATTTCTCAAAAGTATGGGCAATAGTAATATTCCAATTAGAGTTTTTTGCACAAATGAACTCAATTTTCTTAAAAAAATTTCCTACGATATAAGCTAGAAATATGTTTTTTCTTTTTAAGGTGTTGTATATACCCAATCCTAGTAAATCTGTAATCCAATTAATGAATATAATTTTTTTGATCTTGCAGTAAAAAATAATTATTAACTGGGATATCAGTGGATTATTAGCAGATTGAACAATCTCTGGTTTGTGTAAACTTATTAATCTTGACTGCTTTATCCCTAAAGTGATTTCATCTAATATTCGAAGTAAATAATTATATTTGTTAAAATTTTTTGATAATTCAATGGGATAAATCTTTAAATATTGATTCTCTTCAAATAGGGCATTTGGAGTTGATAATTTTTTAGTATAAGAAAATAGCGTATTAAAATTTTTTTTTGATAAAGAAAGTGCCAAATCAAACTGTGATGTATGGCCTGCATGATCAAGAATTAGTATTTTTTTATGATTAGATAAATTTGTCATAAATACTATATAACTCCTTCATTTCCTTTTTGTAATTCCTTTTTAACAACGTAATATTATCACTTTTAAGCTTTTTCTTATGATCTGATGGTATAGCAATTTCATCATTTAAATTTCTAGTCATAGATTTGATATTCTCATTTCTTATATTTTTTAATACAATATTGATATTTTTAGATTGATTATCAAATACCTCAAAATCAGATTTATATTTTCTATTAACCAATTCAATAATTTTATCAAAATTTTCTGTAGTATTTTTAAAATCAGAAACAATGCATTTATGTTTGATTTTTTCTAATGAACTATAAAAAACTTTATAGTATTTAATAAAAAATAATGGGTTTTTATCTGGAGAAAATATAAGCGAAGAAGAAATACAGTCATATGGATTTCTGATTAAAATAATTGTGGGTATATTTAATTTGACAGCCATTTTAATCTGTGCAGAAGCGTGAAAATGATGAGCAATCACCATTTGTTTTTTTTGAGAAAATAAAAAAGCATGTACTGCAAAATGGTTCCCACATCTCCAAAATCCCTCTATTACAATATCAGTTTTCTTATTAACTAATATTTTTTTATTAGTTTGTCTAAAAAAAGCAATGTACTTAAAAAAGAATGGGATTGATTTTAAATAAATTTTAATCATTAATGGTATATTTTAAGTGAAAAATATAAGACAGTAAATTTTTAACAAAAATAGAAAGAAATCCTGCAAATAAAAACCAGTGTACTGAATCTAATCTATTGGCTATAAAAGCAACTAAAAATAACATGATAATAGAAGCTACTTTGAATAAAATTGCATATGAATCTTTTCTTATTAACGACATTAGATAGTCTGATATGCCAAAAAATTGATTGATAATCATTATTGATGAATAAAAAACTAAATATGGATAGTATTTCACATAATCAGGGTTATACACCTTTAATATATATTCTCCTAAAATAAATAATAGTATAAAATAGAAGGTATATATAAATCCACTTAACAATTGGCTGTAAATCATTGTTTTTTTAGCTAAAAAAATATTTCCTCTTTTTAATGATCTAACATATTTTCTGCCAAAATAGGGATATAAAGCAAAATTTATTGTACCACTAATTGAAACCAATGTAAAACAAATGCTTATTCCAGCAATAAGGTTAGAATTTGAAACAAAAATAATATTGAGCAATATAATGGGTAATCTGTTTGATAAAACTTCGCCTAATTCTATTAAATATTGTCCACTTAAGTGCTTAAAATCTAATTTGTAATTTTCTTTAATACCATTTTTCTTTAAGTAAAGAAAGGAAAATATATAGGAAGTTAAAAAAGATATACAAGCAGCAAAAAAGAAACATAAATTAATATTTTCTATCGTAAGATTTTCTTGTTTATGTAAAAGTATAATTTGAATTAATATTAAAAAAGGGAAAAAAGTTCTATCTAAAAAAATTCCTATATTTTCTAGCCCATAACCCTTTAAAGATTCACTACAGAACCTATTATTTGCCATAAAAAATGCTGCAATAAAAATCAAAATAATTGAATAAAGCTCTATTTCATAGTAATGGTTGACAAAAAAAATAGCTGCAACAAATAAAGGAAGAGTATAAACTAATAATTTGCTATATGACTGAATATACTGATTGAGGGAAGAAAATAAATTTATATCATTATTATGTTCAGATGTCCTAATAAAAATGTGATTTGGGAATCCAAATGATATACCATAAATACAAATCCAAATAAGTGATACTATCAAAAAATAGTACGCTGTCACTTCAGGATTATCGGGTGAAAATCTAGATACCAGTATACCCGAAATAAACTGGATTGCTGTTCCAGAAAATCGAATTATCAAAGATCCTAAATTTCTAATCATTGTCAACTTTCTTGTAATATGTAAAAAATCCTAGCAAACAAAACAATAACATTGGATCATTGAAGATTGGCTGTAAAACAAAGCGCAATAAATACAAAAAAAGAGTGACACTAAAAAATAAACCAATATTAAAGGATTGGTTTTTCAAGCTTATAGCCAGATGATTCAAGTTTTTATAAATGATATAAAAAATTAATCCTAGACCTATTATTCCATATCTAAAATAAAATCGCATCGGGCCGAAGTGAAGAATATGTCTTTTAATATTATCACTTACTGCGCCCTGTGATGAAAAATCTTTAATAAAAAAATTTACCCATTCATTTGGTGTATAAGAAGCACCAAGTCCATTTCCAAAAAAAATTGATCCAATATTAAAGTGTCTAATATGTTCATTATATGCATCTTGCACTTCATATATTCTTCCTATAAAAACATTTACTATACCAAGTTCTCCTTGAAATGCTGGAACAAAGAGATAATAGAAACTCCACTTCTGCAATATATTATTTTGATAAAGAATAAATGTGGTAAACAATAGGATAAAAAAACCAAATGATATATTTCTGAAGCTTAAAAAAGATATAATTCTTTCTTTATAATAAAATACACTATACATCATGAGCATTAAAAACATAACAATGAAGGCATAGCGCATGTTTGATATAACAGCAAGGGCAAAACATGTTAGAATAATATATAAGTTGTTTATTTTTTTTGTTTCAAAATATCTATATATATAAAAACTTGGTACGATAATAAGCCGAGAAAACGAGCGTATTTTTCCTTCAGTTCCTATTGTGAATATGGTCAAAAAATCTAACAGCAGAATTATAAAAAGAATAAGCATTAATTTATCCAGAAAATCCTTATTAAGTATTTCAATTTTTTTACTACTACCTAACAGTATAGATAAAATAATAGACCATATAACTATAAAGTCACCTATAAACCATCCCAAATTCAAAGAATTTTTATTAATAAGAAAAGAGTATAGTATATATATAGGAATCAGCCATAGACCTGCCTGAAATATGGATTTATTTATCTTCGATTTAGAACGATATTTTTCATAGAAAAAGACTAGTGATATCAAAATAGCATAAATAGCATAAGTAATCTTATTAAAAGAGTTGATTTCCCCTAAAAAGATTACTGACCCATAATGAAAAACAAAAAGTGATAAAAAAACAAAAGAAAAATTTATTATATTTTTGCCCTTAGGTTGAATTATCGAATCCATTAGACTTAATAATTTTATTTATATCTTTGAGTATTATATACGATATAAGATGTCATTAAAACAAGATTAAAAAATAAGATGAATAAAATAATATACAATAAGTTTGGACTGTAAGGATTAGGATCTGATATTGGAGCAGATATAATATTAAGTTTGGGTAATTGCTTCTTTTCTTCGATCATAGTCATTGTTTGCTGTATAATTAAATTCAGATATTTTTCATTAAAAATTTGAATATCACGCTCTAGCCTAGTGTATTCCAATATTAAATTGGGAGAATCCAAATATGATCTATTTTTTTCTACAAACTGTGCTAATTTATTTTCTGCTGAGGTAAGATCTGCCTTGGTTGAATCTATTTCCTCATTAATTAACTCTAACATGCTTGATGCGTGTAAATTTATGCCGCTATTCAGAAAACTATTTATATTAGATTGAATATCTGTAATTATATCAAAAGACAATTCAGGGGAAGACGAAATAAACTTCACTGTAATCATTCCTGAATTTTGATCTTCGAGAATAATGGTATTTTCAGAAAAAATATCAATAGCATCTATTAGTTTTTCTTGTTCTGATTTTTCTGAAAAATCAAACATGCTTTTACTGTTAAAATAATCTAAAAGAGTCGATTCTTCGTTATTTATAATTCGCTTTTTTAGCAGAATATTTTTCTTCAAAGATTTAGAATTAATGATATTTGGAAGATAAAAAATATCTCCCTTCATATTACCTAAATTAATTCCAAAACTTGATGCTAAATTTGACACACCACCCAATGTTCCACTTAACCCAGAAGAAGACTGCGTGATAGACATTTCTGCAATATATTTTTTTGGCAAAATAAAATTAATAATTATTGCTAAAAAAATTGATGCTATAACTAGTCTAATGTATGATCCTTTTTTCTTAAGGATATTATTTATCAATTCATTAAATGTGATGGTGTTATTATTCATTCGGATACCGCTCTACCTTTTAATTTATTCCAATCTTGTTCTAGTCTATCTTCTTTAATATTTCTTTCCCACACCGAATTTAAAACATAAGAATGTATATTGTTGATTTTAAAAGTATTAATTATAGAATTAATATCTTTTGGAAAACAACTCCCACCAAATCCGAATTCTCCATCTGGACCAGGTACTGCAAAATGTGAATTTCCTAATCTCGAATCTAAAATTGCCATTTTACTTACCACATTATAATCAATATTCATTTTTTTACATAGAGCATAGTATTCATTAGCAAAAGCTACTTTTGTTGCTAGAAAAGAATTTGTAAAATATTTGACCATCTCGGCTTCTTCAAGTGTACATATCATAATTTTTGCATCAGGAAATGAATCTTTAAATAATTTTTCAACCATACCTTTTTTATCATTTCCTCCGATGATAATTCTACTTTGAAGTTGAAAATCTTTAATAAAATTTGCTTCTGTCAGAAATTCAGGATTGAAACAAATTTCTAAATTAGAAAACTTATCTGAAAATTTTCTAGATGTTCCTGGAGGAATAGTAGACTTGATAACACATAAAGATTTTTTTTCTTGATTATCAATATTAGATAAAACGCTTTCAACAATTGAGGTGTTGCAAGAGCCATCATCATTCATTGGTGTTGGAACGGAAATAAAAATTATATCAGATTTTAAAACAAGGCTATCGATAGACTTTTCTGTACCTGAATTATTTATATCATAAGAACAAACGCTGTACTTTTTAGAAAAAAAATTAATGCATGCTTTTCCAACATAACCAATACCTACTATGCCGAGTTTTATATTTTCCATACATGAATAATATAAAGATTATTATATAAAAAAAAGGTATACTATATTAATTTTCCATTGATTTTTTTAAGGGCCCATAGCTCAATTGGTTAGAGCAACGGACTCATAATCCGCAGGTTCGGGGTTCAAGTCCCTGTGGGCCCACAAATGAGCAGTCATTCATATATATCTAATCAAAAAAATGAAGATATTTTTATTAATATCAATGGAGAATTATTTCATAGAAGTAAAGCAAAAATTTCTGTTTTTGACAGTGGTTTTCTACTTGGAGATGGTGTATGGGAAGGAATCAGATTGCACCAATCTCATCTAGTATTTATAGAAGATCATCTTGATAGGTTGTATTTAAGCGCAAAAGGAATTTCATTGGATATTTCATACTCAAAAAAAGAAATAATCCATCAAATAAATAAAGTTTTAGATAAAAATAAAATGATTGATAATATCCACATTCGTTTAATCGTATCGAGAGGAGATAAAATTACTCCATATCAAAATCCTAAAGCGAATGTAGGTCCAATCAATATAGTTATTATTCCTGAACACAAAGAGCCAAACCCAAATATATATATCAAGGGATTACGTATTGGTCGAGTACCTAATATTCGACCGAATGAAAATATATTAAGCCCTCATTACAATACTTTAAGTAAGCTTAATTGTATTTTAGCCAGTATAGAGGCAAATAAGCTTAATTATGATGAAGGAATTATGAATGATATGAATGGTAATATTAGTACATGTAATTCTACTAATCTATTCTTTATTAAGGATGATATGGTTTTGACGTCTACCGGGAAATATTGTTTAAATGGAATTACTAGGGGAAAAGCTATTGCAGTATGTAGAAAAAATAGAATAGAATGTTCTGAAAAAAATTTTACATTTGAAGATATTGAAGATTGTAATGAAGCTTTTGTAACAGGTACATTTGCAGGAATTATTCCTGTATCACAATTAGAAGGCAGAAAATTAGAATCGACTAATTCTGATTCTTTAGTTAATAGGATTAGGATGCTATACAATAAAGAAATTCAAGATTACATAGGTTAGAATGAGAATTGCGTGTTGGTCGGGCCCAAGAAATATATCTACTGCACTTATGAGGTCTTGGTCATCTAGAAATGATTCATTCGTTTCTGATGAGCCTTTTTATGCATATTACCTAAAAGAGCTACAGTTAAAACATCCAATGTATAAAGAAATTATTGATTACTATCCTTATAAATATGATGATGTAGTTAGATATCTTAACTCTGAAATACCTAATGGGAAAAAACATTGGTACCAAAAACATATGGCACATCATTTAATTGATTTCAATAATATCGATTGGATTAAAAATTTTGAAAATTGTATTTTAATACGTCATCCTAAAGATGTAATCAATTCTTATATTAAAAAAAATACTCTAAATCATATAGATGAACTTGGATATCCTCAACAATATAAAATTATGAAATATTTAGATGGTATTGATAAACAATTTATTGTGATTGATTCAAATATTTTACTCAATAATCCTGAAAAAATATTGTCGCAATGGTGTAGTAGTATTGATTTAAAGTTTGATATTTCTATGTTACAGTGGAAGAAGGGAAATCATCCTGAAGATGGTATTTGGTGGAAACATTGGTACAATAATGTTATTACTACAACCCATTTTCAGAAATCTTCATCCAATCAAAATCAATTAAATCAAAAATATCAATCGATTTATGATGAAGCATTAGATTATTATAACAAATTGTATTATTTTGCAGAACAATGAATTTATTTTTAAATCTCTGGAATCAACCGAATTGGGTGAAATGGATAGTGTACTTTGCTATTGCCTATATACTTTTTTTAATAAGCGACTTTCTTGGAATTTTGGCATGGTTTTTGTTTTGTATTCTATTATACTTTATCATTTTTGCTAGGAATATGTTTAAATCAACAACGCATTATGAAAAAAAAATATAGTATACTCATATTCTGTCTCTTACTAATTGCTTGCAGTGCAAATGTTGCTAATTTGAGACCTCATGGATCTCAAACCGGAGTGCCAGAATTAACACGTAATAATTATTTGATAGGATTTTTAAACGAATATCGAAGCTCTTACGATGTATCATATTATGATATCAATATAGACTTTAATATTGAGCAGAAATCAATAAATGGATTTGTAACAATTAAAGCAAGAGCTCTTAATGATATTGATAGCTTACAAGTAGATTTAGCAAAAAATTTAAATATCACCAAAATCACTCATGAAAATATTGCTGTTGAATATAGCAGAGAAGAAGATGCTGTTATGGTTGTCTTTAATGAAACTATAGATCAAGATACATTATTTGATTTTACGGTTTATTATTATGGGGTGCCTCAAAGTGCTGATAATCCGCCTTGGGCAGGAGGATTTACGTGGGCTAAAGATAAGAATGATAGAGATTGGATAGCAGTTTCTTGTGAAGGTGAAGGTGCAAGAATTTGGTGGCCTAATAAAGATCATAT
>CENF01011175.1_pt1 | contig 21708 bp, 21 predicted proteins | sample 361291 | NCBI WGS metagenome assembly CENF01 (sample SAMEA2619399, study PRJEB7988) | marine metagenome | isolation source: saline water (ENVO:00002010), including | reverse complement strand
GTTATGATTACTAAAGAAGCTCCAAATTATCAAAGAAGTTAATTATTCAACATGGCTGCTAACTTATCCTCGATATCTAAACAGATTGATACCATCCTGGTTCTAGATTTTGGCTCTCAATATACACAGCTAATTGCAAGAAGAGTAAGGGAAAGTAATGTATATTCAGAAATACTTCCATGGGACATAAATGAAGAAAAAATTAAATCAATAAATCCCAAAGGTATTATTTTATCTGGTGGACCTGATTCTGTTACAAACAGCTATACGCCAAGAGTTCCGCAAATAGTTTTTGATCTTAATATTCCTATTTTAGGAATATGTTATGGAATGCAAACTCTTGCAGAGCAATTAGGAGGACAAGTCATATCATCAGATCAAAAAGAATTTGGGTATTCAGAACTTCAAGTTACATCAGACAGCGTATTATTTGCTGATTTAGCAAGAACTTTAAATGTATGGATGAGTCATGGCGATAAAGTACAAGATCTTCCTGACAATTTTGATTTAATTGCTTCTACAGCAATTGCTCCAATAGCAGCAATGCAGCATTCAACAAAACCAATATACGCTCTCCAATTTCATCCAGAAGTCACTCACACGGAAGATGGAAAAACTATTTTAGATAATTTTATTTTTAAAATTTGTAATGCAAATAAAGATTGGAAGATAGATAATTTAACTAATCAAAAAATTCAAGAAATTAAAAATCAAGTCGAAGATAGTAAAGTTTTACTTGGTCTTTCTGGTGGAGTTGATTCCTCTGTAACAGCAGCACTTTTACATAAAGCAATAGGCAATAAACTTGTATGTGTGTTTGTTGATAATGGTCTTCTTAGAAAAGGTGAAGCTGAAGAGGTTATGAATACATTTAAAGAAAACATGAATCTAAATGTTATTAAGTCTGATAGCGAAGAAGTTTTTTTAAGACATTTAAAGGGTGTTGCAGATCCTGAGCAAAAAAGAAAAATTATTGGAAGAACTTTTATCGATGTTTTTGATGCTGAAGCAACTAAATTAAAGGGCATTCATTTTTTAGCTCAAGGAACTATTTATCCAGATGTAATTGAATCCTCTGGTTCTGAATCTAAAGAAGCTAGAGTAATTAAATCTCATCATAATGTTGGTGGGCTTCCTGAGGAAATGAAAATGGAATTAGTAGAGCCATTAAGAGACTTGTTTAAAGATGAGGTCAGAAGAATGGGTGTTGAATTAGGTCTTTCACCAGAAATACTTAATAGACATCCATTTCCTGGTCCTGGACTTGGAGTAAGAATTCTTGGTGATATTACAAAAGAGAAAGCATCTGTTTTAAAAGAAGCTGATCATATTTTTATTGAAGAGCTTATACAAGCAGACCTATATAAAACAGTTAGTCAGGCTTTTGCAGTCTATTTACCAATAAAATCAGTTGGTGTAGTTGGAGATGAAAGAAGGTATGCTGAAGTTATTGGTTTAAGAGCAGTAGAGACAGTTGATTTTATGACAGCAAGATGGGCACATTTACCTTATGATTTTTTAGAGCATGTTTCCAATCGCATAGTAAATGAGATAGAGGAAGTTAGTAGGGTAGTTTATGATATTTCAAGCAAACCTCCAGCAACTATTGAGTGGGAGTAGGAACATAGCTGTAAAGTGTTGATTTATAAGGAAACACGAGTTACACAAATGCTACACAAAATTATTTAAACGTTGTATTCATAACGTTTCCAGTTTATTGTTACACAAATACTTACACAAACGGGTAACTACTGAAAACAGTAACAATGACTGGAAAAATTAAAATAAAAAAAGATGAAGAAGAAATTGCTTTTAGACAAGGCTGGCTTGATAAAAATGATGTAAAAAAGAGAGCTGAAAAGCTATCAAATAATAGTTATGGAAAATATCTATTAGAAATAATAGAGATGACTTAAGTAGAATTAATAGTATGAAGATCATAGATGCTTTTTGGGAGGAAAGGAATTTGGGAGTCACATGTTATGAAGTCATAATTGAAGATTCAGATACAATTTCTTCCATAAAAGATTCTTTAGTCAGTCTTGATAAGGAATACATCGTTATAAAAGTCCCAACACATTTAAATAAAATTAATTTTTTACTACAAGAAAATGGATATAAATTTATGGAAACTACAATTAATTGTGTAAATATGGCAGAACTTCCTGAATTGGACAGAGTGCAAAAAAGGGTTTTAGATTCCTTGATTTATTTAGAAATGAATGATGACTTTTCAGAATTATTTCAGGAAATTGAATTGAATATGTTCGAGGATGACAGAGTTTCTATCGATAATCATTTTTCAAGAGAGCAAGCTAATAAAAGATATATTGGTTGGATAAAAGATGAAATCAATAAAGGTTCCCAAACTTATAAAATCTGTTTTAAAAATGACGTGGTAGGATTTTTTCTTCTTAGAAAAGAAGATGAGCAAACAATGGTTGCAGTTCTTGGAGGTATATACAAGAGATTTAGATCTTTTGGGTTCGGTTTTTGCATGAATTATCTTGAAATAGTAGAGAGCATAAAACAAAATGTCTCTAGGATTAAAACATCGTTTTCTACCAATAATCGAGCATCAACCTCAATGCATTTTTCCCTGAATTATAGATTAGAAGAGCAACATAACGTATTTGTTAAACACAACACTTATAATGAGAAATAACTTACAAAGTACTTTCTTAGTGATGACCGCTATTTTTAATTGAGGCCTGGGCGTGTTTAATAAAAATCATAAGACTTTTCAAGCAATTTATAATAATAAGGCTTATTCAGTAGATGAAATATGGCATATTGCATCTTCGTTCAAGCAATTTTTAAACGATAATCAATTAACAATATTATGTGCAGATAATGATATTTTTTCATTATCTATATATCTTGGAGCATTAAAATTCAATTCTCCAATCATGTTATTGAATCATGATACTGATATAGTTGAACTAACAAAAATTATAAAAAAATTTAAACCATCTTTTCTAATCAGCAAAAACATATCCTCTATAAACTGCAAACATGATCATAATGAAAAGATTCATGATTACAATATTTTTTCATTTTCTTGGGCTAACGAAAATTCAAAATTAATAAATGAAGACCTATCATTACTTTTACCTACTTCTGGCAGCACAGGCTCAGCAAAGTTCGTTAAAATCTCAAAAAAAAATATCGTAGCCAATACAAGATCAATTATTGATTATTTAAAAATTACAAAAAATGATAAAACAATTACCACAATGCCAATGAGTTATAGTTTTGGCTTATCAATAATCAACACATATTTTAATGCCGGAGCAAAGATAATTTTGTGCCAACATAGTCTTGTTTCAAGAGAGTTTTGGAAAATATTAGATGTAAGCAATATTACTTCATTGTCTGGCGTGCCATATATTTTTGAATTGCTTTTTAAATTTAATTTTTTTAAAAAATCATACGCCTCTCTTAAAACTATTACTCAAGCAGGCGGTAGATTAAAGTCTGAATTAAAAAAGGAAATCTTAAATTACTCTAATAAAAATGCAATTAATTTTTTTATAATGTATGGGCAAACCGAAGCAACTGCAAGAATCTCATATGTACCTCCAGATATGTTATCAAAAAAGATTGATAGCATAGGCATACCAATACCCAGCACTGAATTACATGTAGAAAAAAATGATTCTCAAGAGGGCGAGCTTATCTTTGAAGGAGATAATGTATCAATGGGATATGCGAATGATTACAAAGATTTATATTTAGGAGATTCTAGAAATGGAATTTTAAAAACAGGAGATATAGGCTTTAAAGATTCTGATGGATACTTTTATATAACTGGAAGAAAAAAAAGATTTATTAAAATTAACGGCATTAGGTTATCTTTAGATGATGCTGAAAAATTAATAGAGAACGAATTTTGTAGCACAGGCATAGATGTTAGATGTATCGGAGAGGATGATAATTTAATTTTGGAATATACCTGTGTTAACAATATTGACAACGACCTTAAGAATTATCTCAGTAAAAAAATAAAGATACATCATAAATATTTATCAATAGTCAGAGTTAAAAATATAATGAGGAACTCTTCTGGGAAAAAGATTTATACATAAATCTAACTATGTATTAAATTTAAAATAAATTATTATTGCTAGGAAAATAAATATTAAATGTAATACAATGTATCGCATGAGTGCTATTGATAAATATAGAACAATTTTCAAAGAATGTTTTCAGTATGATGGTGATGTTGACTCTCTTGAATATCAATCGATTGAAGAGTGGGATAGTGTTGCCCATATGCAACTTATGACTGAATTAGAAGAGGAATTTAAAATAGAGCTTGATATTGACGACATCATTGATTTTTCAAGCTTTAAAGTAGGTATAGAAATACTTAGAAAATATAATGTTGAAGTAAATTAGCATGGAGCTTGATGTAACTCAAATTTTAAAGATTCAGGAAAACAGGCACCCTATACTTTTTATTGATAAGATTACAAGTATTAATCCTGGAGATTCAGCTGTAGCAATAAAAAATTATTCCTATAATGAATGGTTTTTTCCTTCACACTTCGAGGATGATCCAAATGTACCCGGGTTTATACAAATTGAGTCTTTAGTTCAAACCTTCATTATGACATTTTTATCAATTGAGGGAGTTCAGGGAAATAAAACAAACTTCTTAAAAATAAATAATGCTGTCTTTAAAAAGAAAATTGTTCCTGGCGATGTAACAACAATTTATGCTGATTTAGAAAGCTTCAAAAGGGGTCTGGCTAAAGGTAAAGCTCATAGTGAAGTTGATGGAGAAATGGCATGTAGTGCTGAATTTCTTGTTTCTGTTCCAGCTATATTAGATAAGTTTAAACCAAAATAATTTTCATGAGAGTTTCAGACTATATCTTTAAAAGATTAGAGTCTTACGGGATAAAAAAAGCTTATATTGTTACAGGAAGAGGGGCATTATTCCTAACAGATGGTTTGGCTAAAAATGGTTCATTTGATGTAATTTGTACTCATCATGAACAGTCCGCAGGTTATGCAGCTGTTGCTGAAGCTCAGTTAACTGAATCATCTAGTCTGTGTGTTGTATCTACAGGTTGTGCTTCAACAAACTGCTTGACCCCTGTGTTGAATGCTTGGCAGGACAATAACCCTGTGATTTTTATTTCAGGACAAAATGTTCTTAATGAGACAACGTATTATAAAAAAACAAAATTAAGAACTTATGGACAACAAGAAGCCAACATAATAGAAATGGTTAGGCCTATAACAAAGTTTTCATCCATGATCACTTGCGCTCAGGATGTACCAAATCATCTTGAAGAAGCAATATTAAAAGCTAACACTGGAAGAAAAGGTCCGGTTTGGTTGGATATTCCATTAGATATTCAAAGTTCAAGAATTAAACCTGAAAACATTAATCCAAAGTTGAGACCATTCAAAGAACCATCAGTTACAAAAAAAACAACTCGAAATGTTCAAGAGATATGCAATGCTCTTAGTAAATCAAAAAGGCCTGTAATACTAATTGGAAGTGGGATAAGATCATCAGAAACGGAAAGTCAGCTCAAAAAATTTATTGAATTAAATCAGATACCGCTTGTTTACTCGGCAAGTGCTGTTGACGTTTATCCAATAGGAAAAAAATTATCAATCGGGAGTATTGGTTCAATGGGATGCTCTAGACAAGGGGCTTTTACTATTCAAAATGCTGATTTTATTCTGGTGTTAGGAAATCGTTTATCTTCAATATTAACCGGTAATGATTTTTGTAAATTTGGCAGGGATGCATCAATTCATGTTGTTGATATTGATAAACATGAACATGAAAAAGATGGCGTTAAAATTGATAACTTAGTGAATATAAATTTAACAAAATTTTTTGAATTATTACCAGCCCAAAGATTAACTAAGAATATCGAAATCTGGAACACCAAAACTCAGTATTGGAAAAGATTATTTAAAAAAATGGATAATTTCAATAACAGTAATCTTGTTGACCTTTATGAGCTTTCTAATGTTTTATCAAAAAAAATTAAAAAAGATAGCATTGTTATAACAGATTCTGGATTTATAGAAGTTATTCTACCTACTAATATGAATTTCTTTCCTAAAAGAAGAGCAATTCATCCAGTTTCTCAGGGTTCTATGGGATTTGCGTTACCAGCTGTACTGGGTTCTTATGATTTTAGTCAGCCTAAAAAAGAGATTATTGTTGTTGTTGGAGATGGCTCAATTATGATGAATATCCAAGAGTTGCAAACCATAAAACATCATAAAATAAATGCGAAAATTATTGTTATCAATAATAATATATATTCCATTATTAGAAGAAGACAAAATGAGTTATTTAGAAAAAGAACAATTGGTACTGGTATTGAAGACGGTGTTAGCACTCCAGATTTTAATCAATTATCAAAAACCTTTGGTTTTAAATATATTTGCTCAAAAACATCAAGAAGTCTTAACTCCTCATTAGATAAACTTCTTTCATCAAAAAGTCCAACAATTCTTGAAATATATGGCAGGCATGATCAAGCATATTTAGAAATATCAAGTACAAAAAACTCAGAAGGAAAAATTGTAAGGAGACCTTTAGAAGATCAATGGCCTTTTTTGGATAGGGATCTCTTTAAAAATGAGATGCTCATAGAACCGATAGATATGTGATATACAAATGAATAAAAATTTTATCTTAAATAATAAAAAAGTCTTGAAAGAAAATAGTTTTCCTTACTTTGTTGCTGAATTGAATTCAAGTCATTTTGGCAATTTGGATTATGCAAAAGATATGATAACAGAAGCAAAAAATGCTGGTGCTGACTGTGTTAAATTTCAATCGTGGTCTGCCTCATCCCTATACTCTAAAACTTATTATGATGAAAATCCCATTGCCAAGAGATTTGTTAAGAAATTTTCACTATGTGAAGATGAACTTCTAGAGTTGTGTTCTTTTTGTAATCAAATAGGTATAGATTTTGCATCAACACCATATTCTAATGAAGAGGTTGAATATTTATTAGAAAAATGCTCCGTACCTTTTATTAAAATTGCTTCAATGGAAATAAATAACCATGAATTTCTTAGATTTATTGCTTCAAAAAATACTTCGATAATTTTATCTACTGGAATGTCAACATATGATGAGATCATTGATGCTGTTGAGGTTATTAAATCTGCAGGTAATGAAAATCTTGCAGTCCTTCATTGCGTTTCCATTTACCCATTAGATCCAAATCGGGCCAACTTAAATAATATTATCAAGCTGAGAGAAATATTAAAAGATATTCCAATTGGTTATTCTGATCATACAGTTGGCGCTGAAGCAGCAATTGCAGCAACTGCAATTGGAAGCCCTATCATTGAAAAGCATTTCACATTAGATTCTGCAAAAATAGGTATGGACAATCAAATGGCTACTATGCCAGAGGACTTTAAATCAATGGTCGAAGGTTGCAAATTAATAAATTCTATTATGGGTACCGACTTAAGAGAAATTGCTCAAGAAGAATATGAGCAAAGAATTATGATGAGAAGAAGTGTGGTATCTCGAGTTGCCATACCAAAAGATAAAATCATAACAACTGAAGATATTTCTTTTAAAAGACCAGGCAATGGAATACCTCCAACAGAAGCTAGTATTATAATTGGAAAGAAGGCAGTTCGTAATATTGAAGCTGATGAGTTGTTAAATAAAAGTGATTTCATTTAGACAATTCAATAAAAGTAAAAAAAATTCTGTTCTTTTAATACATGGACTATTTTCTAGTAGTGGATTTTGGTTGGAGTATCTTCAATATTTTAAAGATTTGAGAGTAGTTTTGTGCGATATAGATTATGATGAATTTTTTGATAATCCCAAATATTTTTATAAGATAATTTCAGATCACATACATGCAAATCATATTAATAAAACTATAGCTCATTCATTTGGCTCTTCTATTAATTTAAGTATTTCAAATGACATAATGAAAATTAACATTTGCCCAACTCACTTTAAAAGCAGAACTAACAAAACAAACTTTATTGATGATATTTATTTAAAGACAAAATTAGATAAAGAAAAAATAAATAAATTGCTAATTAAAGCCGATAAATTTTATAAAAAAAATCAAATCCTTTTTAAAAAAGATAAATCCTATACAACAAATTTTATACCAACTAATGATAGCTTTTTCACATATAATGATAATTCTAACTTCGCTGGCGATCATTTTAATATTGACAATGCAGTTAAAAAAATTTTGAAATTAAATGAGTTTATTAAATAATATTTTAGAGCAAAACACTCCATATGAGCTTGAAGCCAGTGAAAAAGAAAAAAAACTCTTAAAAGATATAAAGAAATCATTAAGTTTTCATTCTAAAAACTCAGATACATTTAACAATCTAATCTTAAATACAAATGTACTAATTGATACTAATAAAATTAATCAGCTTCCTTATGTTCCTGCGAGGCTTTTTAAATTGATGGATCTTAAGAGTATTCCAGATGAGAATATTTTCAAAATAATGACATCAAGTGGAACTTCAGGCCAAGCAGTTTCAAAAATATTTCTTGATAAAGAGTCATCAATAATGCAAACAAGGGTACTCAATCATATTGTTGGTTCATATATAGGAAAAAAAAGAAGAAAAATGCTTATTATTGACTCTGAATCAATAATTAAAGATAGAAAAAAATTTAATGCAAGAGCTGCTGGTATATTAGGTTTTTCTTCATTTGGAAAAAATCATACTTATTTGCTAGATAGTGATTTAAATCTTGATGTGAAAAAATTAAATGATACTTTAGAAGACAATGAAAATAATCCTATATTAATATTTGGATTTACCTTTCTAGTTTGGCAAAAATTTTATCAGTCAATCAAAAAGCTTGGAAAAAATTTAAACTTTCCAAAGGATAGTGTATTAATACATGGTGGTGGTTGGAAGCGAATGCATGAAAGTAGTGTTGATAACACTCAATTTAAAGAGGCACTTCATGAAATTGGAGTTAGTAATGTGCATGATTATTACGGAATGATTGAACAAACAGGCTCAATTTTTGTTGAATGTGAAAAAGGACATTTACATTGCTCAGATTATTCGGATGTCATTACAAGAGATCAAATGACGCATAAACCCCTCGACTTTAATAAAGAGGGGTTGCTTCAAGTTATTAGCTTACTACCTTCAAGTTATCCTGGAAATTCAATTTTAACTGAAGATATAGGTGTAATTTTAGGAGAAGATGATTGTGACTGTGGAAGAAAAGGGAAATATTTCACTATTAGTGGAAGAATGAAGCAATCAGAAGTTCGAGGTTGCAGTGATACCAGAGCCTTATGAAAGATAAGATTTCCTTTATTACAGAGCACAGCGCTATTAAGTCTGATAATGATTTCTTTGAGCACATCTCAAAAATTAAATTTAATGATAAATCTTTTCCAAACTCAGACGCAATAGAATTTGTGAATCAATTTTCAAAATCTATTTTATTAGATAAGAATGCAAGAGCTTTCCCAGAGTTGATAGTGCTAGCTAACTTCTTTAAAAGAAAGAATTTATTTAGAAATATTCAAAGTGAATTAGATAAAAATAAAGAATTTATTCAGATGCCTCTTGGTAAAATCTTTCATATTGCACCATCAAATGTTGATACAATTTTTTTGTACTCTAGCTTGATTGCATTGCTTTGTGGGAACATATGTTTTATCAGAATATCTTCTAATAAAACAACTCAGCTTGATTTTGTAATTGAAAAGTTAAAATCTACATTGGCTTCATATAAATCGATGAAAGATAAAATTTTTGTATTTACTTATAATCACGATTATGAAATTACAAAAAAAATTTCAGAAGCTGTACAAAGTAGAGTTGTATGGGGCGGGGACGAAACAATTAAGGAAATTAGATCAATTCCATTAAATCCATTAGCAAGAGAAATTGTTTTTCCAAATAGATTTTCATTTTCTATTATTAAAAGTAAGGCAGTTTATGAAAATGAATCTAATTTGAATTCAATTATTAAAGGTTTTTATAATGATACATCTTATTTTAATCAGCAAGCTTGCTCTTCACCTAAATTAATTATTTGGTTTGGTTCCCATGATGATAATTTGAAGGCAAGAAATATCTTTTGGAATCACTACAATGATTATGTCATGGCAAATAATATAAATGACGATGCAGGGATGGTAATGGACAGATTTGTTGCTTCATCTTTTTATGCAGCTAATAATTTGGCATCTAAAAGTAATGATGTTGATTATCCTACAAAACTTAATATTACAGACTTATCTTCAAAACTTATTAGAGAGGCACATCCTGGAAATGGTTTATTTTTAGAACTTGAAAAAAATAATATTAAAGATATTGCAGATGAGATAAGAGAAATCGATCAAACTATGAGCTACATTGGATTTACAAAAAAAGAAATTGTCAACTTTGCAATGCATCTTACGAATAGAGGTGTTGATAGAATTGTACCTATTGGGCATTCGCTTGATTTTAATGCCATATGGGATGGGTATGATTTAGTTGAGCAGTTCTCAAGAAAAGTTACTATCGATTAGTTTAGTTTGTTAGGCCTATCTCCATCAGCATCGCCCTTGAATATAACGATTTTATCATCTGATTTCTCATAATGAATATCAATGTTTTCTTTTACAAATGGTTCAAAATATGTCGGAATTACTATCTCTTGATTATGTTTTTTTTCATAAAAGCCACTTCTGTATAGAATTTTTTTATCTAGTCCAGCAGTTAATATATCAATATACTCATATTTTGAATTAGAAAGCATTGATGCTGCCCAGTTCCTTAAGTAACCTAAAAATTCTAGCTCGCCAATAAAATCAATAATTCTTATTATTTTTCTTCCATTGCATATTATTTGTCTAGTTACTAGAAGCGAAAAATTTTTATTCTTTTTTAGAAGGTAGCAGTTGTATTTATATCTGGGATGATTAAAGTATCTCTTAATAATATAGTTCAAATTTTTTACTGGTAATTTATTACTAACCTTTATTAAGGAAAAATTTTTATTTAATTGTCTTTCGTTAATTAGTTTATGCTCAATAATCTCAGTAGCTTTTTTTTGATTTTGAATTATTTTTTTATAGTTATCTGGTATATAAGCAATCTTAAATTCTGATATCTCAGGATTTAAAATAAAAAACTGGTCCATTACACCAGTACTTCTTTTAAAAAATCTCTTTACAAGAGGTAACATTGTTTTTGGATTAGTGCCTATACCACAATAGGTTTTTGGTGAAGTGTGCTCGAGCATTTTTTTCATTAATTCAACTCCCAGCAATGGAATTTTAGAATTTGGATGTACTCTTGAAATTACACCACAAATATGAGAATTGGGATCTGAGCCGTATGGAATAAAACCTTGAATAGCTAATATTTCACTTGATTTAATATCTTTTGCTAAAAAAAAATTTATGTTATCACCATTTAAGTGCTCGTAATTAAAGAAATCTTTATCCTTTGCCAATATGTGATTAGGTCTCCAAAACTTATCAATAAATTGCATTATATTTTCTCGATCTTCTATTTTTGCTTGAGAAATTTTGTATGTTTTAGACATAGATTTTCAATTTTTTTTAGTAATAAACATATCAGTATGCCTGTTCAATCAGCATCAACAATTGTATTAAATTTTTTATACAATACTACGCTGTTCCCCTTGTTGTAAAGTTGTTGTAAAGACGCATCCTTTTGTGTTTGTTGTAAATATTATTGTAAAGCTCTGCAGATATCACACCTCATAAGTAACAATACATTTAATTTAAGGTTAGAATTTACACATGAAATATAGAGCAGGAATGCTAAACTGTTGAAATTACAGTTGAATATTTTTGTATACATGCTTAAGGCTAAATAGTTCATGGATTTAAAAAATTTTTCTAATAAAGAATACGAATTGAGGGAAGATATCCCTAGATTTGTGCCAAGTGAAAGTTTTGCATCTTCATTTGGCTTGCAATGGAATGCCTTTAGAAAAGTTCAATTAGATTCTTATACTAATACTAATATGTCTGAGGACAGAGTTAAGACAGCTATACCAATGCCATTGGAATCGATCAAAGGATTGAGAATATTGGAGGTAGGTTCAGGCGCAGGTAGATTTACAGAAATACTCTTAAAGTATGGAGCCATAGTCTATTCTTTCGATTTAAGTGATGCTGTTTTAGCTAATTATGCAAATAATATGCCTCATAAAAACTTAACTATTTTTCAGGCAGATGTTGAAAATATCCCATTTAAAGATAATTTTTTTGATGTCTCGCTTTGCTTAGGAGTTATGCAGCATACTCGAAATTTTGATTCAAGTTTGAATGAGATATCTAGGGTAACAAAGGATAATGGCATAATAAGTTTTGATCATTATCAAAAGCATATAGGACATTATACGTCTCTATACTTAGTATATTGGTTCATTATTAAGCAACTACCAAAAAATTTACAACTAAAAGTTACCAATTTTTTAACATCAATTTTTTTTCCTATTCATTGGATATTTAGGAAATATTCTTTAGTTCAATATTTACTTAGGAGAATTAGCCCAATCAGCTTTTATTATGGAATGTTTGATCTTAACAAAGATCAGCACTATGAGCTTTCTAAACTGGATACTCATGATAAAAATACTGATCACTACAAAAGAATGGTTACTGCCAAAAAATTAAATAAAATGGTAAGTAAATTTAAATTTAAAAAATTTAAAATCTTTCAGGGAGGAACAGGGTTGCAATGTATTGTAAATAAGTAGATTTAGTTGTAAATAACACAAATCTCTATAGAACAAATGTTTGAGACCCTTCAAGGTTTGACACAGTCAGTAAAACACCTCCGTATACCTTTTTTGTAATTAGCTTAAAACATTTTAAAGAAATTAAAATTGAACTAGAATAGACATTTTATAGGTATATAATAAAAGCAGATTTCTGCTAAATTAACCACTATATATTATTAAATTATGACTTCTAATTACGAATATAATCCTTCTCTTTTGAAGGTTCTAGAAAAATCAATTCTAATTAGAAAAACAGAAGAAACTCTTCTAGATTTATTTTCAAAGGGCCGTCTAAATGGAACCGTGCATACATGCATTGGACAAGAATATATGGGGGCCATCCTTTCAGAAGTATTAATTGATGGAGATGTTGTTTTTAGTAATCATAGGTGTCATGGCCACTATATTGGAAGAACAGATGATGTTGAAGGTTTAATTCTTGAGGTTATGGGATCAAGTCTTGGTGCTGTATCAGGAGTTGGTGGTAGTCAGCATCTTTATCATGAAAAGGGGTTTTATAGTAATGGAATATTAGGAGGCATGACCCCAGTCGCTGCTGGATATGCTCACACACTTAAGAATAGCAATAATTTAGCATGTTTTTTTATTGGTGATGGTGCTACCGGCGAAGGTGTATTCTATGAGGCCTTAAATCTAATTTCTAAATTTAGCCTACCTATAATTATTATTAATGAAAATAATAATTATTCACAAAGCACATCACGATCTGAAACATTTTTTGGTGATATAAAATCTAGAGTTGAAGGTTTTGGACTTGAGTTCAGAAAAACTAATATATGGAATTTAGAAAACTTTGTAGATGATCTCGCAATGGCTTTCAATGATATTAGGTCAAGTAAAAAACCAATTTATGTTGAAGTTGATTGTTACAGACTAAAAGCGCATTCAAAAGGTGATGATGATAGAGATATTAATGAAATTAATGAATACCTTGAAAAAGACCCCATAAACCTTTTTAAGAACCAAAAAAACAAAATTTATAAAGAATATGAAGAATCTGCAAATCAGAGAATAGAGTTATTTCTTGAAAAGCACACCTCAGTTACAAATGATGTAGCTATTTCAAAAAAACTTGTTGTAAATGATGACAGCTTGTCTTGGTTAGAAACTGAAATGGAGAATAACAAAAGAGTAAATGATCTTATTTATGAGGCTATATCTGAAAACATGGATGAAAACAAAGATTTGATGATGATCGGTGAGGATATTGAGCATCCTTATGGTGGGGCTTTTAAAATCTCTAGAGATCTGAGTGCAAACTTTCCAGAAAGAGTATTTAATATGCCTGATAGTGAGCAGGCTATCGCTGGATTTGGAAATGGATTGTCTTTGGGAGGAAAAATACCGATATGTGAAATTATGTTTGGAGATTTTATGGGCCTTATTTTTGATCAATGGCTGAATCATGCTGCCAAATTTCAAAAGATGTATGGAAATAAATTCGAAGTCCCAATTATCTTCAGAACTCCAATGGGGGGAAAGAGAGGATATGGACCCACTCATAGTCAAAATATTGAAAAACATTTCCTTGGTATACCCAATACCCAGGTAATTTCAATAAATCCTAGAAATGCACCAAAAATTATTTACGATACACTCTTGAAAACAATAGATAGACCAACGATAGTTATTGAAAATAAACTTGACTATACAAGGAAAGATTCACCAATACACTCTCATAGTGGCTATAAGTATAAAAAAACTAATACTAAAATCTACGATCTTAAATATTCTATTGACAATCAAGAGCCAGATATAACCATGGTGTGTTGGGGTGGACTGGTCTGTGATATGGAGTTATTGATTAATGACCTAACAGATAAAGAAGAGATAGTGGTTGAAATGATTTGCCCAACTATGCTCTATCCTTTGAATATTCAGCCTATTGTTGAAAGTACTATAAAAACAAAGAAACTCTTAATAGTTGAAGACGACAACCCTTTTGGAACTCTTGGATCTGAAATAATTGCTCAACTTAAATGCTTAAATATAGAGTTTAATACTATTCAACTAAATACTGCTAATGATATTATTCCCTCATCAAGAATTTTAGAGGAAAAGCATTATGTTACAAATCAAGAAGTTTACAATACAGCTAAAGAATTTTTTCTAAAATGATTACTAAAATAATTTACGAACAACAAGGTGTCTCTGATCAAGAGGCTGAAGTTATATCATTATTATTTAACGACTATGACGAGGTTGCTGAGGGTGACATAATCGCTGAAATAGAAACAAGCAAAACAACTATTGAAATATTAGCATCTTCAAAAGGTCTCATAAAAAACTCTGTTGAGTTAAATTCAACTATTCAGGCTGGCGATATAATTGCAATTATTGGAGATTCAGCAGAAGAAATTGATGGTGAAAAAGATAAGGAGGTTGAACTAGATATTTCAGAAAAAATTGAAAAAACTATATCTGCCAAAGCTCTTAAAATTGCTAAATCAAATAACCTTACTGAAGATGATTTAAAAAAATTAAATATAACATCAGTTGAAGAACTGAATGAGCATATTAAAAGTGATATGCCAGATAACTCCTTGTCTTTAAATCGAGATTTTTTTGCTCAATATACAGAGCAATCTTCACCAAAAAATAAGCTTTCTGAGATCGAAAGCCTTAAACTTGCGCAGTCAAAAACTCTCCCATGCACTTGTAGTATATTGATTGAAGATTTTTGTATTGAAACTTTTTCTAAAAAACATAACTTGTATTTTAATAATATATTTCCTGTACTTGCTAGTATTTGTTCAGATGAACTGATGAAATATAGAAACCTAAATGGCTTCTTTCATGATAACAAAAAACATATATACGAAGAGGTAAATATTGGGTTTACACTTGATGCCGATGAATACCTCCAAGTACCTGTTGTGCATAATTGTGAAAAACTTAACTCTGAAGAATTAAAAAATACTTTTATTGAGCTTTTAACAGCATCTATTACTGGGAAAATGACAATCTCTATGATGTCTAAGCCAACATTTGTAATTTCAGATTTATCATCTGTTGGAGATTGTTTTTTTCATACACCACTTCTAGCGCCCTATACATCTGCAATTTTGGGCATTGCCATTGATAAAAATACTTCAAGGCTATCGCTTACACTTACGTATGATCATCAAATGTCTTCTGGTAAGGAAGCCCTTCTTTTTTTAGAATCTATAAGAACGAAACTATCAATATAATGAAACACAATGAGTAGAGATGAAATATCTAAAATCGTAAATGATATATTTACCGGAATATTTAAACTTGAAAATGAAGTTATTTCTAATGAAACAAATTCAGATGATGTAAAAAACTGGGACAGCCTTAATCACATAATTTTAATAACTGCTATAGAAAATGAATTTAAAATTAAATTTCCTTTAGGCGAAATGGCTGATCTTAGGTCTATAGGAGATATTATTGATTCATGCATGATTAAGCTTGAGGGCGAATAGTTTTATTTAAGATATGCATAAAACTCCTACTATTAATGGAATGCTCTAATGCTTTTTAATAGTATTGAATTTATATTTATTTTCCTACCTGTATCATTTTTTATATATTTTTTTCTCAATAAAAGAAGACTCACTCTGGCTTCAAAAGCCTGGTTAATAACAGCCAGCCTCTTTTTTTATGGGTATTGGAATATTGTTTACTTGCCTCTTATATTAGGTTCTGTATTTTTTAATTTCTTTATTGCTAAACTTATGGTGAACAATCCTTCTCATTTGAACCTCTCAAAAAAAAGCATCCTCCAAATTGGGCTTATATTTAACGTCGCCCTTCTTGCGTATTTTAAATATGCTGATTTTTTTATTTCGAATACAAATATTGTCTTTGGTTCTGAGCTACGAATGCTTAATCTTGCTCTCCCCTTAGCAATAAGCTTCTTTACATTGCAACAAATTGCATTTTTGGTAGATACATATGAAGGCTTGGCAAAAGAAAAAAAATTCTTGGATTATGCTGTTTTTGTTACATTTTTTCCTCAACTGATTGCTGGTCCTATAGTGCATCACAAAGAAATGATGCCGCAGTTTAACAATATTAAAAATAAAGTATTAAACATTAAGAATATAGTCTTAGGCATATTTATTTTTTCAATTGGGCTTTTTAAAAAGGTTGTAATAGCTGATACATTTTCTCAATGGGCTACCGCAGGCTTTGATACGGCAAGCTCTCTAAATTTTATAGAATCTTGGATAACGAGTATAAGTTATACCTTTCAGTTATATTTTGATTTCTCAGGATATACAGATATGGCAATTGGAGCAGCTTTAATTTTTAATATTAGACTCCCTATAAATTTCAATAGTCCTCTAAAATCAACTGGAATCATAGAGTTTTGGCAACGCTGGCATATAACTCTTTCGAACTTCATTACTTCATATATTTATACGCCAATAGTAAGATCTTATAAAGTTCTAACTTTTAATAAAGCCATGATTGCAACTTTTATAACATTTTTAATTGCAGGGCTTTGGCATGGAGCTTCCTGGATGTTTGTTATGTTTGGTGCGCTTCACGGCCTGGCATTGGTGGTTAACAATTATTGGAATACGTATAGATTTAAACTCAATAAGGTTCTCGCATGGCTTATAACTTTTAATTTTGTAAATATTGCATTTGTCTTTTTTAGAGCAAAAGAGTGGGAGGATGCAATGAAAGTTTTGAGCGGCATGTTTAATATCGATGAGATAATTTTTCCAAATTGGCTTGAAAGCAAGCTTTATTTTTTGAAAGGTTACGGAGTTAGTTTTGGAGAATGGGCTCCGGTAACAGGCGCTGGCTTATTCACAATAATATGGATTCTGTTTGGATTTTTTTTAGTTCTAATGTTCAAAAACTCTATTGAGCACTTAAATAATCTAAACATTAGATTAAAATATATTCTTACAGTTTTTTGTCTCTCTTTTTCTTTATATTACATTTTAAGTGGAGCTTATAGTGAATTTATCTATTTCGCATTCTAGGATATTTATAAAAACTCTTTCTATTCATATTTTGCTAAATATGATTCTTATAGCAGGATTATCTTATGACTATTATGGAGCTTATGATTCAGATAATAGAAAAAGTCCAATACCCTATATGGCAGTTTTAGAAAAATTTCTATTTTCAAAAGAGAAAATTGACAAATTTGACCACATTTATAGAAATCAACAAGTCTTCGAAATGTTATACCAAAGATATATTGATGATCTAGAAAACATAATTAAAACTACTGATAAAAAAGTATTGATGCTTTATCTGCCTTATGGTGAAAATGCACAAATACATAAAAGCGGTGCTGACCTAATCAAAAATAGTCTAAAAAATCTCAATAACGGCAATATACAATTCATTGATATTTTTTCTGAAGTCTTTAACGACTATGACTCATACAGAGTTACTGAATCTGATGGACATCCATCAAAAGAGGCTAACGTCATGATTGCTGATGCTATCATCAAAAATTATTTTAATAAGCATCAGCCTAAAATTTCAAGCTATATCGGTGATGCATATAAGAACTCAAATAAAATAAAGTGCTTTTTTCCCCCCCAAATCGATGTTGATAAAGGAGCATGGAGTGTTAGAACAAATAGTAATGGCTGCAGAATGGACAAAGAAATAAATGAATTAAACCTTAAAAATAATTATAGGGTAATTCTTCTAGGAGATAGCATTGTTGTGCCTTGGAGCGTTGACATTGAAGACGGCTTCCCAAATCTATTAGAAGAAAAAATTGATAATTTATTTATTATTAATATTGGAAAAAATTCAACGTCATTGAAAAAAATGAAAAATTTTATCGAAGAATATAATCAAATTATTCAGCCTGACTTGATTATTTTGCAGACACAAATAGAAAGCATTGCTAATTATTTTTATTCAGTTCCATTTAATAGATCCGATGCAACTAAAGAAGAAATAGAAATAGAAAATGAAATATACAACAAATTAAGACTTCATATATCATTGATTTTTCTTTTGAATACAATAATATTCTTTATTACGTATTTTTTATTGACTCCCAAGACACAAGTTAAAAATAAGGAAGGTCTATAAAATGTATAGAAGAATAATCCGCTATGGGATAGTCTCAGCCGTACTGACTTCATTTTTTAGTTATGGCCTTTTGGTTGGTGTCTATCAGATATTTCCCTACTCACAAATTTTAGCCTTTAAACAATTTTTAATGCCTAATCCGGTATCGGTAGGACGCAACAAAGAATATCGTATTGAGTTATTTGAAAAATTTACTCCGCCAGCGGAAGTTGTATTTGTTGGTGATAGCATCACCGAAGGAGGAGAATGGGCCGAATTCTTCCCTAATCTAAAAGTGGCCAACAGAGGAGTTGGAAGCGATAAGACATCAGATGTGCTAAAGCGAATTGATTCAATTATTTCTGTAACACCAAATACAGCGTTTGTTATGTTGGGTATTAATGATATCTTAAACGAAATTGCAATTGACGAAATTGTTTATAACTACGGTTCAGTTATTTCTTCCTTAAAGGTTAAAGGAATATCTGTTTTTGTTCAGTCTACGATTCAATGTCAAGTAAGTAGGTGTGGGCAAAAATCAGTTTCCAAAGTAAACTTATTAAATGAAAAATTATTAGTGCTAGCAGATGACTACGATGTTCCTTTTGTATCTCTTGCTGACTTGTCTAACACAGAAGGGTTAGATGTTGCGTATACATATGATGGAATACATCTTTCAGCAAAAGGTTATATGTATTGGGTAAAACAAATTGAGCTCTTGCTTGAATGATGCTTTGTTTCGCTGCGATGTTGACACTACAAGATTGTGACCTAGATCGACCAACAATGAACTTTATACAGTGTAAAAAATGAACAATTTAACAATTGTAATGTATCATTATGTTAGACCAATCAAAGGAAGTCGATTTCCAGAAATCAAAGGCTTGGAACTTGAAGGTTTCAGAAGGCAGCTAGATCATTTAAGTGAAAAATTTCATATCGTAAGTACAGAACGAATAATAGATGCTATAAAGAACGGCTCGAAGTTGCCATCTAATGCTTGTTGGCTAACCTTTGATGATGGATATAAAGATCATTTTAAGTTTGTGTTACCTGAATTATTAAAAAGAAATTTACATGGTGCTTTTTTTCCTCCCAGAGTTGCAATTGTTGATGACGTTGTCCTTGATGTAAATTCAATCCATCACATTCTTAATTGTGCCACTGATGTTGAAGAATTAGTTCTTAAGCTAAATGCTCATTGTCATAGCAGCGGAATGGCAGAGAGTGAAACAGCTCTATTTTATAAGGAATTGGCTGTTGCGAATAGATTTGATAATGCCAATACCATTTATGTCAAGCGCATGCTTCAACATGCTTTACCAGAAGAGTTGCGATCCTCTATCGTGAACAAGTTATTCCATGAATTCGTAGGTATTAGTACTGCAAGTTTTTCTAACGAACTTTATATGAGTATTGATGAAGTCCAAAGCTTAGTAAAAAGCGGCATGTACGTTGGCAGTCATGGTTCTAGGCATTACTGGCTTGATAAGATTTCGCCCGATGAGCAAGAAAAAGATATTAAGGAATCCCTGACATTTATTGAGAAGATAGGTGCAGCTACCAAAGATTGGGTGATGTGCTATCCATATGGCGCATATAACAATGCGACTTTGACCTTGCTCCAGAAGTATCAGGCATCAGCAGCTGTTACAACGGAGGTTCGTGTAGCTAATTTAACTAACGATAATCCATTTGAATTACCCAGATTAGATACCAACGACTTTCCACAATAGTTGACAAGTGTTTAATAGATCAGTCTGGACCTATCTTGACTGATAGATATTTTTTAGAAACTATTATTTTTGTATAAAATTGAAAGTCTATCAGTATTAATTTTAATTAATCTAAAATTATTTTTGTATAATAAATCAGTAACGGGACCATATGTTTCGAGACTGTTTATACCTCTTTCAGGACCAACATCTGCTGAAACAAATTCAGTTTTCTTTAATATTTCACTTGCTCCCTCAATTATCTCAGGTTCAGCTCCTTCAGCTTCTAATTTTAAAAGCTTTATATGTGTTTTATTAAATTGCAAATTATCTAACCTGTTGCAATTGACTTTGATTTCATTATCAAAATTAGCTGGCATATGTAAAGACGAGTCAGCTCCATCTGAGTCAACATAAAATTTTTTTTCTATCTCTTCATTCCAAAGAGCTATTTGCAGAGTCTTATGACCAGAGGCATTTTCTTTAAGACAAGAATATTCCTCAGGCGAGGGCTCAATTCCAGTATAATCAATATAGATTTTATTAAAATCAAAATACAACAGCAAATCTCCAACATTTGCTCCACAATCAATAATACAATCTCCTTTATTGAAATTTATTTCATTTAACATGTAAGCATTGCCAATTTCTATAGCCCGATTATCTAAACCATTTCTATAGTTATCAACCCCATATTTCCTATTCATAAATATTAATTCTTTTTTAGAATTTTTAATGATATATCTGTTCTGTATTTCATCGTAATGCAGTCGATCATGATTTCTTTTTAGAAAAAGCATTAGATTGAATAATTTTACATATGACCTATTTGGTTTTTTATATAGATATTTCTCAAATAATTTTGATAAATATTTAAGATGCCAGTTTATGTAGCTTACGATTGCTTTCAATATATGTTTTTGATAAACATGTTAAGAAGAATTATATTCTATAAAGTATCTAATAATAAATACTTAATTTTAGTGATTTACGAGTGACACAATTTGTCACTTTAATACAGGAATGCAGGTTTCAAGTATATTAAAATACAAATCTCACAAACTCTCGCAACTATTGAAAGTTATAAGTTCGTGGCATAATTATAGCAATGAGAAACGTATTTCAATAAATTATGAAGTTTCCAGAAGCTGAACTTCCGTCTAATAAAAAATTTGGTAA
>CENF01220231.1_pt1 | contig 22640 bp, 26 predicted proteins | sample 361291 | NCBI WGS metagenome assembly CENF01 (sample SAMEA2619399, study PRJEB7988) | marine metagenome | isolation source: saline water (ENVO:00002010), including | reverse complement strand
AAATCAGCTGCTCTAGCCAGCTGAGCTACATCGGCGATTTTAGCGATGGCAAATGTATTTAATTATTTTTTTTTAAAAAAAAATTCTTGATTTTATTTTATCTCTTTTCCCTCGGATGATTTAACATATAGTCATTTAACATTTTTGGAACTTTAATTTTGGTATAAATTTGGGTTGAAGCTAATGATGAATGACCAAGAATTTCTTTAACAGAATTTATATCTGCTCCATTGTTTATCATATGAGTTGCAAATGAATGTCTTAAAACATGTGGACTAATTTTATTCTTAGATGAAATTTGCCTAAAATATTTTTTTACGATTCTATATATTGTTGAAGGACTAATTTTTTTACCATTTTTAGATTTAAATAAATAAGTTTTAATAGAATTATTTAAACTATACTTTTTTATTTTTAATAAAAGATTTGGTAAAACAGGAACTAATCTTTCTTTATTTCTCTTACCTAAAACTTTAATAAGGCCTTGTTCAAAATAAATATCATCAAATTTTAAATTTATTAGTTCATCTCGTCTTATTCCAGTTGAATATAAAATTTCAATAATCAAAAAATCTCTATCCAATTTATCTGAATTATTATTAAATATCTCAAATACCTTCTCCATTTCTCTTTCATTAAATGGTATTATAATCTTTGGTTCAACTTTTAAGTTACTATGAAGCTTTAATGGAGATACCTTAAGTTTATCAATAGCAATTAAAAAATTGAAATATGATTTTAATGAAGAAATTTTTCTGTTAATAGACCTAGTCGATAAGCCATTTTCTGATAATTCAACAATCCATTGTCTAATAAAGGAGTAATTTAATTTTTCGTTTAATTGTACACTGTTTAATTTCAAAAAGTTATTAAATTCATCAAGATCATTAACGTAGGCATTAACAGTATGTTTTGAGTATTTTTTTTCGGACTCAATAAAATTCTTGAAATCGTTTAGATACATAAAGATCCTATCTAAACAAAGTTAAATTTTTTATTGGTTTTCTTGATCTCTTAGCTTTTGAACGTGAGAAGCTTTGATAAATTTATTTCTGTTTTTTACTGAAGGTTTAGTAAAAGCTTGTCTTTCTCTTAATGATTTTAATGCTCCAGTTTTGTCAAACTTTCTTTTAAATCTCTTAAGAGCTTTGTCAATACTTTCTCCTTCTTTAACAGGTATAATTAACATATAATTGTTTTTTGCGTGGCAAATCTATAAATAAAATTGAAAATATAACTTATTTAGATAAAATTTTTCTTGAAATAACTAGTTTTTGAATTTCACTAGTACCTTCTCCAATTGTACAAAGCTTAGAATCTCTTAAATATTTTTCTACGGGAAAATCTTTAATATATCCATAACCTCCAAATATTTGAACAGCTTCATTGGAAGCCTTTACACAAAGTTCTGATGCAAAAAGTTTACACATTGCACTCTCAAGAGTCATTGGTTCTAAATTATTTATTTTATCAGAAGCATTTTTTATTAATAATTCTGCGGCTTGAATTTCAGTTGCCATGTCTGCAAGTTTAAATGAAATTGCTTGAAATGAACTTATTGGTTTTCCAAACTGAATTCTTTCATTAGAATACTTAACTGAAGCTTCGTAAGCACCCTTTGCAATTCCTAAAGAAAGTGCGGCAATAGAAATTCTTCCACCATCTAGAATTTTCATAGATTGCTTAAAGCCGTCACCAACTTCACCAAGTCTATTAGAGTCATCAATAATACAATCTTGAAATATCATTTCAGCAGTTTCAGAGGCCCTCATTCCAAGCTTATTTTCCTTTTTTCCAGCTTCAAAACCTCGTGTTCCTCTTTCTATAACAAATGCTGTAGAATTATTTTTTTTTCCAACAGGACCAGTTCTAAAAATCACAACTGCAATATCACCTGATTTACCATGAGTTATGAAATTCTTCGTGCCGTTTAAGACCCATTTGTTTCCTTTTTTTGTTGCAGTTGATGCCATTTTGCTAGCATCTGAACCTGTATTAGGCTCAGTTAGTCCCCACGCTCCGATATGTTTTCCTGATGCTAAATTAGGTAACCATTTATTTTTTTGATCTTCGTTTCCAAATTTTAAGATATGATTTGTACATAGAGAATTATGTGCAGCTATTGAAAGACCAATTGATGGATCAATTTTTGAAATTTCAACTATTGATGCAGCATATTCATGATAACCAAAACCAGCCCCTCCGTATGTCTCTGGAACTAACATACCCATGAAACCATACTCACCTGCTTTATTGAGAACTTCTTTTGGAAAGTGCTGATTTTCATCCCAATCCATAACATAAGGTTGAATAAACTGTAGAGAAAAATCTCTAGCACTACTCTCAATCAAATTGATTGATTCTTTATTATAACTCAAATTTTGATGAACTGATTTTGTTTTCATAGTTTAAATAAAACAAAAAAAATGCCAAAAGAATTATTTCTTAATTGCATTAAGATATTTATTTAATTGATTTTTAACCACTGGAAATAGCAAGTATAGTCCAACCATATTTGGGAAAACCATTGCAAAAATCATTGCATCTGAAAATGCCCATATAGAATTCATACTTGCAGCAGATCCTATAATTACAAATGAAAGAAATAACAATTTATATGTTAAATCAGATTTTTCTCCTCTACCAAACAAATATTTCCATGACTGAAGTCCATAATACGACCACGATATCATAGTTGAAACTGCGAATAATACCACAGCAACTGTTAAGAAAATATCAGAGAATGGTATATACTCTGCAAATGCTTTTGATGTAATTCCAGCTCCTTCATACATAACTCCATCAATTAAAACTCCACCTTCTCCACCGTATGCAAATACACCTGTTGAATTAAATGTAATTATTACTAGTGCTGTTAACGTACATATAACAACTGTATCAATAAAAGGCTCAAGTAAAGCTACTAAACCTTCGGATGCAGCATATTTAGTTTTTACAGCTGAGTGAGCTATTGAAGCAGAACCTACACCAGCTTCATTTGAAAATGCTGCTCTTCTAAATCCTACCATTAGAACACCAATTATTCCTCCAACACCAATTGCAGTTGGATTAAAAGCTTCTCTAAAAATTAGAGCAAATGCATCGTCAATAAAACTAAAATTTATACCTAATATATATACACAAGCAAGTATGTATAGTAATGCCATAAATGGAACAATTTTTTCTGTAACAGAAGCTATTCTTTTTATCCCACCTATAATTATAATTCCTACGATAACAGCAAGAATTAATCCAATCACAGCACCTGCAAATGTAGATTCAAATCCAAGTAAATCTTTTAAAACTATGGCTGCTTGATTAGCTTGTGCTGCATTACCTCCTCCAAAGGATCCGCCAATACAAAAAATAGCAAACAAAATTGCTGAAATTTTTCCTAAGGTTGCAAAGCCTTTTTCTTTAAGTCCTTTACTCAAGTAATACATTGGTCCACCATACACTACTCCATCTTTATCAACATCACGGTAATGAACACCCAAAGTACATTCAACAAATTTTAATGACATTCCCATTAACCCACAAACAATCATCCAGAACGTAGCTCCAGGTCCACCTAAAGCAATTGCTAGTGCTACACCAGCAATATTACCATTCCCCACAGTTCCAGAAACTGCAGTTGTAAGAGCTTGAAAATGTGAAACTTCACCGTCTTTTGAATCAGAACCGTCTTTTTCAATTTCATCATATTTTCCACGAACTACATTAATAGATGTTATAAAATATCTAATATTTGGAAAACCAAAATATAATGTAAAAAAGATAGCACTACCAACTAAAAGATAAATAACAAAAGGGTTTTCGCCAATGGAAAAAAAGACTACCTGACTAAAAAAATCTGATATCGGTTGAAATGCTTCATCAATTCTTTGATCTAAACCTTTTTCCTGGGAAAAAACAGGTAATGTAAAAAGACTAAAAAAACTTAGGAGAAATATTTTTTTCATAAATGATTGTTTGATTAAGTGATCATAAGTCAAAAACTGAAGATCTTTTCGAATATACTATATCTTTAAGTCTCATCCAAAAAGCTAGAACGAGATATATAAAAAATCCAATACCAAGACCAAAAAAGCTACTATAAATAAAGGCTAGTCTTACGTACTTTGATTTAATTCCTAAAAAATCTGCTAATCTTGAACAGACTCTAAATCCATATTTTTCTAAACTATATCTTAACTTATTCATTTATATCAAATCCACATTCAAGCCATTTTAAAAAACCACCATCAAGATTAAAGACATTATTAAAACCAAACTCTTTCATTATCTCACATGCTGCATAACTTCTTTTGCCTGACCTACAATAAACATAATAATTTTCATCCTTTGAACATTTATCTAAAAACTTCATAAATTCCATTGATTTATAAAAATCTACATTTATAGAATCATCAATATATCCTTGATTAAATTCTTCTATAGTTCTTACATCTAAACATATATTTTTTGAGCTTGACTCTTTATTAGTTTTCCAATCTTGGATATTCAAATTCATTTTTTTAAAATTTTAGTCTGTTAAATTAAGTATTTAAACTTTTTTCTTTGGTTATTTTTTAAAAAAAGTTTCTATATTTGAGATATGAATAACCGTTTTAAATTTTGGTGGCACTTTATGAAGTTTAGGCTCCTGTCGCTATAAGTTTAAGATTTTAAAATATTTAAGGCTTGTCTGTGCGACAGGCCTTTTTTTATTATATGAAGTTTAAATTAAATGAAAATAGAAAAGAAATAATTACTGACACATTAACGCCTGTCAGTATTTATTTAAAGATAAGAGATAACTATGCAAATTCTATATTACTAGAAAGTAGTGATTACAGCTCAAAAGATAATAGTTACGCTTATATATGCTTCAAACCTATAGCAAAATTTCAAGTAGAAAATAATAATATTAAAACAAAATATCCTGGCAAAGAATTTATTACCGAAAAAATTAATGATGATAAATCGGTTTTAGAAAAACTTAATGAATTCATTGGTTCTTTTGAATTTTCTAATGAATATAAAAATGATAAATTCCAGAGTAAAGGAATTTATGGATATATGAGTTATGATTCAATAAACTACTTTGAAAATATTAAACTTTCTAATAAAAATTATGGTGATAGAATACCTCAAATGCTATACTGTTTATATGAAAATGTTATTGTTGTAAACACTTTTAATAATCAATCAACAATTATTTCTTTTTCAAAAGATAATGATGAAATAAATAAAATTGAAAAATTAATATTCAATAAAGCTATTTCTAATTTTAATTTTAAAAAAGTTGGAGATATTAAATCCAATCTTACTGATAAAGAATTTATAAAACTAGTAAAAAATGGTATTTCACATTGCATGCGAGGAGATGTATTTCAAATAGTTTTGTCAAGAAAATTTGTTCAACCGTTTGAAGGTGATGATTTTAATGTTTACAGAAATCTAAGATCTATAAACCCATCACCATATCTATTTTATTTTGACTATGGTAAATTTAAAATTTTTGGAAGTTCACCAGAAGCACAATTAGTTATTAATAATCAAAAGGCAGAAATTCATCCTATTGCAGGAACATTTAAGAGAACAGGTGATGATAATTATGATAGAGAAAAAGCTAAGGAATTGTTAAAAGATGATAAGGAAAATAGTGAACACATGATGCTTGTGGATCTTGCAAGAAATGATTTAAGTAGATCATGTAAAGATGTTGTTGTGGAAAAAGATAGAGAAATTCAGTTTTACTCTCACGTAATTCATTTGGTATCAAAGGTTACTGGAACTCTTAAATCAAAATCTAAAGAAATAATTGGTAATACATTTCCAGCTGGAACTTTAACAGGTGCACCTAAGTACAAAGCAATGGAATTAATAAATCACTATGAGACATCAAAAAGACAATTCTATGGTGGAGCAATTGGAATGATTGACATTGAAGGAAACTTTAACCATGCAATTATTATAAGATCATTTTTATCTAAAAACCAATCATTGTATTTTCAAGCTGGTGCTGGAGTGGTCTCGAAGTCTGTTCCAAAAAATGAATTAAATGAAGTATACAACAAAGTTGGAGCATTAATGAAATCAATTGAAAAAGCAGAATTAAAATGAAAAATAAAATTTTAGTTATTGATAATTACGACTCATTTACTTACAATCTAGTACACTATCTAGAGGATTTAGATTGTGAAGTTGAAGTATTTAGAAATGATATGATTGATATTAATCATGTTAATAATTTTGACAAAATTTTATTATCACCAGGACCAGGTATTCCTGATGAAGCTGGATTATTAAAATCAATTATATCTAATTATTATAAAACAAAAAATTTTTTGGGAGTATGCCTCGGACATCAAGCAATAGCAGAAACATTAGGGTGTGATTTATTGAACTTAGATGATGTTTTTCATGGAATTTCAACTGAAATAAAAGTTGTAAAAGATGATGTTCTTTTTACATCCATTCCCAAGACTCTCAAAGTAGGCAGATACCATTCTTGGGTAGTTAAAGAGTTGAATGATGAATTTGAACTTCTAGCTCATGATTATGATAAAAATATAATGGCATTTAAACATAAAAAATTTAAGTTGTGGGGTGTTCAATTTCATCCTGAATCTATTCTCACTGAACACGGTAAAATTCTTTTAAAAAATTGGATTAATACATGATGAAAAATTTATTAGAAAAACTTTTTGAAAATGAGACTCTAACATATGATGAGTCAAAATCTGTTTTGTTAGAAATTTCTGCAAAAAAATATGATGATTCATTAATTGCTTCATTTTTGACGGTCTACAAAATGAGAATGCCTTGTGTTGAAGAAATTGAAGGATTTAGAGATGCATTACTTGACCTATGTCTTAAAATTGATTTTGATGATTTAAACTCAATAGATTTATGCGGAACAGGTGGAGATGGAAAAAACACATTCAATATTTCAACTATTTCATCATTTGTAGTAGCTGGAGCTGGATATACAGTTACTAAACATGGTAACTATGGTGTTTCATCAGGATGTGGCTCCAGTAATGTACTAGAGTTTCTAGGTATTAAATTTTCAAATGATTATGATTTTTTAAGAAAATGTATTGATGAATCTAATATCACTTTTTTACATGCTCCACTATTTCACCCTGCAATGAAAAATGTTGCTCCAGTAAGAAGAAGTTTAGGTTTTAAAACATTTTTTAATGTATTAGGACCGCTTGTTAACCCATGTCAACCAAAAAATCAAATAACTGGTGTATATAGCTTAGACCTTGCAAGATTATATGGTCATATTTTCAGAAATACAGATAAAAACTTCTCTGTATTATATTCTCTTGACGGATATGATGAAGTATCATTGACCAATGAATTTAAATTAATCAATAACAAGAGTGAACAAATCTTAGACTCTAGTTATTTTGACTTAAAAAAATTAAAACAAAATCAAATCGAAGGAGGTTCTGATATCATCAGCTCAGCAAAAATTTTTATGGGTGTTTTGAATGATAATTGTACTGAAGCGCAAAAAAATGTTATACTAGCTAATGCTGCATTAGCAATAAAGACTATGTCATCAAAAAAAATAACAGAGTGTTTAAGTATTGCTAGGGAATCACTGGAAAGCAAAAAAGCTCTCAATTCATTTAATAAACTTTTAAGTATAAGTAAATGAATATTTTAGATAAAATAGTTGAGAGAAAAATAGTTGAAGTAAATCAACTAAAAAACTCAGAATCTTATACATCTCTAGAGAAAAGCGATTATTTTGGTATACCTACAAAAAGCCTTTCAAAAAATATCTTGCAAAACCAAATCTCAATAATTGCTGAACATAAAAGAAAATCTCCTTCTAAGAAAGAAATTAATTTTACTTCAAAAACTAAAGACATCGTTTTAGGATATGAACAACATGGTGCAGTAGGTATTTCAGTTTTAACAGATGAGTATTTTTTTGGCGGGTCAAAAAAAGATTTAAAAATTGTTAAAGAGGCCTGTAGTATTCCAATATTGAGAAAGGATTTTATCATTGATGAGTTTCAAATCATTGAGTCTAAATCGATTGGTGCGGATGCAATTTTACTTATTGCAGCTATACTAACTAAAAATCAAATTTCTAATTTTTCAAGAATAGCTAAAGAATTAGGATTAAATGTATTAACTGAAATTCATTCAATTGATGAATTGCAAAAATGTGATTTAAAAAACATTGATATAGTAGGTGTAAATAACAGAGATTTAAAAAGTTTTGAAGTTGACATTAATAACAGCATAAATATATCTAAACATATACCTTCCGAAATGGTTAAAATTTCTGAAAGTGGTATTGAAAATCCAAGAGACATTAAAAACTTAATGAATGAAGGTTTTGATGGTTTTTTAATTGGAGAAAGATTTATGAAATCTGAAAATCCAGGAATTAGTTTAAAAAAATTTATTGAAGAAACAAAATGATTATTAAAGTCTGTGGTTTAAATAATAGTGAAAATATAAATCAATTAATGAAACTTGATTTAGATTTCATGGGAATAATTTTTTATGAGAAATCATCTAGATTCTTTAGTTCTGCTGTTCTACCAAAATCAGAAAAAAAATATGTTGCTGTTTTTGTTGATGAATCGTTAGAAGTTATCAAAAAATTAATCAATATATATAAATTTGAATATGTACAATTACATGGCAATGAAGATGAGAAATTTTGTAAAGAACTAAGTAGTTTCTGTAATGTTATTAAAGCTTTCAGAATTGATGATACATTTGATCTAAATGACATTGAAAAATATAGCAAATACTGCAAATACTTTCTTTTTGATACTTTCACTGAATCTTATGGTGGATCAGGAAAAAAATTTAACTGGGACCTACTTTTAAATTACGATCATAAAAAAGATTTTATTCTTAGTGGTGGAATTAATTTAGAATTAATTAGTAGTATAAAAAAATTAAAGAATCAATTGCCAAATTTAATTGGTGTTGATCTTAACTCTAAATTTGAAATTAAACCTGGTTTAAAAGACATTAATAGAGTGAAAAAATTTATAAAATCAATAAAAAATGAAAACACATAATGTAGATTCAAAAGGTTTTTATGGTGAATTTGGCGGAGCATTTATTCCGGAAATGCTGTATCCTAATGTAGAAGAATTAAGAAATAATTATTTAAAAATTTCTTCTTCAAAAAGTTTTAAAAATGAATTTAATAAACTTTTAAAGGACTACGTTGGAAGACCTACTCCACTATACTTTGCAAAAAGATTATCAGAAAAATATAATACTAAAATATATCTTAAAAGAGAGGATTTATGTCATACTGGAGCACACAAAATAAATAATACTATTGGGCAAATTTTACTTGCCAAAAAACTTGGAAAAAAAAGAATTATTGCAGAAACTGGAGCTGGTCAGCATGGTGTCGCAACTGCAACAGTTTGTGCATTAATGGGTGTTAAATGTATTATATATATGGGTGAAGTTGACATTAAAAGGCAGGCGCCAAATGTAGCTAGAATGAAAATGCTAGGTGCTGAAGTTAGACCAGCAACCTCTGGTAGTAAAACTCTTAAAGACGCAACTAATGAAGCTATCAGGGATTGGATTAATAATCCAGTAAATACTCACTATATAATTGGATCTGTAGTAGGACCTCATCCTTATCCAGACATGGTTGCTAGATTTCAATCTGTTATTGGTGAAGAAACTATAAATCAGCTTCAGGAAATTGAAAATAAATCTAAACCAGATTATGTTATAGCTTGTGTTGGTGGAGGAAGTAATGCTGCTGGACTTTTTTATCCATTTCTAGATAATTATGATGTTAAAATAATTTGTGTTGAAGCAGCAGGAAAGGGAATTGATACAGGAGAAAGTGCAGCTACATCCATTTTGGGTAAGACAGGTATTATTCATGGTTCAAAAACCTTATTAATGCAATCAAATGATGGACAAATAACAGAACCATATTCAATTTCAGCTGGTCTTGATTACCCAGGTATTGGTCCAATGCATGCAAACTTATTTAAATCAAAAAGAGGAGAATTTATTTCAATTACTGATCAAGATGCTATGAAATGGGGATTGATTTTATCTCAAACTGAAGGTATTATTCCAGCAATAGAAACATCACATGCTTTTGCAGTTTTAGACAAGAAAAAATTTAAACCTAATGATATAATAGTATTTAACTGTTCAGGAAGAGGAGATAAAGACTTAGACACATATATTGAATATTTTAAATTGTGATTTATGAATAGAATTAATAAGACATTTATAAATAAAAAAAATATTTTATCAATTTACTTTACAGCAGGTTTCCCAAAATTACAGGATACAATGTCTATTATCAAAGAACTCAACAACTCAGGTGTTGATATGATTGAAATTGGTTTACCATTTAGTGATCCATTAGCTGATGGACCCACTATTCAAGAAAGCTCAACGATAGCATTATCAAATGGTATGAATACAAATATTTTATTTGATCAAATAAAAGATCTAAGATCAATAACTGAATTGCCTGTAATAATAATGGGATATTTAAATCCCATAATCCAATTTGGAATTGAAGAGTTTTGTTTAAAATGTAAAGAATGTCAAATTGATGGATTGATTATTCCTGATTTACCAGTTGATATTTATCATGATCAGTATCAAAGTATTTTTAAAAAATATAATTTACATAATATGTTCTTAATTACACCTCAAACATCTGAGGAAAGAATCCGATTTATTGATGAAATTTCTGAAGCTTTTATTTATATGGTAAGTAGTTTTAGTACTACTGGTGCACAAAAAATATTTGGAGATGAAACTGTAAATTATTTTAAAAGAATTAATAAAATGAATTTGAAAGCCCCATTATTAGTTGGCTTTGGAATTAGTAATCAAGAAACATGTAGAGTTGCAAGTGAGAATAGTGATGGAGTAATTATTGGATCAGCCTACATCAACTGTTTAAAGAGCAGTGGAATAAAAGCAACTAAAAAATTCATTGAGGGTTTGAGATAAAATTATCTAATAAAAACTGGACTATTAGCATTTTCAGTATGTTCATCACTAAAAGTGTAGCCTGCAGAATTAAATGATAAAATTTCCTCATATTTTGTGATATTATTATCAACTAAATATCTAACCATTAATCCTCGTGCTTTTTTTGCATAGAAAGAAATTACTTTTAGTTTACCATTTTTAAAATCTTTAAAAACAGGAGATATTATATTATAGTCAATAATTTTCTTGTTAATAGCATTAAAATACTCATTACTTGCCAAGTTTAGAATTATAGAATCTTCTTCCAGTTCATCAATAAGTTCTTTAGTAATTGAATCTGCCCAAAAATCGTAAAGATTTTTTGATCCATTCACTGTAAGTTTCGTGCCCATTTCTAAACGATATGGTTGAATGAGGTCTAAAGGTTTTAGCATTCCATACAAACCGGAAAGTATCCTTAATTGATTCTGAAGTGTATTAACCTTATCTACAGTTAGTGATTTTGCATCTATCCCATCATAAACATCACCATTAAAAGCAAATAAAGCTGGTCTTGAATTATTATTGTTGTGTTCTAAATTAAACTCATTATTTCTTGTCCAATTTAAATCCGCAAGTTTTTCAGAAATATTTTGTAAGTTTTTTAAATCAGAGGGTGATTTTTCTTTTAGTACATTATTGATAACTTTTGCTTGTTTTAAAAATTTAGGTTGTGAACAACTAAAAGTCTCAATTTCACTTTTAAAATCAAGAGACTTGGCCGGTGATATTAAAATTTTCATACTTAAAATTAATTATTTTTTGAATAATTTTTCCACTTTTCCAAACATAAACTAATATCATCAGGCAACTGACTTTTAAACTTCATTTGTTTATTTGTTCGAGGATGATTAAAACCTAGTGATTGAGCATGAAGAGCTTGCCTTGGAAGTATTTTGAAACAATTTTCTACAAACTGTTTATACTTTGTAAATATTGTTCCTTTAATTATTTTATTCCCACCATACCTTTCGTCATTAAATATAGGATTGCCCAAGTATTTCATGTGAGCTCTAATCTGATGTGTTCTACCAGTCTCTAATTGACATTCTATTAGACTCACATAGTTAAATTCCTGTAATACTTTATAGTGAGTTATAGCTCTTTTACCATAATTTTCATCATCAGTGACTGACATTATCATTCTGTTTTTTTTATCTCTTGATAAATAATTATCAACTGTTCCATGATTTTCAGTAAAACTTCCCCACGTAAGAGCTATGTATTTTCTTTCAGTTTGCTTTAAAAAAAATTGTTCTGATAAGTTTCTCATTGCAATTTCAGTTTTAGCTACAACTAATAACCCGCTTGTATCTTTATCAATTCTATGAACTAAACCAGGTCTTCCGCTACTGTTTTCAGGCAATTCATTCACATGATATAAAATACCATTTAAAAGCGTTCCAGTATAGTTTCCATGACCAGGATGAACCACTAAATTTGGTGGCTTATTAACAACTAAGACATCTTTATCCTCATAAATAATTTCAAAATCTATCTTTTCAGGTTCAAGAAGATTTTCATAAGGTGGGTGAGTAAACATTACTTTAACTTCATCACCTGGTTTTACTTTATAGTTTTGTTTAACGGGATTATCATTTGCGTAAATAAATCCATTTTTTGCAGCTATTTGGATTTTATTTCTTGATGCATTTTCAATTCTGTTCATTAAAAATTTATCAATCCTCAATGGTTCTTGCCCTTTATCAACTTTAAAGGAAAAGTGCTCATATAATTCGTCATTTAATTGAGATTCTTGCAAATACTACTTATTTATACCATTACCTAAGACAAAATCAATTTTTGATTTTTTTGGAATTATATCTCCTTCCTTTACTTCATTTTCTAAGTACAAAACTTTTAGAACCATATCTTTTCCAATATTATCTTCATAAGAAATCTCACCTAATTCTAAATCTAAAGCTGAAAGTGTAGACTCAGCATTTCTTTTTGTAAGCTGAATTAAGTTTGGAAGAATAACATTGCCATAACTAGTTGGATTTATTGTTAAATAAATTTTTCTGTTCTTTTTGACATTTTTATTTGATTTTGGAATTTGATCCAATACTGTATTTTTATCGTAATCAGGGTTAAAAAAAGATGAGTCAATAACTTCATATCTCAACTTATTTTCTTCCACAATTTTTTCTACATCTGATAATTGTAGTCCAATCAAATTTGGTACTGAAATTTTACTCGTTTGTTTGGTGTAAAAAAACAGAAATAATATTGAAATCAATACAATAACTGAAAAGATAATAATTGCTAAAAATATTTGTTTAATAAATGCTTTACTGTATAGAAATTTCATAGAAAACTGAAAAACAAATATATATAAATAAGTATCTTTAAATCCTCTTAAAATATAAAATTCATGAAAAAAAATATTGCAGTTGTTATGGGTGGGTACTCATTAGAGTATAATATTTCACTTAACAGTGGTGCTTACGTCATGAGAACAATTGACGATAAACTGTATAATATTTTTAAAATAATTATATCAAAAGAAAAATGGGTTTATATTGATGGGGATAATAATGAATATATTCTTAATAAAGATAATTTTACTGTTAACGCAGATGGAAATGTAACAAGTTTTGATTTAGTATTCATTATTATTCACGGTGATCCAGGTGAAAATGGTATACTACAAAAGTATTTTGAAGAATTAAAAATTCCATTTACTGGTCCAAATTCAAAAACAGCTAAATTAACATTCAATAAAAAGACATGTATTGACTTTGTTAGTACCCATTCTATCAATGCTGCAAAATCTTTTTTATTAGAAAAGGATAAAACTTATGATTTACATAAAATAATTAATAAACTAAATTTTCCAATGTTTGTTAAAGCAAACAATTCCGGAAGTAGTTTTGGAGTTTACAAAGCTTACAATGAAAATGAATTAAAGAAATTCATTGTTGATATATTTAAAATTGATAATGAAATTATTATAGAAAGATTTATTGATGGAAGAGAATTTTCTATTGGGGTAACAAATTTTGGTAAAGAAATAAAAGTATTAGCTGTTACTGAATTAATTTCTGAGAATGATTTTTTTGATTATGAAGCTAAATATGAAGGTAAACATAAAGAAGTAACACCGGCAAATATTAATTTAGATTTAGAAAATAAATTAAAAACAGAAGCAAAAAAGATTTATAAAGTTCTAAAACTATCTGGATTCTCAAGAATTGATTTTATTGTTGAGAACCAATTACCTTATTTTCTTGAAATAAATACAATTCCAGGAATGACTGAACATAGTATTTTTCCCAAACAAGTAAGATTGAATAATTTAAATATGACAGAATTATTTACTGAAATAATACAAAACACTTTGAAATAATTTAAATTTGATTGAATGAAAAAAGCAATATTTCCAGGGACATTTGATCCATTTACATTGGGTCATTTAGATATTTTAAACAGGAGTACGCTAATCTTCGATGAAATAATAATTGGTATTGGGATTAATGGAGACAAAAGAACTATGTTTAATATTGATCAAAGAATTGACATGATTGAAAGTATTATTAAGGATAATCATAAAGTTTCAGTTCAAAGTTATGATGGATTAACTATTGATTTTTGTAAAAAAGTTGGAGCAAATTTTATTGTTAGAGGAGTTAGAAATACTGGTGATTTTGAATTTGAAAAAGCAATTGCTAGAACTAACAGAATGCTATCAGAAATTGAAACAATTTTTTTATTAACGTCAGCAAAATCCTCATTTATAAGCAGTTCAATTGTAAGAGAACTTATCAGTAATAATGGTGAATACAATAAACTAGTTCCAAAAAGTATTTCTAAAATTCTTTCAGATAATCATCTAAAATAATTGAAATATTTTTAAAAGTTTTTTCTTTAATTTTTTTTACTTGTTTAAGGTTTTTCCACTTTACAGATTTAATTCCTTCATCTATTTGAGGTATTAAATCTCCTTCATAATTTGAGCTCATTAAATACCAAGTAGTTTCTTTTAGATAATATTTTTTATTATTTCTAACAAGATGAAATGATGTTCTAAAAAATTTATTTATTACTAATTCTTTAACTCCAGTTTCTTCTTTAACTTCCCTTAAAGCAGTTTGTTGTTTTGTTTCACCTTTATCAGCTTTTCCCTTTGGTAAATCCCATTTTCCTCTACGAAATATGAACAATATTTCACTTTTTTTATTTTTAACTATACCTCCAGATGCATAAATAGTTTTAATTTTTGATTTAAATTCTTTTATTAAATCTTTCTTCTTTGGAAAAAAAAGATAAATCTTTTTATGTTTTCTTAATTTTTTTAAAATTTCATCAATTTCTAAGCTTGAAAGCAAAAAAGTATTTTCATTACTTAGATATTTTGCTTTAGATGTTAAAACAATTGGAAGACGATTAGCAAAAACTTTATACATTTGTGGTGTGATTTTATGTGATCAAACAGCAATAGAAACTTCAAAAAGACTGTTACAAATTAATGCAATAAAATTGAATCCAAAAAATCCATTTGTTTGGGCTTCAGGTATAAAATCACCTATTTATTGTGATAACAGATTAATTTTATCTGATATTGAAACAAGAAAATATATATGTAACGAGCTATGTAAATTAATTGAAAAAGAGTTTGATAATATTGATGTTATTGCTGGTGTTGCTACAGGTGCAATTGGTATCGGTATGTTAGTAGCTAACCAATTGAATAAACCATTTATTTATGTTAGATCAAGTAAAAAAGAGCATGGCAGAAAAAATGATATTGAAGGAAGTTATCATGAATCACAAAAAGTTTTAGTCATTGAAGATCTTATAAGTACGGGAATGAGTAGCCTGAAAGCATGTAATTCCATAATTGAAAATAAATTAGATTTAGTTGGTCTTACCAGTATATTTACATACGGATTTGATGAGGCTATAAATAACTTTAATAATAAAAAAATCAGAAATTATTCTCTGAGTTCATACAACTATCTTATAGAAGAGGCAGTAAATCTTGACTATGCTAAAGGTAATGATTTAGAAATGCTTAAAAAGTGGAGAGAAAACCCAAAAGAATGGAATAATTGAAATGAGAATAAGTAAAAAAACAAATAACCTAAATTTTACTTGTGATAAAATCTACAAATACATTTCTGATATAAATAATTATGAACTAATTCTCGGAGACGAAATAAAAGATTTTAACATTATTGATAAAGAGATTTTTTGTATTAAAATTGGAGGTTTACCTTCAATTGAATTAAAGCTTGAAACGAATGATAATGAAAAATCAATAAAACTTCTCTCATCAAACCCAAAAATGATTTTTCACTTTTGTTTTTTAGTGAAAAAAATTGATGAAACAAATTCAGAAATTGAAATAGAATTCAATGGAGAATTCTCTTCAATGATGGAAATGATGATTAAAAATCCAATAACTAAATTTACTGATGAAATTGCAACAAAGATTAGTCAAGTGAATTTCAATATATAAGTTTTATTTCCTGATTATTAAATTCTTTAATAACTCCATCAATATCAAGAATAAGCTCTCCTTTTTTATTTACATCAGAAATTTTAGCATCAAAAATTAAATTATTGACTTCAAATTTCTTGAGTGAATTTAAGCCATGCAGATAATTTAAATAATTTAATTTTATCTCAGAACTATTTATGTTTTTTACTTCATCAGAAAAATTTTTAAATTTTTCTAAAAATAACTTATACAAAATATTCAAATCATATTTCTTTTTCATTAATAATGATATAGAGGTTGCATTTATTAAATCGTTAAAATCAATTTGATTAACATTAATTCCTATTCCGATAATTACATCTTTAATAATATTTTTTTTTGAAAATGTTTCAATCAAAATTCCTGATATTTTTTTATTTTCTGCCAAAATGTCGTTAGGCCACTTTATTTTTAAATTTTTGAGAAATAATGAATTTAAAATGTCAATAATCTTTAAACTTACTAACATATTTAAGTTAAACTGATCTTTAAAACTAATATTTAAATCACTGAAATATAATGAGATACATAAATTACTTCCTGGTTCACTCACCCATGTATTACCTCTTTGGCCTTTACCTTCAGTTTGATTGAATGTTATCACGCACAACTCTTTTTCAGATAAAAAATCTCTGTTTTTTTTTATATATTCATTAGTTGAATCGATGGCATTAAGTTTGATTAATTTCATCTGTAAAAGAATTTAATGCAAAGTACGGATATTACTGTTACAAATATTATCAAAGGTATTGAAAATGTCAAGGGTGAAAATATTTGTGTTTTAGATTTTACTGAGCTTGAAAATGTAGTTTGTAAATACTTTATAATTTGTGATTGTCAGTCGAATACACAGGTTAATGCAATCTCAAACTCAGTTAAGAGAACATTAAGTAAAAATATTAAAGAAAAACCTTATCAAATTGAAGGTTTAGAAAATAAAAACTGGGTGCTACTTGACTATGTTGATGTAGTAGTTCATATATTTAAAAAAGAATTTAGAGATATTTATAATCTCGAAGAGTTGTGGGCTGATGCAAAAATAATTAGATTAGAAAACGAAAATGAATAAGAAAAAAACAAACCCAAACCAACCTAAAAATTCATCTTATTGGATGTATGGATTAATTATTTCCATATTTATAATTTTTACATATGTTGGTAATAGTGATAATTTTAATAATACAAAAAAAATTAACATTTCTACATTTGAGAAATATTTAAATGCGAGTGAAGTTTCCAAAGTAACAATAGTTAATAAAACACTTGCAGAAGTAACTTTAACTGAAAATGCATTACTTAACGAAATACATAGAGATGTTGCAAAATCTAATTTTATTGGTCAAAGAAATTTAATTGGTCCTCATTATACCTTTGAGGTTGGAGATTTAGAATTATTTCAAAGAAGATTGGAGGATGCTGAATCAAAAGGAATTCTCTTTAATTATGAGTTTAAGACGATTGAAAATAAATGGCTTGATGTTTTAATTGGTTTTCTGCCATTAATAATTCTTGTAGGTCTATGGATTTTTTTCATGAGAAGAATGTCTGGTGGAGGAGCTGGTGGTGGTTCTCAAATCTTCAGTATAGGTAAATCAAAAGCTAGATTATTTGATGAAAAAAATGATGTAAAAGTAACATTTAAAGATGTAGCTGGACTTGAAGGTGCGAAAGAAGAAGTTAAAGAAATTGTAGATTTTTTAAAGAATCCAACAAAGTACACTAAACTTGGTGGTAAAATACCAAAAGGTGCATTATTAGTTGGACTACCTGGAACTGGAAAAACTTTACTTGCTAAGGCCGTAGCTGGTGAAGCTAAAGTACCTTTCTTCTCATTGTCTGGTTCAGATTTTGTTGAAATGTTTGTTGGAGTTGGAGCCTCAAGAGTTAGAGATTTATTCAAACAAGCCAAAGAAAAGTCACCATCAATTATATTCATTGATGAAATTGATGCAATCGGAAGAGCGAGAGGTAAAAACAACATTACTGGTTCTAATGATGAAAGAGAAAATACATTAAATCAGCTTTTGACAGAGATGGATGGTTTTGGAACTAACACTAATGTTATTGTTATGGCAGCTACAAACCGTGCAGATGTCTTAGATAAAGCGCTAATGAGAGCTGGTCGATTTGATAGACAAATATATGTTGATTTACCAGACGTTAGAGAAAGAAAAGAAATATTTGAAGTTCACTTAAAACCATTAAAAAAAGCTAAAGATTTAGATGTTGAGTTTTTAGCAAAACAAACTCCAGGTTTTTCTGGAGCTGATATTGCAAATGTTTGTAACGAAGCTGCTTTAATTGCTGCCAGAAAATCTAAAAAATCTGTTGGAAGACAAGATTTCTTAGATGCTGTTGATAGGATTGTAGGTGGTCTAGAAAAGAAAAATAAAATTATATCTCCCAAGGAAAAAGAAACAATTGCATATCATGAGGCAGGTCATGCTACAGTAAGCTGGATGCTAGAACATGCTGCTCCTCTTGTAAAAGTTACAATTGTTCCAAGAGGAAGATCATTAGGTGCCGCATGGTATTTACCTGAGGAGAGACAAATAGTTAGCACAGACCAAATATTAGACGAAATGTGCGCAGCTCTTGGTGGAAGGGCAGCAGAAAAAGTAATTTTCAATAAAATTTCAACAGGGGCATTAAGTGATTTAGAAAAAGTAACTAAGCAAGCAAGATCTATGGTAACTGTTTATGGCTTAAATGACAAAATAGGAAATTTGACATATTACGATTCAAGCGGTCAAAATGATTACAGTTTCACTAAACCATATAGTGATACAACTGCGCAAATTATTGACAAAGAGATTTCAAATATTGTTGAAACACAATTTAAAAGAGCAATATCATTACTCAAAAAACATAAGAAAAAACTAACTGAATTAGCTAATTATCTTTTAGACAAAGAAGTTATTTTTAAAGAAGATTTAGTAAGAATTTTTGGAGAAAGACCATTTCAAGAAATAAAAGTTAAAAAGTAATACTTTTAAACACCATTGCTAATTGATTTGTATAATTTATCTTTATACAAAACTACCAATTGAAAAATTTTTTAAAATCCCTTCTAGGTAACAAGAAAAATCAAAATGAAAATAAAAATGCTAATGATGAATATAAATATTTACCGAAAAAAGATGAATTAGTTGAAGAAAGATTCACTAAAAATTTCAGTGACAATGGAGGTAAGTTTTTATATGCATCAAACAAAGAAGAGTGTAATGATTTTTATAAGAAAATATTAGAAGAAAATTACTGGAATGAAAAAAGCATTCTTTGCTTTGATGAAAAAATTATAAATGATTTTTTGAATGATGTTGATATAGATATTAATAAAACGAACTTAAATTCAAATCTATTTATAACAAGTTGTGAATTTTTAGTAGCAAAAGATGGAAGTATACTAGTTAGCGCCCATCAAATTAAATCATATAAAGTAAAGGACATTCCAAGAAATATAATTGTATTAGCTAAAACAAGCCAACTATCTGAGACGGTCAGTAAAGGGTTAGAAGGTATTAGAATTAAATACTCAAATAATTTACCATCTAATATTACTTCAATTAAAAATTTTAATTGTGAAGAAAATGAAAAATTAAATTTTCTTACATATGGGACAAGCTCAAAAAATCTTTACTTAATTCTTCTTGAAGATTTATAAATATGACAAATTTTCTAAATAGAAGTTTTATAGCATTAATTTATTCATCGATTTTTTTGGTTTGTCTTTTTTATAATTCAACCACATTTAGTGTACTCGGAGTAATTATAACTATTTTGGTTATTCGTGAATTTTCAAGAATATGTAACCTTTCAATCATAAAGTCACTAATTGGAATAGTAACATATATTCTTTTAATATATTTTTTAAATAACAATAATGAATTAAGCTATATATTGCTAGCTATTTCAATATTGACTAATATTTATTTATTATTCAATTTACTTATGAATAAATCATTTAGATTTAAAAAAATACCTTCATTTTTACTTTTACTATTTCATATCACATTATCATTATTCTTTTTATTTCAGTTACCAATTTTAAATAATTCATATGAGCCTACATATATTCTATTTTTATTAATTATAGTATGGACTTCTGATTCTGCAGGATATTTTTTTGGTATCAAGTATGGAAAAAGAAAATTAATGAAATCCATTTCTCCAAAAAAAACTGTAGAAGGTTTAGTTGCAAGTTTATTTTTTTCAATGATTATTTCATTAATTTTTGGATATATTATTAACTATAAAAATTTAATTGAAATTGTTGTTATCGGTTTTTTTGTTTCAGTTTTTGGTTCAGCTGGAGATTTAATTGAGTCGAAATTTAAAAGACAGTCAGGAATGAAGGATAGTGGAAATTTATTAAAAAGTCATGGAGGAATTTATGATAGATTAGATAGTCTTATATTTACCGCACCATTTATTTACCTTTTATATTTTTTAAATATTTTAAATTTTTAAATGTTTCACAAAGAAGGACATAAAATTATAATCATTTTTCTTTCAGCTACAATCATTGATATTATTCTTTTAGAGTACTTTTTTGATGATAGTTTAATTATAACTATGATACAATTAATATTGTTAAGTCTTTTAGTTCTAATCCTTCAATTTTTTAGAAATCCCAAGAGGAATACAATAATAAATAACGAACATATTTTATCGCCGGTGGATGGAAAAATTGTTATTATTAAAAAAGTATTTGAAAAAGAATTTTTTCAAGATGACAGGCTACAAGTTTCAATTTTTATGTCCCCTATAAACGTTCATGTTACAAGATATCCCATTTGTGGAAAAGTAATATTTAGTAAATATCATCCAGGAAAATACTTAGTAGCATGGCATCCTAAATCTTCTGAAAAAAATGAGAGAACAACCATAGTATTAGAAACTAAAAAATTTGGTAATATTTTATATAGGCAAATCGCTGGAGCTCTAGCAAGGAGAATTGTAAATTATGCAAAAGTTGATGATATTATAACTCAAGGTGAGGATGCAGGTTTTATAAAATTTGGTTCTCGTGTTGATCTTTTTCTTCCTTTAGATTCAAAAATTAAAGTAAAACTAAATGATAAAGTATTAGGCGGTGAAAGTATAATAGCAACTTAAGATATCTTATCTAATGTCTCTTTGATAATCTCAATTTTCTTTAAAACGTCATCCAATTTATCTCTTTCATTTTGAATAACTTTCTCAGGGGCATTATTAACAAAATTTTCATTTGATAGTTTCTTTTCTAATATTTTCTTGAATCCTAAGTTATATTCAAAATCCTTTTTAAGCTCTATAATATAATCATCGGAATTTTCTTTATTGAAATCAATGATATATTTAAATTTTCCTATAACAATAGAACTTGATGCATTAGTTTCAACATCTTTATATAATAACTTACAGTTTGTTAGTTTTTCAAAGACTGATGAAAGACTTTCATTAATGTTTTTGTTCTGATGAAAAACTGATAATTCATCTTTAAATCCAAGACTATTTTGTTTTTTAAAATTTCTAACTTTAGTTACAACCTGAATTAGATCATCAAAATTCTGCAAAAAAATTGAGTCAATATTTTTTGATTTTGGCCATTTTAAATTTTCTGATATTATTTCTTTATTATTTATTTTTTCAAATAATTCTTCACTTAAAAATGGCATAAAAGGATTTATTAATACCAAAATTTTATTAAAGTAAGATTTTATTATAATCGATGATTCTTCAGAGAGCTCTTCACCATATTTTGGTTTAACAATTTCAAGAAAAACAGAACAAAAGTCATCCCAAACTAACTTATAAATTATCATTAATGATTCTGAAATTTTAAAGTTTTTAAAACATAAATCAATTTCATTTAATTTTAAATTAAACTTTGATTCAAACCATTTTATAGCCTCATGAGATCTATCGTTTTGTTTTAATTTTTTAGATACTTTAAAACTTTCAAATAGTCTAAAAGCATTCCATATTTTATTTGTAAAATTTCTTCCTTGAACACATAGTGATTCGTCAAATAATAAATCATTTCCAGCAGGAGCAGAAAATAGCAAACCTATTCTAACACTATCAGCACCATACTTTTCAATTAATTCAATTGGATCGGGAGAATTACCTAGTTGCTTAGACATTTTTTTTCCTTTATTATCTC
>CENF01212853.1_pt1 | contig 22648 bp, 20 predicted proteins | sample 361291 | NCBI WGS metagenome assembly CENF01 (sample SAMEA2619399, study PRJEB7988) | marine metagenome | isolation source: saline water (ENVO:00002010), including | reverse complement strand
CATTACCTACATCAGTCAACCTCTTGAACCCTGAACTACGCCTAGTTACATGGGCGATAATTGGCTGCTTCTAAGATGCCCCTGTGGGAATTTCTTCGGCTCATCACTTGGGAGTGGGACATCTTGCACTAGGTGCTCCAATAGTACTGACATCATTACCGTCTCTTCGTACCAGTCGCCAGAGAAGCTGGCGAAGGCAGTATCAAGGTCAAACCTGCCGGACGAGCTTTCAGCGGAGGTAACCGAGAAACTATCCAAGGCAGAGTCCAGGCATATGAAGGCAAGAAGAAGGGGGACACAGAATTTTGATTCGGTAATCTCGGCAATGAGGGATGCTACGGGGACTAATGGAATCATCACCCTTGGATCAGTAAGCGACTCGTTCGCAGAGAACGAACTTGCCGGGATAGACGTTTGGGAGCTAATCAACGATGCAGAGAGGGAGGGAATACTGTATCGTGCCGGTGATGAGATGTGGGGATGGGTCCAGTAACCTTCATCCCATATGCGCTGTCCCCGAGAGCAAGGGGCCCGTGGGTTAGTCTGGTCTATGCTAGATGCTTTGGGAGCATTTGACCCTGGTTCAAATCCAGGCGGGCCCACCACTAATCAATTGTGGAAATCGCTTCTATATCGAAAATTGAGACTGCCACTCCGAGGGCATCAGTTTTGCTAAACCATCTCGCCTCCTCTATCTCATCATCCTTGGGGATTATCTCCCTCTCCTCGAATTCCCCGCTACATCTGTACGTGAATGAAACCCAGTTAATCCCGTCTTCATTGAAGATCTCTTCCCTGATTATCGCACCATCATCGCTCCCAAATGCATCACCAACTTCTCCCTTCGGATCATCTATTGAAATCTCAATCCCCAATTCCTCCATGGCTTCTCTGACAGCAGCCTCCCTGGGGTGTTCCCCATAGTCTACGAAACCCCCTGGTAGGGTCCAGCATCCGGAGAAGAATCCGCGAGAAACCTTGGCCATCAGTACTTGATTACGGGAATTAATGACCATTACCTTACTGACGACTCTGTGAATGGTTCTGTAAACTGACTCTCTAGCAACAGGGTCCACTGCATTATCACTGATAACGGAGTCCTTCCAAGCCCACTCTCCAGGCCAGTCAATCACAGGTTTTCCGTGAGTGACAGTATGTTCCTCTTGTCCGAGTCTGAACTTGTTAGTTCTTATAGCATCCCATGTAATTCCAAAATTGTCAACTTCATCTTTGGTTGGAAGGCGAATTATCTCAGAATCTACATCGTAATCTATTCTGCCAGATTGCGGTATTGCAGGCCCCGTCCCATCATCATATACCAGTAGCAATTTACCGTCAGATTCGAGATAAACGTGTTCTCCCATTGGTACACCTAACTATTATCCCAAAAGTTCGCTAACTGCTTCCCGCTCTTCCAAAAGCATAGTGATATTTTCATCTATTTTTGATTGCGCAAATGAGTCTACAGGGAGGTCTTCCACCACAATCACATCACCATTCTCACACCGACATGGAAAACTGAACACCAGTCCCTCAGGCACTCCATACCAACCTTCTGAAGGAAGAGCCATTGAAACGATGCGCCCATTCGAACCTTGCCACCAGTCACGCATGTGATCGATAGCTGCGGAGGCCGCTGAAGCTGCGGAGGACGCTCCCCTTGCTACGATAATTGCTTTCCCCCTTGTTGCCACAGTTTCTAGGAATGGCCCTTGTAACCATCCTGTATCGAATATTTCAGTTGCTATTTTGCCATCAACTGTCGCGAAACGTGGATCCGGGTACATCGTGTTAGCGTGGTTGCCCCAGATGAATACATCACGAATCTCTGAAGCAGTTACTCCTGCACGCTCAGCCATTTGCCCCACAGCCCGATTCTGGTCCAGGCGAGTCATGGCGGTAAACTGACGTGAGGGGATACTCGGTGCATTTGCATTGGCAATCAGTGCATTGGTGTTGCAAGGGTTACCCACAGTTATGACCTTCACATCAGGTGATGCCACCGCATCTATCGCCTTACCCTGACCAACGAAAATCGGACCATTTGCGGCTACTAGATCCGATCTGTCCATGTCCTTTGTCCTAGGCCGTGAACCAACCAGGAAAATCGCGTCGGCCCCTTCGAATGCCACACGGGGGTCATCCGTACCGACCATATCATGAACTAGAGGAAATGCGGAATCCCTCAATTCCATTATCACTCCATCTAAACGTTGCATACCAGCTGGTATCTCCAGTAGCTGTAGGGTGACTGGCTGATTTGTTCCAAAACAATCGCCACTCGCAATTCGCCATAGTAGGGCATATCCAATATTGCCCGCGGCCCCAGTAACAGCAACACGAATCGGCTCTTTCATCTCATAATCCCCAGCATCATTATCTGTAATTTTTCGAGCCCCTCTTCCCATGGTCTCCCTCATTGTTCGGCAATAGGACGGGGACTTAGCACTTTGTGAAAACCTATCTCCCATAGAGATGAATTTTCTCGCCACTATCTCTGAAGTCCCCGCGCCGACGGCTTCAATAAGCGTCTTCTTTTCGAATGGCTATCTGTTTGGGCCTACGGCCCAATTGGAGTCGATACCATGCGCTTGGGAGTAGTTAAGGAGCCAGAAGGAGAAAACAGAGTTTCCATAGTCCCCAATTCTGTCACTAAGTTGGCGAAGCTTGGATTCGAAGTATCCATAGAGACGGGTTCAGGGAGTAATGCTAACCACTCAGATGATGAGTACATCTCAAAGGGAGCTAAGATTGTATCTAGGCAGGATGCCATGTCATCGGACATCGTTATTTCAATCAGGATGCCCGAGATATCAACGATGAAGCCAGGTAAAATTCTTGCTTGCGTAGCTGATCCGTTCCGAAACCCAGAAAGAGTCAGGGAGGCGGTGGATGCAGGTATCACGCTGATGAGTATGGATATGATCCCAAGAAGGCTTTCGAGGGCGCAGGCAATGGACGTCAACTCAAGCCAGGATAACCTGTCTGGTTACAAGGCTGTACTACTTGGCGCTGCACATGTCCCCAAGGGCATTCCAATGATGACTACTAGCGCTGGAACAGTAAAGCCAGCTAAATTCGTGATCATGGGCAGCGGAGTTGCAGGCTTACAGGCCATTGCTACAGCTAAGCGCCTCGGCGCGGTAGTGTACGCATCAGATGTCAGGAAGTCCGCGGCCGAGCAAATAGAGTCTGTCGGAGGCAGGTTCATCGAGGTTGATGGGATGGATGACTTTGAGGATGAATCCGGTTATGCTAAACCATTAACTCCAGAATTTATTCAAAAAGTCAATGATACAGTTTGTGAGGTTGCCAGTGACGCTGATGTTATCGTGACTACTGCTAGAATTTTCGGTAGACCCGCCCCAATTACTGTCCCTTCAATTGCTGTCGAGTCCTTCAAGGAAGGTGCTGTGATAATCGATATGAATGCTGACGTCGGAGGCAATTGCGAACTCACTGTACCCGGAGAGATAACAAGAAAGCACGGCGTAACCATTGTTGGCATTGAGAATCTCGCCGGAACTATACCAGCGACTGCAAGTATGCTGTTCTCGAATAATCTCACTAACTTTGTCTCGAGCATGGTCAAGGAGGGAAATCTGGAGATAGACATGGAGGATGACATATTGGTGGGCGCTCCTGAGGGCTCCGACTTCCATATACCAGGAATGGGCGGAGTTCTGATATGCTCTGGAGGAGAAATCCATCCCAAGCAATCAAGACTAGGGGAGGTGGTCGGATGAGCCTAACCATTGGAGCCTTAGTGGGCAGCATCACCGTTTTCGTACTGGCAATATTCCTCGGATTCGAGCTCATCAGCAAGGTGCCACCAACCCTCCACACTCCTCTGATGTCGGGTGCAAATGCGATTTCCGGAATTACCATAGTCGGCGCTCTGATATTGTCCAACTCAACTTTCGAAGGTGTGAATACGGACGTAGCCGCATTACTGGCTTTCATCGCATTGGTGATGGCAACAATCAACGTTGTAGGGGGCTTTATGGTGACCAATAAGATGCTTGGAATGATTGCCGGCCGACGAAGGAAGGGTGGTGATTAGATGGTCGATCCAGTAGTTTGGGACATTGGATATCTGATATCCGCTTCATTGTTCATCATTGGCATAAAGAGGCTGTCAAGCCCCAAGACTGCTCCCGAGGGCAACAGTCTCGGTGCGATGGGCATGTTACTGGCAGTCCTAGTCACATTAGCAAAACTGCAGACCGAGGGAATCATAGGATGGGAGCTCATTGTTGGTGGACTGCTACTTGGTGCAGTCATTGGATACCTAATGGCAACTAGGGTCGAAATGACTGGAATGCCCGAATTAGTCGCTCTCTTCAACGGATTCGGTGGCGGAGCATCGGCTTTGGTAGGACTTTCTGAGGCGATGAAGAGAATCCAAGAATCCAATATCCCCGATCCAGGCGTCGAGCTCTATGCGATATGGATTGCCATAGGGCTGTCCGGAATAGTCGGTTGGATTACCCTGACGGGCAGTCTCGTTGCAATGTTCAAGCTCAAAGGAGGATTCACTGTCCCGATCACAGGAAAGTGGGTAAGATTCCCTACGTGGGGGCCTCCTTGGCTCAATGCTGTGAAGGCTATTTTACTAGTCTCTTCCTTCGCTTTAATCTGGATGACAATCCAAGAGCCATCGGATGAATCGTGGATTTACGCATTGGCATTCTCATCAGGTCTACTAGGAATTCTGTTCGTTCTCCCCATCGGCGGGGCAGATATGCCAGTTGTTGTCAGCCTACTCAATTCCCTATCTGGAATTGCTGCCGCATTCACCGGTTTCGTCATTGGGAACAATGTACTCATCATTGCAGGCTCAATGGTAGGCGCAGCGGGCCTGATTCTCACCTTCATAATGTGCAAGGCAATGAATAGGGAACTTTTCGATGTACTGTTCAAGGCATTTGGCGGCTCTGGTGAGAAAGATCAGCTGACTAGGACCAAGGTGGGTAGTGATCCCGAGGAGGTCGCCATGGTGCTAGATGGTGCCCAGAGGGTCATCGTAGTTCCTGGATACGGAATGGCTGTAAGTCAGAGCCAGCATGCAGTTAAGGAATTCGCAGATCTGATGGAGTCCGAAGGTTGCGAGGTCCTCTATGCCATCCATCCCGTAGCAGGCAGGATGCCAGGGCACATGAATGTCCTTCTGGCCGAGGCAAACGTTCCTTACGAGAGGCTCATCGAAATGGATGATATTAATTCTGAGTTCCCCGATTGCGATGTAGCATTGGTCATTGGTGCTAATGACACCACCAATCCTGCCGCCAGAACAGGAGAAGGGCCTCTCGCAGGGATGCCAATACTCGATGTCGACAAGGCAAGCGTCGTGGTTATCATCAAGAGGAGCCTTTCTGTAGGATACGCAGGAGTTGATAATGACTTATTCTACATGGACAAGACGATGATGTTATTCGGTGACGGTAAGAAAATGATGAATGAACTCAATTCGTCTATCAAGGACCTATAATTGGAGTTGGATGCAATGAACCCAAGCAACGGTTATGAGTCCGTCACTGCCGAACACAGCACGATAGTTACCATGAACTCGCCTGTCAAAAGACTCATCGCGGTACTTGCAGTACTCGCGCTTCTTGCAGTTCCTGCTATGGGGATGAGTTCTGGTCCCAGCCACGAGAATGGAGATGGCGATCCGACCGTTAAGTATGGGTGCTCATGTCACAACAATGGGGCGACTTCTGCCAGAGTGGTAGTAATGGTCACTGGAGTTCCAGTAATGTATGAGCCCGGAGGGGTCTATGATTTCACAATCACCGTGGCAGACGCACTTACACTCTCGGGCGGAGATGGTAACAAAAAGGCCGGTTTCCTGATGACCTCTGAATCCAATGGAAACTTCAGTTGGTCGGACGATCAGGATATCAGGCAAGCTGACGGCGCCCCCGATGATATCTCCCACTCAGAACCAGATTCAGATGGTGTATGGCATGTGGCTTGGACTGCCCCCTCCGAGGACGTAGGACCAATTTATTTCTGGCTAGTAGGTAATTCTGTAGATGGCGGAGGACTGCCAGATGAGACAGATTACTGGAATATTCTTTCGTTCTCCATTAACCCTCCTGGGACAGTTTCATCCGAGGAATCGGGAGCCACTTTGGATACTAGGACAATTTCAGTAGGTGATTATGATACGCTGTTTGTGATAGAAGAAACTGATGCCCAGAGAGAAGCCGAAAGGCAAGAGGCCCTTTCACATTCAGTCTTTTTACAGGGTAACATGTTTTTCTGGACAAGTCTCGTAGCTCTCATTTTCGGCGCTCTCCTCCAACGTGAAATTTTAGAGAGGAGGTATGACGATGGACCAGAGTTCCTCGCAATGGAGTTGGCATACCCTCAGGCCATATGGAGATCAATATTGAGCATCGCATCATTCCTGGTCGCCGTTAACTGGACAGCATCAGATTCAGCTATTTACTTCCCACCAAAGGCCGTCGTCGAAGAGGGCACTAATGTCACCGATCTCACTGGCTTCTTGATAGGTTGCGCATTTTTCACCAGCGCAATGTTCGCCTACGGCGTCTATAGGACAATACTAGCTGCAAGGGCCGAACAGACAGTCAAGGATCGCTTGTGACATGTCTGAGTACCACTTCCACTCGCATTTCACTGAACTCCACTCAGTTCTCAGGAAAACCTCACTACTGCTAATTATATTCGCAGCGATGTGGACAACAACCTCCACATCGATCATCAATGAATGGTCTTCTTCACTCTCTTATGCCGACTCAGGTTCCGGAATGGCCATTTACTCTCCAATGGACTGGGTTGAGGTCAGATGGACCCTTGTACTGCTACTTTCTTCTCTATCTGTTCTGCCCATTTTTTCAATATTATTTTACAGATTCATGAGGCCAGGACTATACAGGGATGAGAGGAAGTGGGTTTTCACGGTCCTATCTTGTTTCTCAATTATTGCACCTCTGGCTACCCTCGCCATTTGGACTGTGGGGGTTTCAGCTGCTTTCTCCCTTGCCGAATCAGTTGGTTCGATCAATGGAGTGGAAAATAGGTATGATATCACACAGGTAGTTTCTCTCGCAATCGGAATTACCTGGATTTTATTAGTATGTTCGATTACGGCAATTTCACTCTCAATGTCGCGATTGTTACTGGGCTCAGAAGGTAATGATACTAGGTTCAGAATTCGGCTATTGCTAATTTCTGCAGGGATACTCATATTGACTCTCCCGGTAGTTTACGACGGCCTAAGATTGGCAATCTCAGTAGTTGCAATACTCATTGCGGACATGTCCTCCAAGATCATGCCCATTCGCCGATAGCCGATACTGGTATTTATCACACCAAACTACTCAAAACTACACTTACTTGAAAGCCATCCCTGATACCGGAATACCGTGAAGTCAGTAAGATATGCGGTTGCATTAGTCCTCCTCCTCCTAGGGGCATTGATTAATCTGAACCCGGATATTGTAAATCAGACCGCCGACCCACAGGATGGCCATCATGTAGAAGATTCGAATCTAGTCGGCCTCCAAGAGAATGAGGAATGGCTCGTCCTAAGGGTTGCATTTCCCGAAAAGCCACATTCAGATGCCAAAATTGACTCCATCTTTGACATAGACGAAGACGACTCGCCAGAGTTGTCAGCATCCGAATATGTTAGGCACATGTCCGCTGGATCTTCGTCTCTGGAAGTTACGCTATCCGAGGATATTTGGGTTTCCCCTATGGATGAGGGGTATTGGGGTGAAGACTCTCCTGAAATGAGGGACTATGGGATAGATGGGAGGGGCGTAGAAGGACTGGTCGAAGACTCAGTAAATGCCCTATTAAGCGGAAAAAATCTATCCAGATGGGACTATAATGGCGATGGATTTGTCGATAGAATTTTGATTTTACATTCGGGTGCGGCGCAAGAATCGGGAGCTTCCTCTGAATCCATATGGAGCCATTTCTCCGAACTCCAAAATCCAGTAGAGTTGGGTGAATGGACAATTAGCCATTACACAATTTCGTCCCTGTATTCAGGTATTGGGACTGTCGTCCATGAGATGCTTCATCAGATGGGAGCATTCGATCTCTATGATGTACATTCAGACCTTCCATCGAGCACATGGAATGGGCTCGGTGACTGGGACATTATGGCCAGCGGTAATTGGAATGACAACGGGAGAACTCCTTCCATGCCAGGCTCTGCAACTCTCGATCTCATTGGTGCACCAGGAGTTTTTGACGTAGACATCTCCCAAGATGGAATCTATGAAATCAACTCTATAGGGCGTGTATTAGAGGGAAACAGGGTTCTTTCACTTGATACCGCTCCAGGAGAAAGGGTCCTCATCTCGTTTCGTTCCGACAATGGTTTCGACTCAGCCTTGCCCGGTCATGGAATTTTAGTAGAGTATCAAGACCTGAACAATGGCAACTCTGATGACAACACAGTTAATCACGATCCAAATAATGCTTGGGTTAGAATAATCGAAGCAGATGGTGATGACGCCCTGCTCAGGAATAGGGATTCGGGAAGTGAAGGTGACACTTTCTCGATAAACGAAACATTCGGCTCCACTGGAATCAAGATTAGGGACAATAGGGGGAGGCTAGTACATTGGACAGCAACTGTTTCCCAGATTAACGAAGATTCAGCTGTTATAGGGATTTCAATACCCAGCCCACCAACAACCTCGGTCCTTACTCAGAGGACCCCAATACAACTTCTCGAGGGGGAGAACTCCTTCGCTAGCATCTACACCCCAGTACAGTGTAAGTTAATTCTTAACATCAGCGTAGATTTGGGAGCCCCTACGGAAGTCGAGATAGACATTCCTGCGGGAACATCGGATGTCCCAATACTCCGTTATTCCGATACCTCTCTGCCATTGGGAACCCTGACTGGGACTATTGGCTGCGAAGGAGATAACCCAGTCTCGATAAGATCGGATTGGCAGAAGATCGGTAATAGGATACCATCACAGACAATCGAGTCCGTGATTAAATGGGATCAGCCCTCATCGATATCACTCGAAATGGAGTATGAGGGGAACGGCCCAAGGGCATATGATATCGCTATAGAGGGCGCAGCTAGTAGAATTGCTTCGATCCCCCAACAAGGAGAGATTAACCCAGGTGACCCATTGATTGTCGAGATAGACCCTATGGGTCTAATGGAATCTGGGATGTACGCCAGGGGACAGGTCGTTTTCCAGGATGAATTTGGATTGGAACAGAGAATCGACATCCTACTTATTGCCGAATCTCCCTTCACTGGCGAAGGATGGCTGGCATGGCTTTCCACCCCGTCAAATGGACTCCCATTGGTCTGTATTCTTCTGGCAATATCCATGGTTACTGGGTCAAAGAAGGAATGATCATCTTTTCCCGGGATTACTCCATCTCGAATCTGATTGAGGCCTTGAAATTTCAAGGAAACTCCAGCTCCCAGAACCTAGGTGGATAGGGCATATCCAATGTTTGTTAACACCTGAAGCAAGTCTGGAAGTCAAGCAGGCTTTCGCCCAATCACTGATTAATTTTCCACTATCATCTGGGTCATTGACTAGCCACGGTGCGTGCCCATCTCCGACAGAGCCAGCATAGCACCTCCAAGTAGTTCCGAATTTGAATCCAGGGCGAGTATTGAGTCCCCTATTCCACAGCTCTTTCAACAGGCTAGCAGTTCTCGTCATACCAAGGTCAGAGTCAGTCAGACCCGTGGAAAAACTATCGAATCTGACACTAGATTCGGGGTCTCCTAGGACATAAACCAGTTCCCTCTCCACCCAATCAAGCTGTCGACCACCATGAATGGGTACCCCGATTACTTCAGATGGCCACTCATTTGCATGCGCAAAGAATGCTCCACCTGTGGAGGTTTCCACATTTTCGTATCTAGAAATATTCCTGTAAACATCATCGGAAGGAGGCTCAAGATTTCCAGTAGGGTCAGCTATTGAAAGATGGTAAGTCACTACGGACATCTCTTCATCAATCACTATGGATTCGGCTATCCTTCCTCTGCCCTCAACCTCTTTAGTCCATTCATACAGATCTTTCACATCAAAACCCTCTTCCGATGTGAACCATCTCACCTCGGCAACAGGAAGATCGTTCCTAGGGTGCGTATCCGAACCCCATCTTAGACCCCATGAATCTTCAGAATGATCCAGTCCAATACTCTCTAGGTTGCCCTTCAGGACAATCTTGTTTCCAGGTACCCTAAGGGCCTCCATTATCGCTCCTTCAAGTATCGCCCCACCATCTTCTTCTAGTATTCTTAGTAACCAGTCTTCACTGGGAAAATCGATATGTCTGTGATCCCTGCAGAAAATCAACTCAGAAGCTGAGAGTACTAATGACCCCCCATTTTCCGGTCTACCTATGGCTGACTTATGCCATAGCCTATCCGCCGCTGGACCATCGTAAACCCACCCCCCCTCGACGCGCTCCATGCCATTACGATGGCATCCCAAACTTGATTCCGTCGGTCTAGTAAGTATCATTCGCCTTGACCCCCGCGCATCAACCATGGAATCACCAGACGATGTGGGAACAGAGGCTGAGATATTACGTAGGCTAAGCTCGTTGCTTGAAGACGTCGAGGGGACAAGGGTGACTCTGATAGGGGACGTGATGCTAGATAGGTACCATCATGGATATGCGAATAATCTCAACTCTACTGCCCCAGTACCAGCATTGAGAATAATTAGATCAGAGGAATCACCAGGGGCCGCTGCTCATATCGCCAGGGGATTAAACTCCCTAGGAATGGATGTTGACTTCTTCTCATGTGTGGGCGATGACAATGAAGGAGACACAATTCTGGAGATGATATCGGGAGATGGAATCTCGACAAAAGGAATCTCAGTAGTTCCCAATAGAAAGACCCTCACAAAAATTAGATTTTATGGGAGTAGGGAAAGCCTGCTAGACCAGAGTCAGGTTTTACTTCAGGCGGACAGAGGGCCCCTTGATGAACTAAGCAAATCAGTAAGCGACGACCTAATTAGCGCCGCATTGGAATCAATCCCCCTTAGTAGGGCGATCGTACTGTCTGATTACCACAAGGGGGTGATTACCGAGTCAGGGGCATCCAAGTTAATCTCCAAGGCCAAGCAATTAGATCTTCCCTGCATAGTTGATCCAAAATTAACCGGACTATCTAGAAGCAGGGGTGCAGATGTTGTGATCTTTGGTATGCGAGGGCTCGAGCTTCAGAGGAGGAGGCTTATGCTGGATAATTCATCGGATACTGCATCCGAGTTAATTTCCAGCTATGACTGGGGGGCGATATTAGTACTAGGCGGGGTCGATGGTATCACCCTCTATCCCCGTGATGGTGACGAACTATCGATACCTTGCCGCTCCAATGCCCCTCGACAACAGATAGGGCTCCACGATGCTGCCGCTACAGCATTGGCAGCTGCTCTTGGAAACGGCCTAGATATTTTCGATGCCGCATCACTCGCTGCCGCTGCCTGCGAATGCGTACTTACGGCTGAATCTAGCCATGAATTCGTTAACAGAGATACTCTGGGTGTTTGGCTAGAAGAACTGTCTTGGAAGCTGCAGATCTCAGATAGGTGAGAAGCATCAACCCAACGGGTTCAAGACATATCCTATAGGGCCAAGAACGTGGTACGACAGGCCCTGTTCCTCGCATTGCTGACCTCATTGGTACTTACCGTATCTGCTCAGGCTGCAGCTGCTGATGATAGCGAAGCGTCTTTCCTAGGGTTCGATGTAGAAAATGGGATGCGCATTTCCGAACCAACGGTCATTAGCGGCTCCCTGGTTTCTTCATTGGAGCCTACTGCAGAATCTTCGTGGTCCCTTGTAGATCAGACAACAAGCGAAAATCTCGTCATCGGTGGAGGAGTCATGTCGTTTGGCGAACCTGTAGACTATGGAAACTTATTGAAATGGAACTGGGAAATTAGTATTGAAACTAGTCTCGTCGGAGACTGCTCATGCGTACTCCAGGCCACTGTATCGCATGGAGATGGAATCAGTGTCTCTTCCTCGCTTGCGACATTCATTGGAAATTCTTCCGGTGCAATACTTCTCCCCAATGAGCCAGTCGGGGAATCATGGGCAAAAAGTGAGATAGCATTCTCGGGATGGTCAGATTCAAATTCCTCATCGGTAATAATGACCTTCTCAGTTTTGTCATCAGACTCTTTAGCGGATACATGTCAGGGAAGTACAGATCCTTCGTCCGATTTCCCACATTCTATTTCTTCAAGTGGCCAATACTATTCAATAATCGATGTTTCAGAATTTGACGATGGATGGTATTCTGCTTGGACCACGACTACCATGGAAACGGAATCTCTGACCAATTGTGTATCAATTAGGATCGATAATTCCCCTCCCGTATCCATAATTTCTGGTGCTTCCGACGCTCAAGAGGGCGATTCAGCTATACTATTCGACGGAGGCTCTTCTGATGACGGATTTTGGGGGAAGGGAGATTTATTCTGTATCTGGACCGTTCTAGATAAATCAAGACCTGGGTCCGCGCCAATTGCTATTACCCAGGGGGAAAGTACATTTTCAATGGATACCCATTACTCAGGAGAGTTCGAGATCATACTCAGGGTTGTAGACGCGAGCGGGTTGCACAGTACAACATCAAGAACGATCAATATCGCTAATGTAGTTCCTACGGTGAAATTAGTTGTAGATGGAAAATCTGCGACTCATGGCGACAGTGTGAGGCTTTCTTCAGGGTCATCTTGGGGTATCGACGCCTCAGAGTCCATGGATACTACCAATGATATTAACGGACTAAGGTGTGTCTGGAAAATAGATAATAGCCCCGTGTACGAGGGCTGCGAGAGGACGTTTTCATGGCCCGAAAACGAATCTCAGAAGCTAATACTAACGGTTGAGGTAATAGACGATAACGATGACTACGCATTTATTTCAGTGGAACTAGTCCATCCCGACTATTCAGACGACCTCCCACTGGGCCTTGTAGTACTGGTGGTATCAGCAGCATTCCTTGCTTCTGCTATCCTGTTCAGGAGGAACTCCTCTTCCGGGGGAGATATACCCAAGTGGCAGCCAGACGAACAAAATTGAGATTTATTTTACTACATTTCAAGAACACGGGCATTGACGGAGGGTTGAGAATCATGCAAGGCTTGCCCTTCGAGCTATCCGAATACCGAAGTAGACAGGAACAGTTTCTGATGCAAATGCCTCAGGACTCCCTAGTCATAATTCCCAATAATCCAAAATCAGTAAGATCGAACGATACCCATTATCGATATCGCGCAAATTCATACATGCTCTATCTATGTGGATGGGAAGAGCCCGACTCAATTTTCACAGCCCTTTTTCTTGATGGTCAGTGGAAGACCACTCTATTTGTAAGGCCCAGAGACACTAACTCAGAGATATGGGAGGGTAAGAGGATAGGTCCCGAGGGCGCCATAAATGGGTGGCCAATTGACCAATCACTCACTATAGAAGATGCAGATACATACATCCTTAATGCTATTTCTTCCGGTTTCAAGCCATCAATAGTCCAAGGACTGAACAATCGAATAGACAATATCGTTCTGAATCAAGATCATGAGAACGGTCCCGTAATTGAATTGTCAGATATTCAAGATCCACGGAGTATCCTAGACATCATGAGGACGACAAAGTCCGAATCCGAAATAGAAATCATGCAGCATGCAGCCAGTATCGCTTCCTCTGCTCATGTGTTGGCAATGGAGAAAACATTCCCTTCTATGGGGGAGTGGCAGATTCAAGCCATTATCGAGGGGCACTTCATTGACTCAGAGAGTCAATGGAGCTACCCATCAATTGTTGGAGGTGGCGAGAATGCGACAATCCTGCATTATTCCAGTAACTCAGAAACAATCGTTGACGGTGACCTAGTTCTGGTAGATGCCGGGTGCGAGGTTCATGGCTATGCGTCGGATATAACCAGAACATGGCCGGTCAGCGGTACGTTCACAGAACCTCAGAAGGAGATATACAATCTTGTTCTCGAGGCTGAAATTGCGGGAATTGAAGCTTGCATAGCTGGCTCTCCGTGGAAGTCCATGCACGAAGCTTCCTCTGCCGTTTTAGCCCGAGGACTAGTCGAACTAGGAATCTTGGATTGTAGTGCATCAGAAGCCCTAGGAAAGAATCTAGATGGCCCCTACAGGAACTACTTCATGCATGGCACTGGTCACCTATTGGGATTGGATGTCCATGATGTAGGAGGTGGGAGAAAGGGGGATAAGAAGCCAGGACCAGTGCTCAAACCTGGGATGGTTGTCACGGTCGAACCTGGACTCTACTTCGCTAGCTGGAGGGATGATGTAGAAATTCCTGAGAGGTATGCAGGGATTGGCATTAGGATTGAAGATGATGTGCTAATAACCGAAGAAGGACCAGTTGTTCTATCTTCGGGGTGCCCCAAATCGATTGCTGAGATCGAATCAATTGTCGGTAAATCTAGGTGATTTATGTGTCTTGGTCTGATATCATAGAAAGTCAGATTTCCCCAAATCCGCCAAGACTCACTGTAGAAGAAGCCATTCTGATCTATGAAGAAGCAGAATTGAATGAACTGTTACATGTAGCCCATATTAGGAGAAAACAAATGATTCGCGATAATGAGGTGACGTACCTAGTTGATAGGAACATTAACTACACCAATGTCTGCACTATTAATTGCCAATTCTGTTCGTTCTATAGGCCCCCGGGTCACCCAGAGGTATACACTCAGTCCGTGGAACAAATCAGTGAAAGGATCTCCGAGTTAGAGAAAATAGGCGGCTCAAGAATTCTGATGCAAGGGGGAGTTAATCCCGACCTCCCACTTTCTTGGTATACAGATTTACTATCAGAACTTAGCCACAGGCATCCCGATATTGACCTTGACTGCTTCTCACCAATAGAAATTGAAGGTATTGCTGACGTTTGCGGACTTAGTACATTTGAGGTACTAAGTAAACTGAAGGCGGCTGGAATGGATGGATTGCCTGGTGGCGGTGCCGAGATGCTGGTGGATGATGTGAGGATGGACATCTCTCCATTGAAGGGCTCAGCAGACAATTGGCTCAGGGTGATGGGCGAAGCACAGAAATTAGGACTCACAACTTCTGCTACCAATGTGTTCGGTTTCGGTGAGACCCCCTCAAATAGGGTGGAACATATGGATAGGATTAGGGAAATGCAAGATGGAGCGATTTCAGAGGGTAGGATGGGATTCACCTCTTTCATATCTTGGCCAGTTCAATTAGAGAACAACTCGTTCGGAAAGAGGAATAGAGGATCAAATAGAGTCGAACTAGGAGCATCTTCAAGCGAATATTTGAGGCATCTAGCAGTTTCAAGACTGTTCTTTGATAACATCAGACACATACAGGCATCATGGCCTACCATGGGCCTTGAGGTAGCCCAGATAGCTCTCCTTGGGGGCGCCGATGATGCGGGATCAACTATGATGGAAGAGAATGTCGTCTCGGCATCTGGTACTGATAGGACCGAAGCTTCTGAATTTGAGCTCCAGAGAATAATTTCTATGGCAGGATTCATTCCTCGAAAGAGGGACTCAAGGTACAATCTACTCGAGGCGACTAGACTTTTCGAAATTGAGGCAGTGGCACCTCCTCCCTTTCAGAATTGACTAACCTTCTATTCTCCCACTTCTGACTGGCAGTTCATCCAGTGAGACGTCTTCTCGATTCTCAACTATTAGTGGCTTAACCCATTTCACCCTCATACCGGAGTCTGTCACGCCCTCAACGACAATTTCCCAGTGGACAGCAATCATCGCAGAATATATCGATCCAGGCCACGAATTTTCCGGCCCTTCGAGGACTATTCTCCCTGAATCCGCTTTAACCCATGGTCCACTATCTTGAACCCTCATCGGCTCTAAGAGAAGGATACGCCCCCTGCTAACGGTCATTGGTAATGATTCCCCTACTCCAGTCCCATGTTCATCCGCTGTCGAAATCCTTCTTTCGGGTAGTGCTGTTGACATGCCCGGGGCAGGCTGTCCAGCTTCGCTTCTATTCGCAGACTCGAGTATAGCTCTTCTCTCTGGAACTGCAACTCCGACTTGAATTCTGCATCTATTGGCCGTGAATCCATTGGGAGGCGCAAACTCAGATATCTCTATTGATTTTGGCCCCATTTCCCCGATAATCATTTGCGGACTTCCGATGGGCCTGGAAATATATTCTTCCTGCCTCCTGATATCCCTTAGGTTTGCAAATATTCTGGCTATTATGGGCATAATGAAGACCGGGAATGAAACCAGAATGAGAAGTGGGTAATCTAGTGGACCTATTCTAATGGGGGAGTAAATAATTTCAGCGAATCCACCGAGAAGTTCAATCAATGCGGGCTCTAGTGCATGAAGGATAAGGGAAATCGACAATATCGCTACAGAGGGAAATATCATCCGTCTTGCTAGTGAGTGAATTGGGTCGGGCTCAATATACCATCCATTCCTCGTCCTCATCAGGAATGGAAGGACATCCCTGGTTACTTCGGTACGAATAATTGGCATCCTGCCATCACCCTCCGCTTCCTTCCTCCATTCAACCATCCAACTATTCTCTGAACCAAGTTTGAATTCTGGTGGCGGTACATTTTCCGACTCTAATATCACTTCTACAAGAGGGATTTTATCGGGCTCGGTGTTGTAGTGCTCAAAGGGGGGATATCTTACTCTCTGTACAGATCGATGCATAGTTCAACCCCAAATTAATGCCTTTGCAGCCTTACTCGCTACCCTACGAAATTCTGGAACTTCCCTCAATAGTCTAATGCCCAGAGGGACGGGATTGTCAATTTCTCCCGTCTCATTGATTATTTCTATGACTTCTTCCTTGGACCAAATCATGAATATCTCATCAAGCTCCCGGTCAGTTGATTCTGTTACAAATGCATCTCTGAGTGCTTTGGCCTTCCTATGCTTCCTCCTCATTGGATCTAGCATTTTTGAAATCCTAATCATATTCTCCTCCGAATGATTATCCGAGATGATGGCTCGAGAAATATCGGGAACCATAATGTCAACTTGTTCAAATCCGGGTCCAATCCCACCTCCTGTAGTTGGCTTACATGAGCCTGCAGCATCACCAAATAATGCTATTCTCGGACGAATTGTTCGCTTCAACATACCACTAGGGACAGGACCACCAAATTTGCCAACTATTCTGCATTGAGAGAATCTCTCGGACCAAATTGAATCATTCATCAGTTTCCCCAGCAGTGATTCGCATGAGGATTCATCAAGTAAATCCGGTCTACTCCACATGCCTATCCTAGTGGTGCTTCCTGATGGAATTGCCCAAGCAAAGAATCCTGGCGCAATACTGCTTCCTGTATACATATCGAGTACCCCCTCAACTCCTGGATAACCCGTTACTTCAACTTGGAAACCGACCATCATCTCCTTTGGCCTACCAAATCTAAATTTCCTCCTGACCCATGAATGAGCTCCGTCACAGCCACAGATTAATTTACATTCAACCTCAACAGTTTCACCATCTTTGTTTACATGCAATAAAGCTGAATCAGGTCCAATTTCAGCATCTTCTGGATAGCTAGATAACCATATATCGGCTCCAGCATCAATGGATTTACCGACTACTCTTTCATCGAACTTCTTTCTACAAACTGACCATGTCCTTACCCTTTCCGGATTTCCAATCTCTACGGGTGTCCCAGACGGGCCATGAATCCTGGCGCCCCAAATAATACTCAACGCAGTCTCTTCTAGTGATACCTTACTCATTGCATCGGGGTTGACCAAACCAGCGCATTGGAATGGTCTACCAACCTCCGCATGCTCCTCAATCAACAGGACAGAATGACCCGACTCTCTTAGCTTCAGAGCCAAGTAGCCACCAACAGGTCCCGCTCCGACTATGGCCACGTCGTAGTGGAACTTCATGATACTAACCACCCTCTACTTTTTTTTGCCTTTGCCCTGCTTTCTTCTCATGCTCTTCAGTTTCTTTATCAGGTTGCTAGCATCAGACTTTGTGACTTCGTCCTCAGTCGCAACATCGGCAATAGCGAGGGTATCGGGCATAGAAATTCCTAATTGTTCAGACATATTTCTGATTAGTTCCATTTGAGGTTCTGTTGCTGGTAGAGATGAGTTTGCATCCCTCATCTTTCCGATCAGCTCACTTGCACTGCCCTCACGTCCACCTGTGAGTCCATCAAAGTCCTCGACATCCACTAGTTTCAAAGCCTCTGAAAGAGACATTCCCGACTTGTCGATAAGGGACATTAGGTAGCTAATCTGTTTCTCGCTAGCAGGAGGTCCCCCATTTGTTTTCGATAATTCGTTTAGCGTGCCAATAAGATCGCTAGCCTCTTCACCACTAAGATCCCCGATTTCCCTCCCTTGCAACAGGGTCTTGACTACATCATCTTCCAACCCAACTATCCTGCTCTCGATAAACGATTTTTGTTTGGGAGTCGGCGTCCTTCTACGATATTCTATCGCCTTGTTATGGGCCTCTTTGAAGTCCTCTGAGAAAGAACCCCAGATAGAAACAGCATCCTTTTCACCCAACTCAATTCCATCTAAACTATTTTCCATATCGGATGTAAATGAAGCAGAAAGAATATCCATCCCTCCAGCCTTGGAACCATATATTGGCGCCACATCTATCCAAAGAGTTCTACCATTGTCCGTTGGGACCAGAGAACCACTTTCATTCTCCACATATCCCCTATCCTGAATTCGTTGCACGATACTGACATATGTGGAAGGTCTTCCTATTCCAGCATTCTTCATCTGCTTAACTATCGAACTCTCTGAGAACCTGCGTGGGGGTTTAGTTTCATCACTGGTCAGGAGAGGGTTTTCTTCTCCCTCGTCCAATGGCCATTCTGCTCCCACTGATAAATCAAAGTTAGGCTGGTCCTTACGGGGCTGGGCCAAGAATTCCGCCGAAGCCTCCTCCCAACCTGGGTGAACTAGCCATGATGCAGTTCCTGTCATTACCTGCTCCGTACCATCTATCGATGCCCTCAAATCTCTTCTTTCCCTAATTGATTCAGACATCTGGCTTGAAGCAAACCTACTCCAAATTAGCCGGTAGAGTTTATTGTGGTCGGCTTCCATTCCACTGACTCCTTCCGATGAAGGGTTCGTAGGCCTGATTGCTTCATGAGCATCCTGAACATTAGATGAGCCCTTCTTAGCATCCGGGCCCAGAGAACCGGGCCCTAGATAGTCCTCTCCATATTTCTCCTTGATGAAAAGCTTCACTTCATTTCTAGCCGTTTCGCTAGTCCTTGTTGAATCTGTCCTAATGTATGTGATATGACCCGCTTGATACAGATCAGAGGCAATTTTACTGGTCTTGCCCATTGACCATCCGAGTGAAGAACTCGCTGCCTGGAGTAATGTATCAGTAGTGAATGGCGCAGGGGCCTTCCTCTTGGTTTTCCCCTCTTTGATTGAAGAAATAGTTAGCATCCCTGATTTAGAAATTGCTTCATGAGTATTTTCCGCAAGGTCGCCATCAAATGTCCTATCCGGGAAGTGCTTACCATCATCATCGAACCAAGCACCATCTTCATCTTTCTCATGGAACCTCACCTTGAAATTGAAACCATCGCTAGTTGCACGAATGCTATGGTAGGGGATGGGAATATGGGCCTCCCTCTCCAATTCCCTTTCAACTATGAATCCCAGCGTGGGAGTTTGGACTCTCCCCATTGATCTGAGGTTCCAACTCCTTGCAAATTTAGAGCACCTGTATCCCACAAGTCGATCCATGAATCTCCTAACCTTGGCAGCATCTACCAAGTTAGAATCTACATCGCTATGATTAGAAATCGCCTCTTCAACAGCCAGCTTTGTGATTTCATTGAACGTCACTCTTCTGACAGTAGGGAAGTCAGAGAAAATAATGCTGAGCCTCCATGCAATGAATTCACCCTCCCTGTCGGGGTCGGTAGCAATGTAAACCTCTTCCACGCCCTTTCCATTTGCCTTCCTAATAATTCCGGAGATGATATTCTCCGCTCTATCTGTCCACTCCCAAGGAGGGTCTGGAAGCTTCGTGCCGTCAGAGGCCCACATCGCCTTTGATCCCTGCTTACCGCTTTTTCTTGTTGGCAAATCTTGAACATGACCGTTACAAGCCTCTACAATCCACCCCTTCCCAAGATACTTTTTCACCGTCTTAGCCTTGGTACCGGATTCGAGTATCATCAGTTTCATGATTTCACACCCATAGCCCCAATCAGTATGGAGTACTACGTTTCTTTCGGGCTCAGTGATACCCGTATAAACATGAGTGGCAATAGTCCGTTCCAACGCGCGCGCGTGCAGGTGTGTGTGGCGCGCGCGCGAGGAGAGCCACCTGTTCAGGAAGCAAATCTAGCATTGACCTCATCCCATATCTCATCTGATCCGGGACCTCCGCATCCTATACAGCCGGGATATCCAGCTCCAGCTAATTGAAGTGTGACTTCACAAAACTCATTCCATATTTCTTCGATATCTCTTGCGTCCGTTTTCACCCAGCAAGTACCTAGTCCAGGTTCGACTGCTGAAATACTGAAGGCAATCCCCGTATTAGTCTCAAAGAAAAATTCTTCCATAGTATCTAGGGAATTTATTTCAGGCTCTAAAATCATAGACGGCACCTCATCGGATATTCCAAGAACTAATGACTTCGCTGACTCAGTGCAGGAACTAGGGACGTAAAGCACCCCTCCAGAAGATCTGAGTAGCCTCCTCGCCGCCTCATACATAGAGGGGGTCCAATCGCCCATATGGGGGCGTAGGGTACGTAACTCTTGAAGGGTATAGCATCACGGCTATGTTTATGGGAATTGGATGGAGTATGTTCGCTCGTCCGGTTATTAGTCGCATGGACTCCGAGAGGGCCCACAGCATGGCCATAAGGTCACTTTCCGGATTTGGACAGTCATCAATCGGATTGAGGACCCTCGATGCCTTGTATCAATCACCGGAATTACCAACTCATGTCTTTGGGAGACTTTTCAGGCACCCATTGGGACTCGCAGCTGGGATGGACAAGGGAGCTGCCGCTCTCTCAGCGTGGCCCGCCCTCGGGTTCTCTTGGGTCGAGTATGGAGGCATCACCAGGTTCCCACAGGATGGCAATCCCAAACCGAGGATGTTCAGGGCCGATGCCGAACAGGCGCTAGTCAATAGCATGGGATTCAACAATCCAGGTGCCTCATCAGTCAGAGACCAACTGATACAGAGAAGGGCTTCAGGAAAATGGCCCAATGTTCCCGTAGCTGCAAATATTGGAAGATCTAAGAAGGTGGATAATGAACAGGCTCCTGCCGATTACTCAGCCACTCTCGAAGCACTCTGGGATCATGCGGATATGTTCGTCTTGAACATCTCGTCTCCCAACACCCCCGGGCTTAGGGACCTACATGAGGAATCCAGCCTCAGTTCCGTACTGAAGGCATGCAACTCGGTCAAGGAAATGAAGGGCGGTGGAAAGACAATGCTCCTCAAGCTGTCTCCAGATGCTTCCGATGAGGACCTCCTCTCGTCCTCACATGAAGCCCTCAGAAACGGTATTGACGGGCTCGTCGCTACCAATACAACGTTGAAGAGGCCAGTACCGAAGAATACGAAGTCCCGCCATGCATTTGCCCAGAATGGTGGTGTTTCGGGAAGACCACTTCAGGAGAGGTCTCTAGAAGTGGTTTCCATGCTATACGAGTCAACCGGGGGAAAGGTTCCGATAGTGGGTGTTGGAGGAATCGACTCCACTGAATCAGCATGGAACTCATTGACTTCTGGCGCCTCACTTATGCAGATTTATTCCGCATTAGTTTTCAAGGGTCCATCTGTCGTTTCTGATATTGTTCGGGGTCTGAGGGCCCGTGTTAGAGAGAGTGGCTTCTCTAGTATCGAAGAAGCGGTTGGTTACAATAACACCTGAGCTTCCAATCAGAAATCTCATCAATCATATTCCACAGGTATTGCTATGGCGGACCCTATGCGATTCACCCTGACTCGTAAAAGAAGGCTCCTCATTGTCGGGTGTTCCATGTCATTGCTACTAGTTCTGATGTTCGTATCTGTTGAGCCCGAAGTACAGTATTCAATCGATGAGGTCATGGATGATCCTACAGCATATGAGGGTGAATTGCACGTAAGGGGAGAGGTCTCAATTGGTAGTTTGGAAACGGATAATTTTACCTTTTCAATTTCAGGTGTAAGGCATGTTTTGTATGTTGATTACTCCAGCACTGTGATACCAGACGGGTTCGACGAGGGCAACATGATTGCAATCAAAGGGGACTTGCATATCATTGATGGATTATGGGTAATTGAGGCACACGAGATTCAGACTGGATGTCCCTCAAAATACGAAGCATCGCAATAGCACACATCCCGATTCTTTGAAATGGGGACGCTTCCCGCACATACTGGGCTAGGGGGGGTGTTGACGTACTCTATTATTCACAAATCGTCGATAATGGTGACCTGAAGTCCGAGGGCGGCGTAGACGAGCCGCTGGCGACCCGCCGGTTGACGTCGACGCCTCGTCCCCAAGAGATGCAGGTTGTTGGAATCGGCTCCCGGAGGGGAGCTGTGACCATCCTATGCCCGGGAACCAGGTCAGGCGCGGAAGCGAGCAGCCCGACCGGGGAT
>CENF01131514.1_pt1 | contig 22734 bp, 16 predicted proteins | sample 361291 | NCBI WGS metagenome assembly CENF01 (sample SAMEA2619399, study PRJEB7988) | marine metagenome | isolation source: saline water (ENVO:00002010), including | reverse complement strand
ATTATCCAAAACTTTCTTCCAAAGCCGGGTACTACAATGCATAAAGAGAAACCCGCCCCTCTAAATGAATATCTTGAAACAATCGCCCTTGCAAGAATATTGCTACCTAGGGACGTTCACCTACAGGCTCCTCCCAATCTGTCCGATGACTTCTCTATTCTCCTGCAAGCTGGCATTGACGACTGGGGTGGTGTATCACCAATTACTGCGGATTTTGTTAACCCAGAACGACCCTGGCCTGCATTAGAACGCTTGAAATCCACCTCTGAAGATAACGGCTATTTTCTTGCTCCGAGATTGACTGTTTACCCTGAATTCATCCGAGATTCAGATAAATGGATTGATAAAAAATTGCATTTCCCTGTGATGGATCGGTCAGATAGCGAATTCCTTGGCCGAGATGACCCGGGTTCTATATTCCCAGAGAAGATAGAATTTATCACAAACGTTGATGATGGCGCAGAAGTAGCGCAAGTTGGTGAGGATTCAACGCAATGGTATTCGGGCTCATCAACTTCGCCCGCAAACCTTCTATTGCACAAACCAAAAGATTCCAAAGAGATCAACGAAATAATCAATGAAGTGTCTTCAGGGCGTGAGCTTACCGAAGAGCAGATAGTTCGATTATTTAAAGCTAGGGGTGGACAAGTATCCACGATCTTGGACTTCGCGGACTCACTTCGGGAATCTGTCAACGGAAACGCTGTCACGTTCGTGTCTAATTGCAACATAAATTACACGAACGTTTGCACATTCAAATGCAAGTTCTGTGGTTTTTCTAAAGGACCTCTCTCTTTGAATCTACGTGGTAAACCATACTTGCATACCCTGGAAGAAGTCATAGCCCGTGCCGCGGAAGCTCATGCAAACGGAGCTACTGAGGTCTGCCTGCAGGGCGGAATTCACCCTGATTTTGACGGCGACTACTACATCGACATGTGCCAAGCAATCCATGACGAACTACCTAATTTGCATATTCATGGCTTCACAGCTCTGGAAGTAACAGAGGGGGCTAAGCGATTAGGCGAACCTCTAAGTAGCTATCTGGAAAGAGCATATAATGCTGGGCTTCGGTCACTTCCTGGGACAGCAGCCGAGATTCTTGACGATGAAATCAGGAGTGTATTATGCCCTGATAAAATCTCAACCGAAGAGTGGCTTGAAGCACACAGAACCGCACATAGCATTGGTTTGCGATCAAACGTCACCATGATGTTCGGCAGTGTTGAAGAGCCAACTCACTGGGCCCGTCATTTCATCCGAACAAGAGAATTACAACGAGAAACTGGCGGTTTCACTGAATTCGTAGGCCTGCCATTTGTCCATATGGCTTCACCTATTTATCTCCGGAAAGGGGCTCGACGCGGCCCAACTTTCCGCGAGAATCTTTTGGTGCATGCTATAGCTAGAATTGTTTACCATGGACAGATAGATAACATTCAAGCATCTTGGGTGAAAATAGGTTTAGATGGCATGAAACAGATGCTTCAAGCAGGGGTAAATGATGTTGGCGGCACATTAAACGGAGAAAATATTTCTCGTGCGGCCGGTGCAAAGCATGGGCAAATGCTAGGGAGACAGCAATTTGAAGATCTATGCAGGCCCATAGGTAGAGAACTCATTCAACGCACCACCCTATACAAAAGATTCGACGCTGATAATTCACGGAAGAAAAGCATACCTGTAACAGCAGAATAGGCAGATTGCCTAAATATGAATACAGGTTTAGGTCTTGCTAAATTGGCTCCGACCTAGCTAAGCACCATTCTTTGCAATCCTGCCCTGGCAACGCATCACACTCTAAACAAGGCCCCTCGTCTTCTTCAAACAAATCATCAAGCTGGTCATTCTGTTGTTTTAAGGCTCTAGCCTCTTCATATCGTCGATGTCTTCCCTTTTTCATGATTCCTCCACACAGCCAAGTATCTAAGGGGATGATCACGTTAAGTCTAGTCGTGATCATACGGTTTGTGCGCTTTAAGTGACAGTTCCTCTATTCTCAATTACAAGACGCCCATCATTGAAAGAAAGAGAACATTTGCCTTTCAATAAATTATCGATTTGTTCTCCGATTTCTTCTTGTCGCCATCCATCTTGAAGCCTGCTCTTTGTTTCGCCCCTTAGGAGCTCTTCAATGTCAGAACGGCTTCCCAACAGCGCAGGATCAATATTCTTATCAGTTGCAAATTGTGAAAGCCATGCTGAGAGTAGCGTAACCGCTGGGCGCATCTCAGGCGGTAGTGATTTCTTATGGTTTTTAAGACTCGGAACCGGGTCGGCGTTGAGGCCCTTTTTGACAATTTTGAGAAGGTACTCCCCTTTCTCTCCCTGATATTGTGAGGAATCGAAGCCACGAATATTCTGTAAATCAGATAATTTTGTCGGCTTCTTTTGTGCAATTCCCACCAAAGCTAGATCAGACATTATGAAGCGGTTGGGGATATCGTTCTTTTGTGCAGATTTCTCACGCCATTCAGCTAGCGCTTTGGCTACTCCACGAGCCTGTTTGTTGAGATGCTTAGCTTCTTTAATTCGTTGCCAAGCGTCTCCGGGTTCGATTGACTTTTGCCTCTTGTTTAGAAATGTTTCAAATTCTGCAGAAGCCCAGTCGTATCTTCCGAGTTCGAGTAGGCGTTCTGACAACACTTGGTGCAAATCAAGTAAATGCCTAACATCTGATGCTGCGTATTTAAGTTGACTTTCGGTCAACGGACGTTGAAACCAATCCGTTAGTCTGTCTCCTTTCGTTAATTTTATTCCAAGGATGTTTTCATGGAGTGACCCTAATGATGGTGTTCTCATCCCAAGAAATCCTGCAGCAATTTGTGTATCAAAGATTCTGTTAGGGATAACCCCCACAGCTCGTTGAAGAACTTCTAAGTCTTGTGAACCAGCATGGAAGACAGCGGTTTTGTCAGTAAGAAATATTGCTGAAAATACGCTTAAGTCAAGAGTTAAAGGGTCTAATATCGCTAAGCGATCACTCCATCTCAACTGAACTAACGCAAGCTTAGGATAGTATGTCTTCTCTCTATGAAATTCGGTATCAATAGCGTAACTATGACATTTGTCTAAGTCTTGAGCGATAGAGTTCAATCCGTTTTGGTCGTCAATTACTTCAGCTTTAATTAGGTCAGGGTTCATATTCAAAAGACTGTTAGATCTGTGTCTCCATGGTTATAAGTACGACCTGAAGCAACCCAACCTTTAGTTCCTCCGGCAATATTAATAGCTTCAACGCTAAATTTTAACAGGAATTCTCCAGCTACTCTTGAGCGATTACCTGATGCACAAATTAAATACACGGGTTTGTCCTTTGGAAATTTATCAACCTGCTCAGGAACTTCTGCCAAAGGTAATAATTCAGCTCCTGGTACTCGCATTTCTATAAATTCGTATTCTTCGCGAACGTCAACTAAACAGATATTCTCCAAATCTAATTTAGCTAACTCATCAATTGATATTTCTGGTATTTCTGTCAAGCTACTCCTTACAAATCTGACTTCTTCAGACTAGTCTTCATTTAATTGAGATGGTGTATTTGCACTTCGAAGTTTACCGGGGGACGAGGACTCATATGATTGGCAATCTAGATTGGCAGTAGCTTTGTGGATGGAGCGTACCCCCTTCATGAATTGCAGCTCAAGTTCATGAAGAGTATCCACACGAATCGCAGAAAATAAGTACTGATCTTTCCCTTCATAGACTGGGAATACCATATTCCTCGAATCAAGTTTGGAGATACATTCAAGAATAAGAGAACGATCAACATCCAAGTAGTCGCATGCCAGGATCATAGCGATGTCACTTTTAACACTCTTGAGCCCGGTTATTACTCCACCAAGGGGTCCCTCATTAGGAAATAAGTCTTCACAGTATGTAACCCTCTCCCCAGTAAAGTTGAATTTAGTGACTCCACCAACAATAACGACGTCATATGCATCAGCTGCAAGAAGGGAATCAATGGCAATATCAAGAAGTCGCCTTCCTTTGTAAAAAATTTCACTTTTGTCGCGCCCCATCCGAGTAGATGACCCGCCATTAAGAACGATCCCTGAGAAACTCATCTAGGGGCTGTCAGTTTGCAGTTGTCCCCAATTCGGTTCAAGTTGCCGGAGGAAAGTGCTGCATCGTTCCCCCTCTGCATTGTCACCGATCTCGTAGGAAATGTCTGATAACTTGCTAAGCGAGAATAGGAAATATCTGTTCCCTGCATGTTCCCAACGCACAAACCCTGAACCCCTCCAGCCATTTTTACGCAAGGAATCAAGACCTCTATGGTACGCAAGTCGAAAATAAGAATAAGACTCCATTACCTGAGTTGAAGCCATCCCTAAAGCACACCAGATTCCTATCGATTCTGGATTCTTAGCAGCCATGGTTAGTAGCGTAGACCGATTTTGAGGTGAGACCTCACCCTGCATTTTCCGAATTTCTCGCTCCAATAACGGGTCCTCATCAGGTAATTTTGTTTCGGGAATTTTGCCTTTGTTGAATGTCACTTCACTCATAACTATGAAGGTACCCTCATAATTCTAAGAACATCCGTTGCTGGCGAATTACCAGTTATGCCTGCAAGAACGCCAATTAAATCACCAGGTTTTATGTGTCCTTCAACAATCGCAACTCTCATCGCATTCTTAATTCGAGTTTCATAACCTAACTCTCCAGTAATTGTGTACGGAATCACGCCCCAACTGAGAGTTAACTGTTGCGCTGTTCGTTCATCCATTGTCATTCCTAGAATTGGCACATTAGGACGAAAACGTGCCATGGATCGGACCGTGAACCCAGACCCCGATATACATAAAAGGGCTGCTAAATCGAGTTCATTCGCAGCACGCCATGTAGCTAAGGTCATAGCGTCTGTTATTCCCTCAGAACCAGTTGACGGTGATTCATCATCGTCAACTTGCCGCAGTTGGGCAACCCTTTCGGCCCAGCGTTCGTAATCAAATGCTTCATCGGCCCGCTGAGCTATACGCGCCATTGTCTCTACAGATTCAACAGGGTATTCCCCAATAGCAGTTTCACCTGAGAGCATAACAGCTGAAGTTCCATCAAAAACCGCATTTGCAACGTCCGAAGCTTCAGCTCTTGTCGGAGAAGAATTCTGAATCATAGAGTCAAGCATTTGTGTTGCAGTTATGACTGGCAAACCACCAGCTATACATTCAGCAATGATCTTCTTCTGCAAGTGCGGAAGGTCTGCAAGGTCAAATTCTGTTCCAAGGTCTCCTCTTGCAACCATAATGCCGGCTGAGGCCTCTATTATCCCCTTCAGGTTCTCAACCGCGGCTCGAGTCTCAATCTTAGCGACTACCAAGGGACCTCGAGGGTGGGGTTCTGTACCAACGCGCCGAACATCATGAGCAGATCGGACATAGGACACGGCTACCATATCAATACCAAGTTCAACGAAGGCGTCTAGCTTTCTTAGGTCACTATCAGTAGGAGTGGGCATACTTAATCGTTCAGATGGAATACGTATACCAGGCCGGCCATGTAGCCGACCGCCGCTTGTAACAATTCCCGTTGCTGCCGAAGCAGTCACATTCTCGACTCTAATCACTACTTGTCCATCACCAAACGGGATCACATCCCCAGGCAATAAATCATTTAAAACGTTTTCGTAATCGACTTCGATCGTTTTCGCATTTGATCCATGACTTCCAGGAACGATAGAAATTTCAGAGTCTTTGATCAATTCGGAGCCTTCATCACTGAAAGCTGCACAGCGAATCTTTGGTCCAGGTAAATCCACAAGAATTCCAACCCTTTTCGACAACTCATTAGCTACTTGGCGTATTCGTTTATACCTCTCAATAGCTTCATCTAAAGTTCCATGAGCAAGACCCAAACGAGCAACATCCATACCAGCATCAATAATTTTTCTCAGCTCAGATTCTGAGTCACTTGCCGGTCCTATAGTTGCAATTATCTTTGTGCGTCTTTCCATACTTATACGCTATAGATTTGATGACCAAAGCGTGTTGACCACTAGAAATTTCAGTAATTTAAACTTTTAATGTGCTAGCGTTCAACTGTGCCAGACAAGGGTTTCTTACAATCTGATTTTCCTATTGCTTTCGCCCATAGAGGCGGAATACAAGAATTCCCCGAGAATTCTTTAAAAGCTTTTAAAGGCGCTTTTGACTTAGGGTTTCGTTACATGGAAACTGACGTACACGCAACAAAAGACGGACAACTAGTCGCATTTCATGATGACAGATTAGACAGAGTAACAAATCGAAAAGGGAAAATTGCGCAATTTAACTTTTCAGACTTATCTAGTGCCCTAATTGGTGGGTCGGAACCCATCCCACTCCTCGTTGACTTGTTAGAAGAACTCCCAGACGCGAAGTTCAATATAGATCCGAAACATGATGCTGCAGTAGAACCACTTGCTGAGATAGTCAAAAGGACTAATTCAATCAATAGAGTGTGCATCGGATCCTTTTCCGATAATAGAATTAAACGTGTCGCCAAACTTGTCGGTCCAAAATTGTGCACAGGAATGGGGCCGAAATCTATTTCAAGATTACAAATTTCAAAAATTGCTAATCTGTTTCTTGATTCCCCTTTCGGAGACTGCGCTCAGGTGCCGTCAAAGATCAAAGGCGTACCCTTCATAACGAAAGAATTTGTAAAACGGGCTCACCAGTCTGGAAAAGTTGTTCATGCTTGGACTATCAATGAATCAGAAGAAATTGAGCACCTTTTGGACTTGGGAGTTGATGGAATAATGACTGACAACTTATCTACATTGAAATCGGTATACCTAGCTAGAGGCATCTGGAATGAAGAGAATTAGCCCTTTCCATTATGCCTTTCCGGTGACTAACCTAGATCTTGCTCGTGATTTCTACGTTAATACGATGCAAGCAGAAGAAGCACGCAGTGATGATCGATGGGTAGACTTTGATTTCTTTGGGCATCAACTTAGCGCTCATCTAGTTGAGGGCGAAACCAAACAGTCTCTTCCCCTTACCATCGTTGATGGTGACCACATTCCAATTCCTCACTTCGGACTTGTTCTACCCAAAACTGCTTGGGTTCAGCTTTCCGACCGACTGCTCAAAAGTAATACTGAATTTATTCTCGAACCGAAATTGCGATTCGTAGATACCCCTGGCGAGCAATGGTCCATGTTCCTATATGACCCATTCATGAATGGGATCGAGTTCAAGTCGTTCGAATGTGATGAAATGCTATTTAAATCATCATGAAACAGGTGACTAGATCCTGTGGAAAACATGTGAGTTACAGTATATGAATGTGGATTTCTAAGAAATGTTTGTGGATATGCTGAGGATTTCTAATATTCGCTTGACGGAAATAAAAAAACATGTAAATGTGCATATACGCCGATGACAACGGCACAAAGGATTAGCAAAATCTAATCGGAAGCGGTGGCAGCATCGAAATCCGGGAAGGTACGGCTAAGAAAATGTGACAGCCATCGGAACAGGTTTAACGGGATCGACCGAAAGGGAGATCACTGGGAAGCTATCTTAGGATAACTAACCAGACCGCCATCGGTTTCGACCGATGGATCCGACTTAAGACCGAAAGGGATTAAGCGTCAAAAGAACCACAACTCTTGAGTTGCAGGAATTTGACAAAAGACCGAAAGGTTCGGATCAAACCTTAGAAGTCCTTCAGGGGATGACTTTGGAAACGTTAAACTGCACAGCCCCGTGGGGTTTCTCTAGTAGAAATCACTCGGGGCTAATGTGTTTTTATATCAACATCTTTTAGTACCATCAGAACATGGACAACCTCCCACCAATTCTATTCCTTCATGGATTAGCCACTTCAGGAGCACGCACTTGGGGTGAAAATGGCTGGCTTGATTTGGTACAAGATGCTAACCGACGGTCAATCGTCGTGGATCTTCCAGGACATGGGACTAATTACGACACGACAAGCGAAGTAAACTATGAGAAATGTTTGGACTTTGTACTAAACAGCGTTACCAATCCGCCTGTAGATGCGATTGGTTTCTCTTTAGGAGCCAGGATACTCCTCACGATTGCTAGTAGGCGGCCGGGTACATTTCGGAAACTCGTCCTATCCGGTATTGGAAATAACCTCTTTTCAACAGATGAAAGTAGATACAAAAGCATCCGTCAAGGCATCTCAGGAAATCCTGACCCTGATAACCCTGAATCACGCTACTTCAATCAGTTGTCCGAGGCTGCAGATATAAATAGGTCCGCGATTCAAGAACTTATCACCTCGCCAGCGACGCCACTTGACAAGGAGTCATTACAAGAAATTGCATGTCCTATTCTAGTAGTGTTGGGAGATCGTGATTTTGCATCGCCAGCTTCAGAGCTCATGGACTTGCTCCCAAACGCTACATACCTCGAATTAAAGGGAGTCGACCATTTTGCCACTCCAAAGAATTTTGCTTTTATAGACTCAGCTTTAAAGTTTATTGATGCAGAGCCTCAGTGGTAATTCCTATCGAAGTTGTTGAAGGTCAGGCGCTACAGGGCTCGGTAACTGAGATCCGCCTTGCAACCAGCTATCGACTGCTGATGCGCATGATCGACCTTCAGCTATAGCCCATACAATCAGGCTCTGACCCCTTCCGGCATCACCCGCTACGAACAACCCATCAATATTAGTCATCCAATTGATGTCCCTAGCAATGTTTCCTCTTGAATCTAACTCCACCTGAAACTCTCTTACTAGTGATGACGATTCCGGCCCAACAAAACCCATGGCTAGACATACCAAATCAGCTTTATGTATTTCCTTCGTACCAGGAATTTCAATAAATTCCAATCGTCCATCAATACTCTCACCCTTTACTTGAACTGTTTCAAGTCCATTCACTACCCCACCATCTCCAATGAATTGAGTTGTATTGATTGAGTAGATTCTTTCTCCGCCTTCTTCGTGCGCAGATGAGGTTCTCATCATTAAAGGCCATGTTGGCCAAGGCGTAGAATGGTCTCTAACTTCGGGTGGTTTTGGCATAATCTCAAACTGTTTAACCGAGGCGGCTCCGTGCCGAAGAACCGTACCTAGACAATCAGCTCCAGTGTCCCCACCCCCTATGATGATTACATCCTTACCTAATGCCGAGAAGGGATGGTCATTGTAATCTCCTTCTTGGACTCGATTAGCTGGCTCTAGAAATTCCATTGCTTGATAAATTCCACCTAAATCACGACCTGGTATTGGCAGATCTCTCCAATTTGTTGAGCCAATAGCCAAAACCACAGCGTCATGACGTGACTGGAGTTCTTGATAACTAATGTCAATCCCGACGTTCACATCAGTGAGAAATTCAGTACCCTCAGCTTCCATTTGTCTTATTCTTCGATCTATAAATTGTTTTTCCATTTTGAATTCAGGTATTCCATAACGAAGCAAACCACCAATTCTGTCGTTTTTCTCGATAACGGTGACATCGTGACCTGATCGTGACAGTTGTTGAGCTGCTGCTAAACCGGCAGGACCTGACCCTACAACTGCGATACTTTTTCCAGTTCGTTTGTGGGCCAATACAGGTTTTATCCAACCCTCATTCCAAGCTCTTTCCACGATTTCAACTTCGACTTGCTTGATAGTTACTGGATCTTCATGGATTCCCAAAACACATGCTGCTTCGCATGGAGCTGGACATAAACGGCCTGTAAATTCCGGAAAATTGTTTGTTGCATGAAGAGCTTCAATAGCTTCCCGCCAGTTATTCTTATAAACCAAATCATTCCAGTCCGGTATCAGATTTCCTAGAGGGCACCCATTATTGCAGAATGGTATACCGCAATCCATGCATCGCGACGCTTGTTTCTGTAGAGCACCAGCACTGAAAGGTTCGTAGACTTCCTTCCAATCACGAAGACGAACTGGTACGGGACGACGTTTTGGCACTTCTCTGTTATGGCTGATGAATCCTCTTGGATCGCCCATTTATTTTCCTTCGCTCGTGGTCACGGACATTACTGCCGCAGTTATGTCCTCACCTGATCGCTCAGCATCAGCCATCGCTTCAAGCACTTGTTTATAATGCCTAGGCATAACTTTAACGAAGCTAGAGCTTGATCTTGGCCAAGAGTCTATTATTTCTTTAGCAACTAGCGAGCCGGTTTCTTGGTTATGGATGGCTAAAGTCTCCCTGAGGAACGAAACATCGTTGGCGTCTAAGTCTTCAAGTTCAACAAGCTCAGAATTTACTTTCGGGGGGAAAGCACCATCCGGATCATATACATAGGCAACCCCGCCGGACATTCCAGCAGCGAAATTTCTTCCTGTCATACCTAAAACAATAACTTTTCCACCTGTCATGTACTCGCAACCGTGATCTCCGATACCTTCGACTACCGCTGTTGCTCCAGAATTCCTCACCGCAAATCGTTCACCAACTTGACCTCTAATAAACATTTCCCCTGAGGTTGCACCATATAGAAGTACGTTTCCGGCAATCACATTCTCTTCGGGTTTGAAACTAGATTCAATAGGTGGATACAGGATTACACGTCCTCCGCTTAGCCCTTTTCCAACGTAATCGTTTGCGTCGCCTTCAAGTCGCAAAGTTATTCCAGACGGAACGAATGCCGCAAAGCTATTTCCAGCTGACCCGGTGAATTTGACCTGTATTGTGTCATCGGGCAACCCTTCCCCGCCCCACTTCTTTGTCAAGTGATAACCAAGCATTGTTCCCACAGTACGGTTTACATTTCGAATTGGAAGCTCCAAGCTAACCTTATCTCCATGCCTTAAAGCACCTTCCGCAAGTTGTATTAAAGTTTGGTCTAGTGCTTCATCCAAAGCGTGATCTTGTTTTTCATTACAATAGCGAACAGCATCAGAGCCTAAAGGTGGTTGATAAAGAATTGGAGAGAGGTCGAGTCCTTCTGCTTTCCAATGCTCAATACCATCTGTCACATCCAGGCAATCAGCTCTTCCGACTGCTTCTTTGAGAGTCCTGAAACCCAATGTAGCTAAAATCTCCCTTACTTCTTCTGCAACAAATTCCATGAAATTAACTACATGATCAGCCTGCCCTGCAAATTTCTCTCTAAGTTCCGGATTTTGGGTAGCAATACCGACTGGGCATGTATCTAAGTGGCAGACTCGCATCATCACACAGCCCATAACAACTAGCGGTGCAGTGGCAAATCCAAATTCTTCGGCTCCTAACAATGCAGCAATCATTACGTCTCTGCCTGTTTTCAATTGCCCATCACATTGAACAACAATACGATCACGTAAATTATTTAATAATAAAGTTTGTTGAGTCTCAGCAAGACCTAGTTCCCATGGAGTTCCTGCATGTTTGATAGAGGTAAGTGGTGACGCTCCTGTTCCACCATCATGCCCAGAAATCAGGACTACATCTGCATGGGCCTTTGAAACGCCCGCAGCTACAGTTCCCACCCCAAGTTCAGAAACTAGCTTTACATGGACCCTCGCTTCAGGATTCGCGTTTTTCAGATCATGTATTAACTGAGCTAAATCTTCAATTGAGTATATGTCATGGTGTGGTGGAGGTGAGATTAAGTCAACTCCAGGCGTAGAATGACGAACTTCTGCGATCCACGGCCAAACCTTGTGACCGGGGAGCTGCCCACCTTCTCCAGGTTTTGCCCCTTGCGCCATTTTTATCTGAATATCATCAGCGTTCACTAAGTACTCACTTGTTACACCGAATCTTCCGGAAGCTGCTTGCTTAATTGCTGAGCGACGCAAGTCGCCATTTTCATCCGGCGTATACCTCTTAGAGTCTTCGCCACCCTCACCAGTGTTTGACTTAGCGCCTATTCTGTTCATAGCAATGGCTAATGTTTCGTGAGCTTCAGCTGAGATTGACCCATACGACATAGCGCCAGTAGAAAATGTCTTCATGATTTCAGTTACGGGTTCAACTTCGTCAATTGATATTGGGTCTTTAACTCCTGACCTAAATCTAAACAATCCACGAAGAGTTGCTAGATCTCTGGCTTGATCATCAACACGCTTTGTATATTCTTTAAAGATGTCATAACGCTTTTCTTGTGTTGCATGTTGCAGTTTAAAAATAGTCTCTGGATTAAATAGGTGGAATTCGCCTTCTCTACGCCATTGATATTCTCCACCTGCAATTAATTCCCTATGGGCTCTATGAGAAGGAACTTTCGGAAAAGCAACTTGATGCCGTAATCTAACCTCTTCGGCCAATTGCGCATACCCAACTCCCCCTAACCTGCTCATAGTTCCGGGAAAAGCATCAATTATTAAAGATTGCCCCAAACCTATCGATTCAAAAATTTGTGAGCCAACATAGCTACGGACCGTTGAGATTCCCATTTTCGACATAACTTTGAGAACCCCTTTATCGCAAGCCTTTATGTAATTGAGGTGAGCCATTTCAATAGTTAATCTCTGGTCAATTTCTTCTTCTTGACGTTCCACAAGGTCAGCAATCGTTTCAAAAGCAAGGTAGGGGTTCACCGCGTTTGCCCCATAACCAAGGAGAAGACAGAGATGATGAACTTCGCGCATTTCACCAGTTTCTATTATCAAACTCACTTGGGAACGCGACTTTTGTCTAACTAGATGGTGGTGAACGGCAGCTGTAGCTAAGAGGGCTGGTATGGGTGCGTGACTGGCGCTGGCTCCTCTATCAGAAAGCACCAATAAGTTCTTTCCATCCTCTATTGCTTGAGTTGCGAAAGCACGAATATTCTCAATAGCGGCTCGCAATCCACTTCCACCCTCATCCACTGAATATACACATGGGATTACTTGTGCCTTGAAGTTCTCTAGGCCATCCTGTCCACTAATTTCACCGTCAATGTCTAATATATTCATAAGTTCGCTATTGAGCAGAACAGGGTGATTGATGAATATCCGTCGAGCAGATTCCGGTGAAGGGTTCAGTAGGTTTCCCTCAGGACCTAGCCAACCGCAAGTAGATGTGACTATTTCTTCCCTGATTGCGTCTAAGGGTGGGTTAGTAACTTGAGCAAACAATTGCTGAAAATAATCGTAGATAAGTCTCGGCCGGCTCGAAAGAACAGCGACAGGAGTATCCGTGCCCATTGAGCCAATTGCTTCTTTACCGAACTGATACATTGGCGACAGTAAAAGCTTTATCTCCTCGCTCGTATAGCCAAAAAGTTTTTGTCGTGTGAGGAGACTACTGTCTTCGGGTCTCGGAACATGCCTAGCCGGAAGTTCGCTCAAATCAACTTGGTTTTCTTTAAGCCAAACTCCATAGGGACGTTGGGAAACTAGCTTTGACTTTATTTCTTCATCCCTAACAATTCTTCCTTCAGTTGTGTCGATGAAGAACATTTTGCCAGGCTGTAAGCGCCCCTTTTCAACGATCTTTTCAGGAGGTACGTCAACTACTCCCACTTCAGAAGCCATAATCACGAGGTCATCATTAGTGACCCAATATCTTGATGGACGTAATCCGTTTCGATCTAGCACAGCCCCGACTACTGTGCCGTCAGTAAATATTATTGATGCAGGGCCATCCCATGGTTCCATACGAGCAGACTGGTATTTGTAGAAATCTTTCAAGGACTGATCCATGCTTTCATGATTCTCCCAGGGTTCGGGAATCATCATGAGGACTGCTTCTTGAAGTGGATAGCCAGCCAACACCAGTAGTTCTAGACATTCGTCAAATGCTGCAGTGTCAGACGCACCAGGAGTGCAAATCGGGAATAAGCTTTCAAGGTCAGCTTCCAGAAGATCCGACTGCATTAAGGCTTCGCGTGCACGCATCCAGTTTCGATTACCTTGGACTGTGTTGATTTCACCATTATGAGCGACGAATCGGTAGGGGTGCGCGAGTGGCCAAGATGGAAAAGTGTTTGTGGAGAACCTCGAGTGCACCAGTGCTAATGCGCTTTCTACCCTAGGATCTTTCAGATCTAGGTAGAAATCACCTAACTGAGGGGTGGTTAGCATTCCTTTGTACACAAAAGTCCTAGACGAGAGACTTGGGAAATAGACACCTTGGTGTGTTTTAGACATCCCGCCCATTCCCTGCGTAGATACATCTATCTGTTCAAATACGATTTCATTTTCGCAACGTTTACGAAGGATATATGCACGTCTATCGAGCGCTATCCCGTCAACTAGATCTCCATCCGCAGAGTTTGTTGAAATAAATAGTTGCAAGAACTTTGGCATTGTTCCGAGTGCGCCACTTCCCAGGAAAGAACTATCAACTGGTACTTCTCGCCAACCCAATACGGCCAAATTTAAACTTTCTGCTATTGCTTCAATTTGATTGACGGCCGACTCGCATTTGTTTTCATCCTGAGGCATGAACGCTATACCTGTTGCGTATCTCCCCTTTGGCGGAAGTTCAAAATTTGTGACTTCTCTTAGGAACCTATCTGGTGTCTGAATTAGGATCCCAGCTCCATCCCCAGTATTTTTTTCTGCGCCTAGTGCTCCTCTATGCTGAAGCTGACATAGCGCAGCAATTCCAGATGACACTATTTCGTGGCTAGCTCTCCCCTTTAAGTCCGCAATAAAATTTACACCGCAGGAGTCATGCTCAAAGTCAGGGTTGTATAAACCTTGTTCTATTGGCAGGTCTGGGTTGATATTACTATTCACACGTTTCCTTGAATGCTGTTCGACTAGGACAGCGTGAGGCGACGTTGACCCAGCTGGTCATAGTTTATCAATTCTAACTAACTTTTAACTAGTCAACATACGTAAGTAGCGGTTGGTTCATAATAAAGGCATGCTATTTAGGTGAATATGTTAGAAGGAAACCTCAGCGAGTTGTTCAATTTTCTTGATACTTCGACCTCTCCATACCACGCTGCTAATAATGTGCGCGAGTATTTACTGGAAGCAAATTTCAATGAATTGGATGAGCAGACACCATGGGAGCTGTCAACAGGCGGTTATTTTGTTGAACGTGATGGGAGTATCGTTGCGTGGTACTCACGGAACGAAAATGAGGCTTCGAATGGGCTAGCTATTGTCGCAGCTCATACGGATAGCCCAAATCTTCGTTTAAAACCTGTCCTGAAGGGGGAACAGGTTGGCTTGTCTCAGTTTGGTATTGAAGTTTATGGCGGTGCCTTATTGAATAGTTGGCTTGATAGAGATCTAGGAATTTCTGGACGAATTGTCACACTTTCCCCAAATAGTGAAATTGCAGAAAGCTTGGTTCAGATCAGCCAGCCTCTCGCAAAAATCCCCCAACTTGCGATCCACTTAAACCGATCTGTTAACGAGAGTGGCCTTATCGTAAATCCCCAACAGCACCTTCGTCCGATTTGGAATGACACTTCTTCCGACACTTCGGACCTTCTCGATGTTATTTCGTCTGAATCCGGTATCGAGCGTCAATTCATTCAATCTTGGGATTTAATGCTCCACGACCTCCAAAGAGCTAGCCTTGTGGGTGCTGATAAGCAATGGATAGCCTCAGCTCGGATTGATAATCTAATCTCTTGTCACGCTGCCATATCTTCCTTCATCAGGAATATTTCTGACGATCAATTTACAAGAGTCCCGATGGTCTGCCTCTTTAACCATGAGGAAGTTGGTAGCACTTCCGCTGCAGGCGCAGCTGGGAATCTTCTACCTTCACTGATTCAGCGGATTTTAAAGGATTCAAATTACTCAGAGGCTATGGCTAATTCGGTATTAGCCTCTGCTGACGGAGCGCATGCAACACACCCTAATTATCTCGAAAAACATGACCTAGACCATGAAATTCGAATGAACGGAGGCATAGCTATTAAACGAAATAGTAACGAACGATATGCAACTAACGCCGTCGGGCAGGCAATTGCTCAGATGATCTGTGATACTAACAATATCCCATATCAACTCTTTAGTAACAGAAGCGACCTTGCCTGCGGCTCTACTATTGGGCCAATTAGTTCTGCAAATTTAGGGATCAGCACAATAGACCTTGGCGTTCCTCAATTATCAATGCACTCCACTCGGGAGCTATGTGGCAAAAACGATGTTAAAGCACTGGAAGACTTTATGTTCAACTTCTTTAAAAGTTGATTACCTAATCTTCAGTCTATCCACGAGCGATAAGAACATGAGAAGAACAGCGTAGATTTCAAGTCGCCCAATAATCATTAAAATAGCAATAATAGAACGGCTACCTCTTTCGAATTCCAAATAGTTTGCTGTCGGCCCAGCTTCACCCAGAGCCGGCCCCATATTACTCATTGCCGATATTGATCCACTAAGAGCTGTTACTAAATCTTCGTTAAAGAAGAATGTTAGTGAAACAGTTCCGATTACCACTAGCGAAATGAATAATGCAATAAAACCTAATATAGAAGCCACAATCTTCTCTTCAATCTTCTCTTTACCCACCTTTATTGGATATTGTCCATTAGGTCGTCGAATCAGTTTCAATTCTCTGGAAAGAGCCTTAAAGCCTATTTGCATGCGGAAAACTTTCATTCCTCCGGCCGTGGAACCAAAGGTGCCTCCAACTGTCATTAGAAACAGAAGTAATAGTTGACTTGCAGTACCCCATAAAACAAAATTACCGATACCATCGGCCCGAACATTTCCGAATCCAGTACTGCTCGCAAGAGTCACTACGTTAAATAACGAGTCCCTGAAAGCTGTACCTACATCAACTGAATCTATTAACCAATTCAGAAGAAATATCAATGTTATGAACGATAACGTAATCCTCACATACAACTTCCACTCTGAAGATCGAGTAAATACGCGAATATCACCCTTGTTCTTCCAGAATTTATATTGCAAGTTGTAGTTCATCGCTCCAATAAACATTCCAAATACGATAATCAGCTCAACTAAATAGGAATCAAAGCTTCCTATTGAGCCATTCTTTGTGGAAAACCCTCCAATAGCTGCGGTTGAAAGCCCATGGGCTACGGCATCATAGAGACCCACATCAGGGGTAGCCCAAAGTAGTAACGAAATGGTGATGGTTACACCGAAATATACAAGCCAAAGGGATTTAGCTGTATCTATTGAACGTGCACGCAACTTATCTGATTCATGCCCTGGAGACTCAGCAGTCATTAACTGAAGTCCGCCCACTCCTAAACTTGGCAAGACAGTTACAGCTAGAACAATGATCCCCATACCTCCGTACCATTGCGTAAGCTGCCTCCAAAATAAAATACCTCTACTACTGGCTTCTATATCTTGAAGGACTGTTGATCCAGTGGTAGAGAAACCGGAGATAGTTTCAAATAACGCGTTATCAATTCTAGACCATGGGAAAACTCCCGAGAAAAGGTATGGAAGCATTCCGACTAGAACACACCCGACCCAGCTCCACGCGACTACTGAGAAAATAGCTTTAGGCCTATCCATTGAATCATCCGCGATTGATGTGATTGCCCTAAGTGAAAAGCCTAACAGTGCGGCAATTGCAGCGGTCACAAAAAGCGAGAATTCATTGTGGGAATCTGGTGATGCCCACTCTATCAACCCAGAAATTACTAGTCCCGGTGTGAGGAAAAGTAGTGTTAACCCGATGATATTTATAGTTGCAGATTCGAATAACCCCTCAAGGAAGAGCCGTTTAGATAATTTCATCACTTGGCCTCTCGCTGGAAACTAATCCACGAAAATTTGATTTTATTGATTGTGATAATTTCAAAATCATATACGCGGCAGGGAGTATTGAAAGTCGTCCCAGTATCATCAATACACTCAGTGTCAAATTTCCTAAAACCCCATACTCATTTGCCAAGCCGGATTCGGTGATCGGAGGTCCAGCAGTCACGAATGCTGATAGAGCTACAGCTATTGAGTCTTCTATTCTTAGAGATGCGTTATCTAGGGCTAGCAGGAAAGAACCCAAGGCGATAATGAATATAAAAATTGCAGTGAATCCCTGAAGCTTGTCAAGCTCCCGCTCATTTACCACTTCACCGCTAACTTTGATTTTTCTAATTGCTTGCCTGTTGTACTTGCGTGTTAACTCTCTACGTAAATATTTAATTAGCTCAATGAGTCTATGAACTCCAAATCCGCTACCCGGAGATCCAGCCATACCACCTGTAGCAAGAAGTAGTAGAGCGATAGCGCTAATCCCTGAAGAGAATTCCCAACCTTTATTGACATAACCAGTAGTGCTGAACAGTGAAGAGACCTTAAAAAATGCGTCCCGTACTTGGTAGTCGAAAGAGCCTACAAAGTCTCCCTTCAGCCAAAATGCTACTGCCCCACCGAAGAAAATTAGTAAATAAAGGCGTAATTCATTATTTGATCTAATGTGCTGAAGTTTTCTTCTCCCGATCCACCAAATGATCCCTAGATTGAGACCTCCTAAAAACATCGCACATATCAGCACCCACTCAATAGGCCCTGATTGGAAAGAGGCTATGGATGATGCCTTTGTACTGAAGCCCCCCGTTGAAGAAGTCGTTAAGGAATGGGCGAACGAGTCGAATAGTCCCATTCCAGCAAAATTCAGAGCTACGAATATGCTTAATGTAAGTCCGCAATAAAGTACACCGATTTCTTGCATACGCTTTAATGGCTTTCGTGAGAATATTTTTGGCCCATAAGCAGCAGATGGATTATCCCCGCTTGAGCTTATTGGTGTAGCTACGAAAACTAGAAATAAGGCGGCTAAACCTCCCACCCATTGTGTCAATGATCTAAAAACATTAATAGATCTGGGTAAAGCCTCTGGGTCAAGTGTCGAAATTGCTGTTGTGGTTATTCCTGATGTTGATTCAAGAATAGCTAGATCGATTGTGTTAACGATACCGGCGGCAAGCAAAAGAGAGGATTGAAGGGCTATGTAACTTAAAAGAGAGTAGAAGCTAAAGGAAAAGACTTCCGATGGTTTGAGTAGCTCAAAATTCTTTAAACCTTTCAGATTAAGAACACCGAATAACAATAGAAAAAGTCCGGCGATGATCAGAACCAAAGAGATTCTTCCATCGATACCGGAAGAGTAATCTGCGAAACCGGAGATGATTGAGATAGCACCAAGGGAGATTGTTACAAAGAGCACTGAACAGTAATTGCTTTGCAACGTAGCGACATCTTTTAAGTTGCGCATCTTAATCAATTTTAGTGTGCCTATTCGCATTGGGAAACTCAATCACAATGCAAACTAATCTTCGGAAGTCTCTGAAATAAAATAATCTTTCCGGATGGCATCAACCTGTTCAGGTGGGGCTATCAGCAAAACAGTATCTTCAGCATTTAGTTGAGTTGATCCCCTTACGATAGATGGTTCATCGTCTCGAATGAGTGCTCCTATTAATACGTCCCTAGGCAGTTTAAGTTCACTCACCTTTTTTTGAATCGCCTTGCTTTCTGCGCCTACCTTAAGTTCAACTACCTCAAAATCTTGATCAACACCCAAGAATGTAGCTACATCTTTGACATCGTGCACATATCGAAGGACACGATTTGCACTTGCAGTAACTGGAGAAAGTGTTGAATCGACGTCAGCGAAATCAAGCACATCCATCAATTTCAGCTTATGAAGAATGGCAATAGTCCGGGCAGTACCCAGAGATTTCGCGTACATGCAGGAAAGGACATTGGCTTCATCTTTACCGGTGAGTGCCACAGCAGCATCATATTTGCCGGCATCAATTTCAGAAATAAACTGCGCATCAGTAATGTCTCCTCTTCGTATGTCAACCCCATCAAGTTTTTCAGCTAATTCTTCTGCTCTGTTTGGGTCGGCTTCCACCAACGTAACCTCGCGAAATTTCATTTTTATGAGCCTTCTTGCCAAAAACTCTCCTGTTCGCCCCCCACCCAGAAGAAGGATACGCTTGTTTTTCTTTCGCTTGAATCCCAAAGTTTCGAGCACTTTACCTTTCTCGGTTTTTTTGATCACTAGCCAAATATGGTCTCCAGCCTGAAGAGTTTCTTCAGATCGAGGAATCTTAGCTTCCCCTTCACGACGAAGGGCAGCTACCAAAAAACTCCAATCGGGTTCGTATTCAGCTCCGATTTGTGAAAGTGTCTTTCCACAAAAATCAGCCTCAGCATTAATTGTTACCCCGATAACTACGACTTTGCCTCCACCCAAAGTTGCTATTTCGTCAGCACCCCAAGAGTCCAGCAACTCGGAAATCTCTCGCGCTGTATCTTCATCGGGATCAAAAATAAGATCAGGTTGTTCTCCTCCGAGGAACCAGGGTTCTTTTAGCGAAGCCCTTTTAATTTCATCGGCTTCAATTCGGATTATTGATTTCCCTACTCCCCTATTTCGCGCGTAAAGATTGGCTAACAGGTTAACCTCGTCATTTGACGAAACTGCTACTAGAAGGTCTGCCTCATCAATGCCCGCCATTTCAAGTATCTCTGGATGGCTTCCGTTTCCTCTGACCATAGTTGCATCCAAAACCCCATCAAGTTGTTTAATACGAGCAGAATTTGGATCGATAACTGAAACATTCATATTTTGTGTTTGATGTTTAGGGTCAGTAAGCAGGCGCGTTATGTATGCACCTACTTCCCCAGCCCCTATTACAACTATGTTCACTACTATTTGGTAACAGTTTTCTGGGTAGAAATCATAGATACTTCAAAAAAACTGCTTTTCTTTTGATACAAATTGCTTGAAATACTTACCAAAGCTTCTGCTTGCATATAGACTTCCCGATTGTACTTGTAACAGAATTAACAACGCTGTTACCCAGTTAAGAGGAGTAACATTGGAATCAATCCCCTACCTAGCTTTAATAAGCGCCCTTGCCGCCTTAGCATTGGCATCTTATTTTTTCACAACAGTCAAGGCAGCCCCAGCCGGCAATGACCGCATGGTCTTCTTAATGACCGAAATCCAAAAAGGTGCGAAGGCATTCCTCAAGCAAGAATACACTTGGGTCTCATTTTTCGTCATCGCAATGGTTATTCTTTTGGCAATTGTTATTGCGCCTCTTGCGTCTGTTGCTTATCTTATCGGCGCAATCCTCTCTGCTTCAGCTGGTTATATAGGCATGACTGTAGCCACTATGGCTAATGCGCGAACAACTGAAGCTGCCAAAGAAGGACCTGCAAAAGCATTACCCGTTGCTTATAGAGGCGGCGCCGTAATGGGGTTTTCAGTAGCGGGATTAGCTCTACTTGGCCTAATGTTTGTATACCTATTATTCGTTATCTGGCTAGAAGTAGACGACGCATTTGAAATTGTTACTGCGTACGGACTGGGAGCATCATCTATCGCCCTCTTTTCTCGAGTCGGTGGAGGCATCTATACGAAGGCCGCTGATGTAGGAGCAGACCTAGTAGGGAAAGTAGAGGCCGGCATACCTGAAGACGACCCGCGTAATCCCGCCACGATTGCTGATAACGTTGGCGACAATGTCGGCGATGTTGCTGGGATGGGCGCCGACCTATTTGAGTCATATGCGGGTTCAATAATAGCACCCGTAGCTCTTACTGCTTTTGCAGTCACCGGAGGCCTAGAAGCTGCTGATGCAACATCATCAGGTGTAATCGGCCAACTAATGTTCCCTATGGCTATTGCTCTTGTCGGTATGATTGCATCAATACTCGGTTCATTTCTGGTGAAAGGTGGTGACTCTACTGACTCCAAAGCTCTAAGTCATGCCTTGCATAGAGGAACCAACGTAGCTATGGGACTTACAATAATCGGGACAATTGCAATGTCATTCTGGATATTTGACTCAGCTGAAGGCAATCCAATTGGTTTAGCGATATCAGTAATCGGGGGGCTCATTGTGGGCTGGGCACTTGGGAAAACAGCTGAATTCTATACATCTGACCACTTTGCCCCAGTTAAAAAAATCGCAGCCCAATCTGAAACAGGACCGGCAACAACCGTTCTGAGCGGAATAAGCGCAGGAATGGTATCCGTTGCAGCTTCCGTAATTCTGGTACTCGCTGGTATCGGAATAGCTTATTGGGGAGGGGAAGAAACACTAGGTAATGGAATTTACGGCATAGCCGTCGCGGCTATAGGAATGCTAGCTACCACTGGCGCAGTTGTATCTGTGGATGCATATGGTCCAATTGCTGACAACGCAGGCGGCATAGCCGAAATGGCGGAACTAGATCCGTCAGTTCGAGAAGTCACCGATGCTTTAGACTCCCTTGGTAACACAACAGCTGCGATTGCAAAAGGGTTTGCTGTTGGCTCTGCTGCTCTTACAGCGCTTGCCCTATTCAAAAGCTTCGAACTAGCGGTCCAGCAAGCTGGTGGATCCCTTACATTAAACGTAGGTGAAGTTGACGTCTTTATTGGATTATTCTTAGGCGCAGGGCTACCTTTCCTATTTGCTGCACTCACAATTGACGCAGTTGGTCGCGCTGCTACAGCAATGATCGAAGAAGTTCGACGCCAATTCCGTGAGGTTCCGGGGCTCCGGGAAGGGAAAGAGGGAGTCACTCCTGACTCAGCTCGATGTGTTGAAATCTCAACAGAAGCTTCGCTTAAAGAAATGATTATCCCAGGGTCCCTAGCAGTTGTCGTTCCATTAGTAGTCGGATTTATCGACATAGACGCTTTAGGTGGACTATTGGCCGGAGCTCTCGTAACCGGATTCGCATTAGCAATATTTATGGCGAATGCTGGAGGCGCATGGGATAACGCCAAAAAATACATTGAGGCAGGGAATCACGGAGGGAAAGGCTCTGACCCTCATAAAGCAGCTGTTGTTGGAGACACTGTAGGTGACCCTTTCAAAGATACCTCAGGCCCCGCAATGAATATTCTGCTGAAAGTCATGACGATCGTGTCACTGGTATTTGCCTCAGCTTTCGTATAAAAGCAAGCTCGGGTTAATGTAGCTGGATGCC
>CENF01046086.1_pt1 | contig 22763 bp, 21 predicted proteins | sample 361291 | NCBI WGS metagenome assembly CENF01 (sample SAMEA2619399, study PRJEB7988) | marine metagenome | isolation source: saline water (ENVO:00002010), including | reverse complement strand
GGTTGTTGTGGGTGTTTGGGTTGTTGTGGGTGTTTGGGTTGTTGTGGATGCCTCTGAGCACGCATTTACAACAAATAAAAAATAGAGAGCAAGTAAAATTTTTTTTATCATCATTACAACCCCTTAGTAGTAAATCTAATATGCCGGTATCTTTCAGACGTGAGAGAAAGTGAAAAACAAAGCCCTGATTTTATAAGCGAAGTAAAGCCATTTGAAAGATTTGACTGGGTTTTATTATTAACTGCGGCAAGCATATGGGGCTCTTCATTTTTTTTCATGGATATAGCTCTTGAAGCAGAACATCCAGGATTAATTACATGGTTGAGACCTACTTTAGGGTTATTCGCAGTCGTATTGCTTCCATCATCTAGAAAACCTATTGAAGCATCAGATTGGTGGGCGATAGTTTTTCTAGCTTTTACTTGGATGGCTTTTCCTTTCACAATGTTTCCAATAGCGCAACAGTGGATCGATTCCTCAGTTACCGGAATGCTCAATAGCGCAATGCCGATAATGACTTTGATAATCGGGTTTTTAATATTCGGTGTGACAGTTAGAAAAGTTCAGGTCTTTGGGCTCTTATTAGGTGTTATGGGTATTTCAATGGTTGGTTTACCTACGGTAAATGGAGGTGGAACCAGCGCTCTGGGAGTTTTGTTGGTGTTGTTAGCTATAACTTCTTATGCGGTTTCGGTAAACATAGCCGGACCACTGCAAAGAAAGTATGGCTCTCTGCCTGTTTTATCTCGCGTGCTTGCGGTCTCATCTCTTCTTACGTTGCCTTTTGGCGTATATGGAATGATGAATTCTACTTGGTCATGGAAGGCGGTCGGGGCAAATTTGGCTGTAGGTATAGGAGGAACTGGAGTAGCTTATGCGGCTGCAACGACTCTGACGGGAAGGGTTGGTGCACTGAGAACTTCAATAGTCACTTACTTAATTCCAATTGTTGCTTCTCTTTTAGGAGTCTTCATTTTAGGAGAGAGACTCTCCTTTTGGGAGTTGTTTGGAGTCATCGTTCTTCTACTAGGCGCATGGTTAACAACTCGCACAGAAATCTCTCTAGCCTCAATTTTTAAATCAAAAATTTCCTAACTTCAAATCAAGCATTCAAACAAGCAGACTGCAAAAAGTTTACTTAGAGCTATTATCGGCTAGTTATCAAAGTTTGGTTCAGGGTTGACCTTGTCTCCTGGAGTAAAGGAGATGGGCATATGCTTAACCCCGTTAATGAAATTTGATCTAAGACGTGAAGGTTGCCCATCAAGGGAAACATCTGGCATTCTTCGACAGAGCTCTTCAAAAATTATTTTCAATTCAAGTCTTGCAAGGTTTGCACCGAGGCAAAAATGAGGTCCACCACCACCAAATCCAACGTGATTGTTTGGCGAACGTCGAATATCTAATGAAAAAGGATTTTCAAATTCTGAATCATCTCTATTGGCTGAAACGTGCCACATTACTACTTTGTCCCCAGCACTTATCTTTTGACCATTTATTTCCGTATCTTGAGTTGCCGTTCTTCGGAAATGTAAAACAGGACTAGCGAATCTAACGATTTCATCTACTGCAGTATCGATCAGCCCTTCGGTGTCTGATTTTAATAAATCAAACTGATCAGGGTGTTCTATCAACGCCCACAAGCCATGTGAAGTCGCATTACGTGTTGTTTCATTTCCAGCGACAGCCATAAGTAGCATGAACCCATCGATTTCTTGTTCGTTTAGAACGGTAGGCTCACCATCGTCTCCTATTATTTCGGCGTTGATCAGCCGAGTGATTAAATCATCTTGCGGGTTTTCACGTCTTTTATTAGCTAAGTCATTTGCATACGCGTATAGCTCGAACGCAGCAGCTTGATTATCTTGACCTGCGTACTCAGGGTCTTCGATCCCAATCATTCTGTTAGACCACTCAAAGAGTTTATTTCTTTCATCTTGTGGGACACCCATTATTTCAGCAATAGCTTGCAAGGGCAGCTCGGCTGCGACATCTACTACAAAATCACAACTTCCCTTTTCGATAACTGCGTCAACTATCAGAACGGTTCTAAAACGTAAATATTTTTCAAGTAACCCGATCATTCTTGGGGTGAAACCGCGGTTTACTAACTTCCTGTAACGAGTGTGCTTAGGCGGATCCGTATACAACATCTGAGTTCCTCGAAGATCAAAACCCTTTGAACCGTCTTCATGTTCATGAGGATCTGCTATAGAGATTCCCCCAGTTTCAGAAGAGAAAACTTCAGCATTCCTATTTACTTCAACAAGATCTGCATGACGAACAATATTCCAGAAACCAGGTCCATCTGGTTCGGCATGCCAACTTACGGGATCCTCTTTGCGAAGGTAGCTAAACATTTCGTGATGTTCTTGTGCGAGGAATCTGTCTAGATCTAAAAGGTCTATCTCTTCTATCTTCATGACTTGTCCAATCGCTAATTCGATAGTACCAGTCTGTATTGAACCCGCAAAATTTAGTTGCTTTCGGTTATTTCGGGCTCTATGAAAATAGGGCCAGCGGTTTTGAGTTCGCTTCTTATATCAGCTTCTAATTGATTTATGAGGTTAGCTATTTCTTTAGTTTGAAGAGTTTCATGAAACGCGACCCTAACACCTATGAGAATTTCCTCTGGCCCTAAGTGTTGAGTTCGCATTTCCACTAACTGAGCGACCTGACTATTGTTTTCAATAACACTTACAATTTTTGAAAGGTCTTCTTCAGTTGCAGCTTCACCGATAATGAGACTGTGCATTTCACGGGCAAGAATAGTGGCTATCACCCCTAAAAGGACTCCGATAGAAAGTGTGCCGATTCCATCCCATATTGGATCTCCAGTTATTTTCACCAGAGAAATCGCAGCGAGAGCAATAACCATTCCAAACAATGCTCCTGCATCTTCTAGAAGGACTACTGGGATTTCGGGTTGTTTTGAACGAATTACAAATTTAGACCAAGTAGTTTTACCCTTAATTGTTTTTGCTTCAACGATCGCAGTTCTGAAAGAAAATGATTCAATGAATATTCCGAAAAGTAAAATTCCAATAGCCCAATTTGCTTTATCGAGGGTATGAGGGTGTCGGATTTTTTCTATACCTTCATAAATCGCAAACAGCGAACCCAAAGAAAACAAAATTAAAGCCACTACAAACGACCAAAAATATCGTTCACGGCCATATCCGAAAGGATGCTTGGAACTGGGCTCACGTTTAGCTCTTTGTGTGCCCAGCAATAGAAGTAGTTGGTTGGCTGAATCTGCACTGGAGTGAATTCCTTCAGCAAGCATCGTGGAGGATTTAGTTACCGCAAAACCTATAAATTTTGCGATAGCTATTCCCAGATTTGCTATCAGTGCAGCAAGGATAGTTTTTTTGCCAGTTGTTGCCATTAGTTACATTTTTTAATAGGGAGTTGGTTATTTCTATCAGAAAAACACGATTACGTGTATCTTCAGAAGAGCTAATAGTTTTGCTGCCAATAGAGAACATGGAAAATAGAATGAAAATTTTTAGATCACCATCTGAACTACTTGAAGCTGTGGGGGAGCATCTTGGTTGCAGTAACTGGATATTAGTTGACCAAGAACGTATAGATTTATTTGCAGAAGCGACAGGTGATAAACAGTGGATACATGTGGACCCACAAAAAGCTGCTGCTGGTCCCTTTGGCAAAACAATTGCACATGGATACCTGACTCTTTCTCTGACTAATTGTCTCCTGCCTGAGATTTTTCAGGTTGACGGAATATCAATGGGAATTAATTACGGCACAGACCGTGTCAGGTTTCCTGCACCATTAAAGGTTGAATCGATGGTGCGTGCAAGTGCAGAACTAGTTGACGCTGTAGAGATAGAAGGTGGTGTCCAAACTGTGGTTCGTGCGAGTATTGAAATTGAGGGCGTCGAAAGACCCGCATGTGTCGCAGACAGTCTCAGCCGTTTTATCTGGTAGCCAAACAAAGTAGTCTTATTTGGTGTCTAAAAGAAAACGTAAATTAACCCCTAAAGCCCCTCCCTCAACGCCACCAGTCGAGGCAGGGCTTGTAAGTCCCACCCGACTGGTTCCATCTAATATTAATAAGCCCCCTTATGCGTTGACCGGTGATCCAGGAAACTCAACTTCATCACTAGTAAGAGATGCAGATGAGATAAAACGTATGGAGAAAGCAGGAGAGATAGCAGCTTCAGTTCTATTAGAAGCAGGTTCCAACGTTGCTCCTGGAGTTACAACAGACAAAATTGATGAAATAGTACATGAGATGATCTTGTCGTTCGATGCTTATCCAAGTCCACTTAATTACAGAGGTTTCCCAAAATCTGTTTGCACATCAGTTAATGAAGTCATATGTCATGGGATCCCAGATAGTCGCCCATTGCAAGAAGGAGACATCATAAATATAGACGTTACGGTTTATTACGATGGTGTTCATGGAGACACCTCGGTTACTTTTCCGGTCGGTGAAGTAACCGAAAGAGATATTCAATTGATCAAAGAAACTCGTAAGGCTATGGATTTAGGTATAGAAGCAGTCAAGCCAGGTAGACCTGTGAACGTTATTGGGAGAGCGATAGAAAGACATGCAAAGCGTCATTCTCTAGGAGTGGTTCGAGAATTTATCGGACATGGTGTTGGAACCGAGTTCCACAGCTCACTTCAAATCCCTCATTATTACGACCCGTATGCTTCAACAGAGATACTTCCAGGTATGACTTTTACAATTGAACCAATGTTGACACTCGGTGATCCATCAGCACAGATGTGGAGTGATAATTGGACAGCAAGCACCAGAGATGGAAGGCGTACGGCGCAGTTCGAACATACAATTCTGGTTTTAGAAGATGGGGCAAAGCGTCTTACCGTAACCTCTGATGGAAACGCCCCTTCGGATCTTCTTGCTATTTAATTAAGTTTGTTTTAACGCCAAGTTGCTGTTCCAGGTTTCGCTAGCGCAACCCATGTATTACCGGGGGTCAATCTGATAGGTGTTCCATCTGAAGTTATTTCCGCTGGTTCTGAATCTTTCTTTCTTTCCCATTTACCTTCTATTAGATGTCCGTCAGTAAATACCCAAACATCGCCGCTTCCTTTAGTTATAGCCTCAGGAGACCTTGAGTCAGCGGCACTTTTTCCGTAAGAAGTAAATTGTATGACTATGTTAGTGGGAGCGACTCGCACGCCGTCGCCGTCGCCGTGAGGCTCGCCGTTGTGTGTGCGCTCCCACCCTGTGCCATTCCATGCGTAATCTATTTCTGCATGTCCGAAATCAATAAAAACGCTGCTTGCTTTTTTAGCATTTGCGTGAAGAGGTGAATTTTCAGTCCTAAAAGTAAATGGAGGTTCAGGAATTTCATCTCTATTAGGATGTTTTGACCACAGTCTTTCTGTTGAAGTGAAAAGATTGTGTGGCGCTCTTCGTGATGTTGAACGCCAGTAACTTTCACGAGAAGCGTCGTATCCAACATCAGTCAGGTCGGAGTCTCTTACTACTTCTCTGGTTCCACGGTTAGCTCCGGAGTAAGCGAAGAGTGGGCTGTCAAAACCTGTTAGAAGAGGTGGGTCAGAAGTTCTAGCTGAACGAACAGGTCCCACTACTCTAGAGTCTGTTGTTTGAAAAATAGCTATAAGGCGCGTCAGTCCGGCTTCGACGAGTTCTTCGTAAACGACATCAGCCTGATTGATTCCTGCTTGTGGTCTAGCAATTGAAACATTGTCGATTTTAATTGCTAGAGCCGGTCGACGAATATCAGTACCAGGTAGTCCAGTCCATTGTTTTGACAACTCTAAAAGTCGGTATCTTTCTATTTCCCCGTCAAGTATGTCTATCTCAACTTTTAAATTTTCGATGTCACTTTCCAAGGTGTTTATTTTTGAACGTACATTCGAAATCTTTTCGTTTGCTGTAGGGATACGGGAACGAGCTTCTTCCTGGAGTTGGACATAATCTTTCTGTTTGTTTCGGGCTTCTGCGATCTCCTCATGGACCTCTAACACGCGATCGCCAGTAATACGCATTTTAGAATCAACGGATTCAAGTCTTCCTTCGGTTTCGTCAATAAGGGCCTTGTAAAGTATCTGACTTCTTATCCCGCGAAGGGTTTCATCAGTTAATTGGGCTGATTGTGTTAGAACAGAATTCATCCTTTCGTCGTTTCGTACATAAGAATCGATAGCCAGCTCACGCCGCAGCTGGAACGGTTCTGAGCGAGATGACCATACTTTTATGTAATCGTCTGCCAATAATTCAAGTCTTATTGGATGTTTTGCAAGTTGAGTATCTTCGCTATTTATTAAAGCTTCAGTTTCCGTAATAGTTTCATCAATTTCTAAAAGTTCGTTCTGAAAGTCGATTATTTTGTTCTTTTCGGTTTGAATGTCATCTTTTATTTTGCCGATGTCAGAATCTAACTCGTTTATCTGTTTTTGCAGGTTTCCTATTTCCTTGTCATAAGGTCCGGCATAGACTTCTGGCATTGTAGCGGTAGCCAAAATGGCGATAGAAAAAAAGCAGAAAATAAAACGCTTAAGACCCATAACGTGAGCGTAGATCTCCCACCAACCTGAAATGGGTCATATAGAAAATTTTTTAGTGATCTTGACTCAAAATGAGTGCACTAGTAGGGACGGAAGTTCCAGCTGTAACTAAAGCGTTTTCGACGTTTTCAACTTGATTAACCGAGGTTCCTCGTATCTGACGGACTGCCTCTGCTATACCGTTCATGCCATGTATGTAAGCTTCCCCTAATTGGCCGCCATTTGTATTCGTTGGCAATAAGCCACCCATTTCGATATTACCATCGCGCAAAAACTCCTTCGCTTCACCTTTTTCGCAGAATCCGAATTCCTCTAGTTGTGGAAGGAATAGGGGCGTGAAGTGATCGTAGATATTAGCAACTTGGATATCTGAAGGTCCTAGACCGGTATTTTCCCATAATCGATCTGCACATAACTTCATTTCAGGAATTCTTGTAATGTCATCTCTGTAGTAGCTTCGCATGGCTTGTTGGTCATCCGTAGAGCCTTGAGCGGCTGATGCTATTACCGCAGGGGGATTCTGAAGATCTCTAGCACGCTCTAGGGATGTTACAAGAATTGCCTGCCCACCGTCAGATTCTTGGCAACAGTCTAGTAGGTGAAGCGGTTCAACGATCCATCTGCTTTCTTGATGATCCTCTAAAGTAATTGGTCTTTCATAGAAAAAAGCTGCAGGATTTGTCGCAGCAAATTTTCTGTCAGTTACTGCTACACGCCCAAAGTCTTCAGAAGTAGCTCCGGATAAGTGCATGTAGCGAGTAGCAAACATAGCGACCCAGCTTGCAGGGGTTAAAAGACCGAACGGTGAAGTCCAGCCGAAAGTAACATCGAAAGCTTCTGCTCCGCCATGACGATCCTGAACTCCACTACCGAAACGGTGCCATGACCTCTCATTGAAAGCTCTGTAGCAAAGAACGTAGTCAGCAGAACCTGAAAAAATTGCTGAAGCAGCTTGACCAATAGTTCCACATGCTGCTCCTCCGCCATGAGGGATCATACTGAAGTGACTCAAGGAAGGAATTCTTAAATTCCTTGCAACTTCTATTTCAAAATTTTGCTCGGAACTGAAAGTTACTATTCCATCTACATTGGAAGCGTCTACGCCGGCATCTTCTAATGCCGCTTCACAAGCCTCAACAGCAAGTTCCATTGGGGTTCGACCTGACTCCTTTGAAAACTCTGTAGCGCCGATTCCTACAATTGCAGTTTTAGAAGAAAAATCAAAGGTCATTTAATCTTCCTCACTAATTTCCGGCAGAAGTATTTCTGCAGTTCCTGCAACGTGCATCCCTCTGGAGTTTTTACCCGTAAAAGCAATATCTAAGGACACCTGGTTTCCGTTTTTATTCATGTCGGTAACTGAACCCGAAAGGGTCATAGTGTCACCTGGATGATTAGGTGCGCCTAGTTTTAAATCAATAGATTTCCAGTCAGTCTCGGATCCGGCCCAATCGTTTATCCAACGACTTACGATTCCTGCTGAAGTAAGAATATTCATAAAAATATCAGGCATGCCTTTAGATTGGGCAGCTTTGGGGTCATGGTGTACGTCTTGGTAGTCGCGAGTAGCTAGAGCGGTCGAAACTATAAGAAGCGTAGTTATCGGAACTAAAGAGACCGGCAGTTCATCACCTATTTGGATATCATTTAGATCGAGCTCTTTAGCAATTTGTGTTTCTAAATCATTTTGATCGGAGTTGGAAACTTGATACTTATTGTTATCAGTCGCATCACTATCAGATTTTGATTTCTGTTTTTCACTTTGTGTTGGCTTGAACTGATGCAATATAAATTCATTATCAACATCGAGCCAATCAACCTCTAATGGCATTCCGATCTCCAGATCCTCTGTTTGGATGCCAGTGATATTAGAAACTAAGCGAACTCCTTCTTCTAATTCGACCAAGCCAACTATTAGCGGATAGTCAAACGCTGGGACTTGAGGATAGTGGGCAATCGCCCAACTGTGGAGTAAGCCCCTGCCAGATGCAATAACACTACTCAACGAATCAGAACCACATGAAAGGCAACGAACGGCAGGAGGATGTTGAAGATTTGCGCAGTCTTCACACGATTGAATTCGCAGCTCTTTATTGTTGCAGGCATCCCAAAACCAGTCAGTTGAAATGTTAGAAGCTGGCTTAGGTCTTGGTGGTTTTTTGGGTGACTGTTCATTTTTTTTGCCGGTGCCTGGTCGGAATTTTAGTACTCGAAATTCCATCGAACCGACCTGTTCGCCGGAGGCATCAGAATATATTGTTTCGGTGGTAACAAAATGACCTACTCCTATAGCTGTTGCTTTTTGTTCTGAAACGTCGAGTAGTTTCTGGCTACCAGAAATCAAATCACCAGGTTTAATTACTTTGTCATAGTGATAAATAGCGTTCGTTGCCACCACTCCCGTAAAACCAGCTTCATCTAGAAGTTGGTAAACCTCGGCGCTAGGAGAATCTTCCGTATTTCTTTGAAATTGACTGCCAAGATGCAGGCCAGACATCGTCCAAACCTGCAGCATTGCAGGCGGCGCAATAATTCCGTTATGTTTTGATTCGTTCGCAACATCTCGGTTTATATAAAGAGGGTTGCTTTCTGACATGGCGTCACACCATGATCGAATTACAGGTTCGCTGACTTTGTCACGAGCGACTTCGATTTTTCCACTCGAACCAATTTGAGATATCAGCAAATTTAAAAAATCATCCGGTTCGCTAACTGCTTCATCAGTTTGAGAAAGATCTCGGTTCAATTTTCACCTCTCAAGCGATCATACTCACATTATCGGTTGGTTAGCTCATAGAGTAATTAGCTAATTTGGCACTGCGGGCACCAAGTCGTCGACCGTTGACCAATAACTCGATTCTTTAATATAGAAGAGCAGCTTTTACAAGCTTCCCCAGCTCGGCCGTAGCAATCGAGATTATGTTGATTTTTTCCTGTTAATCCATCGGGCGTTCTATAATCACGAAAAGTAGTGCCACCATTTTCGATTGCTTCATGCAAAACTTCCCTTATTGAGATGAGTAGCTTTTGAGAACGCTCTTTCCCAATTCTCCTAGCAACAGGATTTATCTTTGATCGCCAAAGCGATTCATCGACATATATGTTCCCCAACCCAGCAATAATCCGCTGAGAAAGGAGTTTAGTTTTTATTTGACTTCTTGAGGAAGATAAAGCTTCATAGAAACTGACCGCAGTTAGTTTTGGGTCAAAAGGTTCAGGACCGATACTATTTAAAGTTGGCAGCGACTTGTAATCACCGGGATCCACAACTGCGACTCTGCCGAAACGTCGGATATCCCTAAAAAGTAAAATTTTACCGTTATTGAGCTGCCATTGAGCTCTTATGTAAAGGTCGTCCGGTTTTTCTTCTACTACTGAGACGCTTCCTGTCATTCCAAGATGAATGATGAGTTCCTTGAATTTTATTTTTTGATTTAATTCTTTTTCAAGGTTCAATATGAGGTATTTACCTCTCCGTTCGACTTTTTTTACATAAAAACCAGAAGCCAGCTTTGCTTGTAGAAATTTTTTTGAGCGAAAAGAATCGCCGGTTAATATTGTTTTTCCAGCAATCAGAGGTTCTAATTGACAGCGGATTGATTCGACCTCGGGTAGTTCTGGCATCGATATACGATACCTGTTTAAGCCATTTACAACTTTTGTGTCGCAAACTGGTCTAGGTTTTCTATGTGGTCTCAATAGCGATAGTGAATCAAAAGGGTGGCGTAGGGAAAACCAGTGTGACTTTAGGACTCGCTTCTTCCGCTGCTAAAAAAAATTTAGAAACCTTGATTGTCGATTTAGACCCACAGGGTAATGCAACTACAGGACTGGGTGTGTTCGAACCTGCTAAGGGAGTGGTGGATGTATTAGAAGACGATTTTTTTGGGGGTATCAATGAAATCGCAGAAAGATCTAATTGGCCATCTGACTGCGGTCGGGTTCCTTATATTGCTGCTTCCACTCCGACACTTTCGATTTGTGAACCACGACTTGCTACTGATCCTCTGGGGGCGCAGAATCGATTGTCACTTTCTTTTGAAAATTCGAAATGGCCTCTAATCATTGTTGACTGTCCTCCATCACTTGGATTACTTACGGTAAACGCTCTTTTTGCAGTTGATGTGACTCTTGTAGTTACAGAGCCTGGAGCATGGTCAGTTGATGGTGTAGCAAGAATGATTCAGACAATAGAAAAGATCCGTACGCGTCGAATCGATTCCAAGCCAAACATAGCTGGAATTGCTGTCAACCGACTTGGAAGAACTCGAGATGACAGTTATTGGAACTCAAAGCTTGAAGAAGTTTATTCTGATTTCCCATTACCAAAGATTCATTTACGCACGGCTATAGCAGAAGCTTCAGCGCAATCTTTACCTATACATGGTTTGGGCAACAGGTCAGGTGCAGCAGAAGCAGCAGCAGAATTTGATGAACTTTTGACTCTTCTGTTAGAAGGTGGCTATTCTGAAAATAATTCTGATGAGGAGGATTCTTATGGCCACTTATGATCCTGAAGCAGTACGCTCGCGTCCCGCAGCACCGGAAGAAAGCCCCGTGGATGCTTTATTAGATGGCGAGAGTGAAACTAATAGTAATGCTTTTGAAGCTGTCGAAGAACTTTCTGAAAATACTGATACGAATAGAGATTCTGTTGGAGATCAGGGCAAAGGATCTGATCAAAACAGTGAAGATTTTCAACCTTTTGAAGTGCCACCAGTTGAAAGCATTGATGAGAATGCAGATAGAGCAAATCGGCTAGGTGCACTAATTGCTACCTTGCTTTTATTCGCTTTTGCAATTTTTTGGAAGAAACGTAAAAGATCCGACCCTTAGAGTCCGAGCGCTAATCTAGCTGGTGCGTCAGATCTAAGTTTTCCTAGTGAGGCTCTTTTTTTTATAAACTTAGTTCCAGCAGGACATTGAACAACAAAAGAGCACCAGCCACAAAGAGGAGTTGTTATGGGTTCAAATTCGTTATTTTCTAAGTTGGTTCTAAGTCGATCCCAGGTATCGGACAAATCTTCAACTACCTTGTTCACCAGATCCACCGAGACTTCAGTTTCCATCGTTTCTTTGCCGAGGTATAGAAGTCGCACTCTGGAAGGTTGCTCACCGGTTTTACTCTCAACAGCTGCGGCATACAACAGCACTTGATTGAAAGTGTCGTTGCCGTATTTGGGTAGTTTTCCTGTTTTATAGTCGACAACTACCAATCCATTTTCCTCTCTATCGAGTCGATCAATTATTCCTAAAAAGGGAACTCCTGAAAGTGAGGCTGACACCCTTTGCTCAGTTGCCTCGACTGAGATTGCTGACGGGTCTTCTAAGTCCCATAATCCTTTGATGGCATTCCATGCTTTCCATCGGAACGCTAGTTGCTCTTCTGAATTTAGATTAAGATTTTTGAAGTCTTTTCTTTCCGCGACTTTTGGCCAAATATTCGCTGCTATTTCTTTGGCTTTTAATTCAGTCCGTAGTGTGGACTTCTCTTTACAAAGTTGTTCAAGAACGTCATGGGCGAATTGACCCACAAGAGCTGCTTCTCCCGTAGGGTCGGGCAATTTGTCTATGTATTTGTGTTTCCAACGTCGCGGGCACTGCTTAAAGGTGGAAGCAGATGAGTGTGAAAATGATCGTGGGAGCTCAGACATTAGATGTCTAGAGCTGACTGGTCTAGAAGATTGCTGTTGGCGATCAAATAGTCGCGACGCTTTCCCACATCCGAACCCATCAGAGTGTCAAAAGCTTTTGCTGCTTTTTTAGCAGCAGCTACGTCACTCATTTTCATTTGACGGAGTATTCGTGTTTTTGGGTTTAGAGCGCATTCAGCTAGTTCATCCACGTTCATTTCTCCTAGCCCTTTAAACCTGTTCCAAGTTATGTTCTCAGCTTTTCGGCCGCCTTTTGTTAATTTGGCTGTAATGGCATCTCTCTCATTTTCTGAGAAAGCTCTGTGGATAGTGTCTCCAATTCTGGTTGAAAAAAGTGGAGGTTGAGCAGCGAAGACACGTCCATCTTCAAGCATTGGCCGCATGTATTTATGCATAAGTGTTAAGAGTAGGCAGCGTATGTGACTCCCATCGACATCAGCGTCGCAAAGAATAATTATCCTTCCGTATCTTGCAGCTTCTATTTCAAATTCTTCACCAGACCCTGCACCCACCGCTGTGAAAAGGGCTTGGGCTTCCGTATTGTCTAAAACCTGTTTAAGTGAGGACTTCTCAGCATTAACAACCTTTCCCCTGAGAGGTAAAATAGCCATATTCTCAGAGTTCCTCCCAGCTTTAGCAGGTCCAGCAGCAGAGTCTCCCTCGACTATGATTAGTTCGGAATCAGGCCCATGAACTCGGCAGTCGGCTAGTTTTTCTGGCATTCCTGTTGAACCCATACTTGCAGCCCGACGCTTCGTTTCAAGAAGCTGTTTCGAGCTGACTCTGTTAATGATTGCGTTAGACATTTTGTCTCTGAGTAGATTCACGTGGCGTTTAGGGCCGGCGCCGTTGAACCAATCTGTTAATCCCTGTTTAACTATGTCATAGACTATTTTTTCAATTGCTGGCGTACCGAGTTCTTGTTTAGTCTGTCCGCGAAACTGTGGCTCGGGAAAAATTACTTTTATGGCTGCAACTAGCCCCTCTTGAACATCTTCTTTGGTAGCGCGGTTTTTGTTTTCTTTCGCAAGTTTTGCAAGTTTGCGAGTGTCTTTTAGGAGTATGTCGTTTGTAGCTCTTGTCAGAGCTCTGTCAAATCCTGTTATATGCGTTCCCCCTTGCGAAGTGGGAATCGTATTTACGAAAGATTGTATTGTGGTATCAAATCCACTTACCCATCTGATAGCTATTTCCACTTTGCAGTCTCTATCAACTTCTTTCATTTTCCCGTCAACAGGAACTTTTTCAATAAAGGATTCAAACCCTGAAAGTGTTATTACTTCAGTTACATTTTCACCCACCGAGAGATGATTAACTAGATCTGCAAGACCTCCTCTTGATACAAAATTAAAAGGTTTTGAGCTGTTTCCACTTCTTTTATCAGTAGCAGTAACTTTCAGACCAGGTACAAGAAAACAGGAACGAGTTAAGCGGGCGCATATTTCTTCGAAGTCGATTCGAGCCTCTTTGTCAAAAATGTCTTGATCTGGCCAAAAACGTATGCGTGTTCCTGATTTTGTTGGACTTATTTTCTTTATTTTCTTCACCTGGTGGCTTTGCTTAAAGGACGAACCACTAAAGGTTCCCGGGACTCTTGCCTTGAACCCGAGTTCATGAGTGCTGCCTTCTCGATCGACTTGAGCTATTAGCTTTGAAGATAAAGCATTTACTACTGAAGCACCTACACCATGTAATCCTCCAGATGCTCCGTATGCACCTCCTCCAAACTTTCCCCCTGCATGCAGTTCAGTTAAAACTACTTCTAGAGCCGAAACTTTTTTACCTGAATGAATGTCTACGGGTATTCCTCGACCGTTATCAGATATTTCAACAGAACCATCACGGTTAAGAATGACCTCTAAACGGGTTGCGAAACCGGCAGCAGCTTCATCGACAGCGTTATCTACTAATTCCCAGACAAGGTGCATAAGTCCTTGACTTCCGGTTCCTCCTATATACATGCCGGGTCTTTTTCTGACGGCTTCAAGGCCTTCTAAAGTTTGTATATCGTCAGCGCCGTAACCGTTGAGGGTATTTTTTTTAGTTCTTGGTGCCTTTGCTTTCGATGCAGTCGGTTTCTTTGACTCAGCTTTTGTCTTAGACGCAGTCATATTATTTTCACCACCTGCTTACTCCAAGAGTAAGAATCTGTCTTTCGGTTGTTGTACCCACTAGGTCCCTTTTGCTTGACTCGAGTAAAAGTTGGACAGGGTTTGGATCAGGTTTTTTTGGGTCATCGTCCGTAGCCATTACAGCAAGAAGATTTGTCAGAGGCCCGATTTTAGCAATCGTTACTTTTGAGTCTTCAGCAATCTTTGTTATGCGGACACCGACTCCGTTACGTCCTCTTGATTCAAATTCTGCAACCGGAGTTACTTTCGCAGTTTGATTACTGAAGACAGTAGTCACGAAGTCATCTCCAAGGATGGCCTCTGCAGCTACTATTATCGAACCATTTTTTAATTTCATTCCAGCAACCCCCGCTGCACCTCTGCCTTGGATACTTACACTAGAAATCGGCATTCTTAGGAATTGTCCATCAGAAGCGGTTATTCCAATATCAATTTTGTCAGGAGCGCAGAAAGCGCTAGCAACACGGTCACCTGGTTTTAGCTTTATTATTTGCTTTGCGTTTTGAGTTTTCTGTATCTCTTCAGTCGTTAGTCGTTTAATTACACCACTCTCAGTTACTAATACAAGATGTTCTTTTGAATTTGTCAAAATCGTCTGGATTATTTCACCTTTATTCGTGCCAAAAAGCTGGGTAGCACTTCCGCCACGTGTTCTTCCAGAAGCATCTACTAGTTCAGCAGCAAGGACGTGAAGGGCTCGTCCCTCAGAAGTAACAGCAGTAACAGTTGATGTGGTGCTTGTGAGGAGAGATGCAAGAAGTATGTCATGTCTTCCTGGGCTGGCTTTCTTGGCCCCATCCACGCCTAATCTTCCTATTTGACCGGAAGATGAGAGAGTGACAACACAAGGTTCGTCTTCTATGTCTTCGTCTACTTCCGTAGTTTCGAATACCGGCAAGTCATCTGAACTGATTATTTCGGTGCGACGTTCTCTTCCAAATTGCTGAACGACTTCATCTAACTCTTTGATCACAAGTGTTTTTTGACGAGTGTCTGATTTAAGTAGGGTGTTGAAACCAGTTATAGCTTTTTTCAATTCAGCTTGCTCTTCTTCTAACTTTCTTTTTTCTAATGCCGTGAGTCTTTTCAAAGGCATGTCGAGGATGTGGTCCGTTTGTAGTTGTGTTAATTTAAATTTTTTCATCAAAGCATTTCGTGCCTCAGCCGTATCTTCAGATTTTCTTATTATTGAGACAACTTCATCAATTGAGTCAAGTGCGATCAGGAGTCCCTTAACGATGTTAAGTCGGGCTTTTGCCTGAGAGAGTCGGTATTTTGTTCTTCTGACTACGACTTGTAAACGGTGCTTTATGTAATAATCGCATAGGTCGTATATGCCTAAAGTGCGAGGTTCGCCATCCACTAAAACGACATTGTTAATGCTAAATGTTTCCTCAAGCGGGGTCATTTTGTAGAGGTCAGCAAGAACAGCCTGTGGATTGTGGCCTGGTTTTACAGTTATTTGTATTTTTAAACCTGATTCACGATCAGACAAATTTTTGAAATCCATTACTCCATTGAGCTTGCTGGCTTCGTTGAGTTCTTTAAGTTTGCTTATTACTCTTTCAGGACCCACCAAATAGGGGAGCTCAGTTATGACAACTGCCTGTCGGTTTTTTCCAGAAGGTTCAACGTGCGCCTTTGCGCGAATTCTTATCGTTCCTTTTCCGGTTTTGTATATTTCCTCAAGGTTGTCATTTATGACTATTCCTCCACTGGGGAAATCGGGTCCGGGTATGACATTCATAATTTCGCTTATCGTCGGTTTTGGTCGTCTTTTTTTCATTATTAAAGAAATCGCAGCACCAACTTCTACAAGATTATGAGTAGGCATATTGGTCGCCATACCGACAGCTATACCTGAAGTGCCGTTAACTAGAAGGTTTGGTAAGAGTGCAGGCAAACAAGTAGGTTCTTCGCTTTCCCCATCATAAGTGGGTCGAAAATCGACTGTATCTTCATCAATCTCCCTGAGCATCTCCATTGCAGTTTCTGCAAGCCGGCATTCTGTGTAGCGAGGCGCAGCAGGCGGATCATCAAGAGAACCAAAATTGCCTTGTTTATCTACGAGCGTCATTCCACGAGAGAAATCCTGCCCCATCCGTACGAGAGCGTCGTAAATAGCTGCGTCACCGTGCGGGTGATAACGACCCATAGTGTCGCCTACGACTCTGGCACTTTTACGATGTGGATTTTCCGGTCTAAGTCCCATTCTCAGCATCGTGTAGAGAATCCTTCGCTGAACTGGCTTCAAACCATCTTTGACATCAGGTATAGCTCTAGATGTAATAACGGAAAGTGAATAAGCAAGGAAGGATTCTTGCATCTCCTCTTCGACAGGTACTCCGACTATCTCTTTTGCAAAGTTAATTTCATCCGGCAAAAGTTTTTGTTGTTTATTCATGTCTGCTCCAAAGTTTTAAATTAATGGATCTTGCAGCGGGTGATTCCATTTACAAGTTCATCCAAAATGTCTAGGAGTTCGTTGCCTCCCACTGATATAAGATTTTTTATTTGCGCTTCTGTCCAAGGCTTTTCAATAGATTCAGGTGGAAGACCAGCTTCTTGCCAAGTATCACCTAGATTCCTTATTGCTTTATCAACACTAGGGTCCCCGCAGGCGGCCAGGAGTTCACCTGCTTTTCCTGTGTCCAAAAGCAACCCATTTGCAATATTTGAGGACAGGGTTGCTATGCGCATATTTAAGGCTTCTTTAGCAATTTGAGCGTGATTCATCGGCAACTCAAAATTACCTTGCCAACTGAACGTGACAGTGGACCCTAGAACGGTAAAAAGCATATTTTTACCGACTTTATAACAACAAATTAGTATTTTTTGATTATTTGTTGGGGCAACAGTCTTTTTCACACTTTTTTGGTGCGATTTTTAAGCTGCCCAAAGCAGATACGGCGAGTGTGGGTTTGTCGATCCTCTCGCATAGTAGATCAGCAATCATACTTATAAATCTTGAATCATTGTTGACGGAGTTAGCCCGACTGAAAGCCATCCCTAGTGATGCCGCTTTGTTTGAGGCCTCGAAATCAAGATCCCAGAGAATCTCAAAGTTCTCTACTGGAAATCCAATAGGAGAAACTACAACTGCTTTCACACCTTCAGAAGCCAGTTGATCCAATTTGTCATTTATATCAGGTTCTAACCAAGGAATAGAAGGAGGTCCGCTTCGTGATTGCCAAACTACCTCTCTACGTAAGCGTTTATCGGGATCCACCTTATTAGCGACAAGCGATGCAGCTTCATTAATTTCAGATTCATATCGACATGTTTCAGCCATGCTCACTGGAAGGCTATGAGCCGAAAAAAGCAATACAGTTTCATCTCTTAGAGCGCTGGGGATCTCGTCAATTGCTGATCGAAGACAGTCGGCAGCGGGTTCTATCAATCCAGGGTGGTCATGATGACGTCTTATTTGTTCTGTTTGTGGAGCATTTTTAATGTGGGAGCAAGCATTTTCTATGTTTTCGGTGTACTGCCGGCAAGAACTGTAGGAACTGTAGGGAGATGAAAGCCACACCAAACACTTAGAGACACCCGAATCCTTCATTTCATTTACTGTGTTGCTAATCAGAGGGTCAACATTTCTGTATCCGAGAAAAATTGGAATATCTATATCTCGATTTTTTATTTCTATTTCAAGTTTTTCCTTTATGTCGCGCATGTTGGCATTTAAAGGAGAAACACCACCTACTGTTTCATAACGCTGAGCTATTTCTTCGAGACGATTAGAGGGAATATTTTTACCCTCTGTAATCCTTTCAAGAAAAGGTTTGATTTCCTCAGGACTCTCGGGACCCCCAAAAGATACTAAAAAAAGAGCGTCATACACCTTGTTCATAAAAGTTTTATTGGCTAACCACAAAAAGACTTAGATCTGTTTCAAGGCTGTCTTCTATTCTTTTTATGGTTTCCCCTCTCGATGTGGAACGCGTAAGAGAAAGCTGAGTTTTTCCAATTGATTTAAAAGATTCTGCTCTGGCTAGTGCAGTAGAAAGCACTTCATCTGGAGCGACGATCTCGTCAAGAAATCCGGCATCGCATGCACTTTCCGGATCAAATGTTTGTCCAAGCGCAGTTGCTTTAGTGAAATGTCGTTTTGAAATACGATCTCTCGCAAGTTCGGTTGCGAAAAAAGGTAGTGACATACCAATAGCAAGTTCTGGTAGACCTATCTTAAATTCTCCTTTTGCTCCAATCCTTAAATCACAAGACATCAACAAAATGGCTCCTGCAGCTAAAGCATGTCCGGTGCAAGCAGCAACGATTGGCCTTGGAAATGAGTAGCACTTGAGAAATAGTTCCACTCCACTCCTTAACATTTCTCGTGCGGCATCCTCGCCTGATTTCATAACCGCAAGGTCAAAACCCGCTGAAAATTTTCCAGGTCTACCTGATATTACGACTGCCCCAGCATCTTGAACTTCGTCTAGTTTTTCAACCAGAGAACCTATTGCATCGTGACCTAGAGCATTTGCTTTCCCATCGTCCAATTCCAAAATTGCGATTTCATTTTCGTATCTGACTTGCACAGTTGTAGATTCCATACTCGAAATCTATCGTCTTCTTCACGTAGAATTGAAACTAAGTTTCTTCAAGTTAGGATTTAATAGTGAAACTTCGCGTAAGGGGGAAAAGTGTCAATTCTTGAAATAAGTGAAGAAGCTTCGGTGAAAGTTCTAGCCGTTCGATCAGAAGAGTCAGATGCAGAAAAACTGGGTCTGAGAGTTGCTGTTAGCGGAGTATCCGGCGTTGAGTACTCGTACGATTTGGCATTCGTTCCCGTAGAAGAATTGGATGATGAAGATATTTCATATGAAGTAGGTGAATTGACGGTGATTATTCCCTCGGCGAGCAAGGATAAATTAGCTGGAGCCACACTTGACATCCCACAAAACGCCGATCAAGGTGGTCTGGTCATACGAAACCCTAATAGGCCAAATCCGCTCGGTGATATAGGGGAATTGGAGTTAACAGGTGATGTTCCCGACAGGATCAATCAGCTTTTAGAGCAAAAAGTTAACCCAGCGCTTGCTTCGCATGGTGGTTTTGCGACCCTTGTAGGTGTGGAAGGTTCAACTGCTCACGTGTCCATGGGGGGCGGTTGTCAAGGGTGTGCTATGAGTCAGGCGACATTAACCGAAGGTATTAGAGCATCAATTCTAGAAGCGGTACCTGAAATAAAAGATGTTGTTGATGTAACTGATCACAGCTCGGGCGAACAGCCTTTTTATTCTTAAGTCTTATTAGAACTCAGAAATAGTTTCTCTTATCTTTTCGGCTATTCCTGTTGAGTCAAGACCAAATGAGGAGAGTAAATCGTCTGGTTTGTTGTGGGAGTGGAAAGAAAGAGGAACACCCAGATTGATGACTCGACAATCTGACTTTTCTCGATTTAAGCGCTCCAGAACGGCAGATCCGAAACCCCCTTCTATGTAACCATCCTCAATAGTTACGACCAGTTTGTGTTTTTTAGCATCATCAAGCATTTCTGTATTTAGAGGACTGATAATTCGAGGGTCCCAAACAGTTACTCCGATATCTTTGAGCTGTTCTGACGCAGCGACAGCTTCGGAGAGCATTTTCCCTGCAGCCAAAATGCACACTTCTTTGGTGTCGCCATTGCTTTCAGTTACTTTTCGCGACTCTACGCCAGTTCCAACTTCTGTCCATTCAACCTGTGGAGCAGGAGTTTTTGGCCAACGGATTGCAATGGGCCCTTCTGTGATGTCAAGTGCATCCTCGAGCATTTGCTGCAGCTCTTGGTATGAAGAGGGTGCAAAAATTTTCATTTTTGGAACCTTTGAAAGAAGTGATATGTCAAGAAGACCATGATGGGAAGCTCCATCGTCACCTGTAACACCAGCTCTATCGATACAGAAAATTACTGGAAGTTCATGGAGCCCAACGTCAAGATTTATTTGATCGATAGCTCTAGTAAGAAAAGTTGAATATACAGCTATTACGGGCCTTAAACCGCCCATGGCCATGCCAGCAGCTGCAGTTACAGCATGCTGCTCGGCAATACCAACGTCAAAACAGCGTTCGGGGAATCTTTCTCTGAATGAAAGAAGGCCTGTTGAATCAGGCATGGCGGCTGTAATGGCAACTACTTTCGAATTTGATTCACCCGCTTTAACAATAGCTTCGGAAAAAGCTTCTGTGTAGCTACCCGATTTCATACCAGAAGTGTCGTGCATATGTTTGATCGAGTCTTGTTCGGCTGGTGCGTGACCCCTTCCCTTTTGGGTAAGTGCGTGAACAACAACCGGTCCCTCAAATTCAACAGCGTTACTTAATGCTTGTTCAATTTCTTCAATATTGTGTCCATCAAAAGGGCCCAAATATGTAATTCCTAAGGCCTCAAAGAATGCAGGAGGTTCGAACATTTCTCTTATGGCCGCTTTGGTAGCGCTAATCCCTCGTTCTAGGATTTCTCCTACCCATGGAATACTTTCAGCCATTTTTTCTAAACGACGTTGTCTCCTCATATAAGTTGGATTTGATCGGATTCTTATAAGGCTTTCTGATAGTCGACTTATGGTCGGAGCGTATGAACGGCCGTTGTCATTAAGAATTATCGTTACCTTTTTCCCACTATGACCTAGATTGTTAAGACCTTCAAAAGCCATACCTCCTGTAAGAGAGCCATCCCCAATTACAGCTACAACACGCCGCTGATCATCTGACAAAGAGTATGCAGAGGCAAGACCATGAGCATAAGAAAGCACAGTTGAGGCATGAGAATTCTCTATCCAGTCGTGTGGTGACTCTTCTCGGGACGGATATCCGGAAATCCCATCCGGTAAGCGAAGATTAGTGAACTCTTTTTTTCGTCCCGTAAGAATTTTGTGAACGTAAGTTTGATGACCTGTATCCCAAAGAATCGTGTCGTTAGGGGAATCAAATACGCGATGCAAAGCTAATGTCAATTCTACGATTCCTAGGTTTGAACCAAGATGACCGCCGTTATTCTCTACCGTTTCAACAAGAAGTGTTCGGATTTCTGAAGACAGAGTTTCCAACTCTTCCGAGTTGAGGTCACTGAGGTCTTCGGGGAAATTGATTGAGTCTAAAACCAAAGCCATTCTTTCTACGTCAGGACAAATATCGTCTGCTTAATTTTAGAAGACAGCAAGAGTTTTCCATATCCCAACTGCTTTTATTTAAGTATTTCTTCGAAAGGACGAAGGCATAAGTCGTATTTTTGACGACATCAAGATTTCTGTTATATAAAACCCTAATCCCAGAGACATGACGCCTCCTAAAACGTCAACCCAGTAATGATTAGCAGTAACTATTACGGAGAAAGTAGTGGCTGCCGGGTATAAACAAATCAACAGTTTCAATCTTCGACTTTTTAAGATTGGGTATAAGGCTATGGCGCACCAGAGAGACCAGGCAAAATGAAGGCTTGGCATTGCGGCAAATTGATTGCTTACTTTCTGCATAGTCCCGGAGTCAAAAGACCAAAGACCTCCAACTTCTGAAAGAGTGTCAACAAAAGGGTATGCACCAGTTAAACATGCTCCAAACTCCCCACAATTAGAAAGAAGACGGGGGGGCATTAAAGGAAAAAGGCTAAATCCAATTAGTGCAGTACCAGTCGAGCTTAAAAGAAAGAATCGTTGTCGTGAGTATTTCGATGGAAACTTTATGTACAGCCAAACCAGCGCAAAAATTGTTACCCCAAAATGAAAAGTTCCATAAAAAACATTCCAGAATTGAATAAACCAAGTCCATTCGATGAAAAAATTCTGTATTTGAAGTTCCTTGAAGGTTCCTATTGATTTTTCTAAATCAATAATCATCTCAGCATTTTCTAAAGCTTTACTTGGCGACACGCTTGCTGAACCGAATTGATTACGGGCGAAAGAGTAAATTAAATAAAAGAAGAGTATGAGTGCTATCTCTAACCACCATTTCATCCCTGTTTTTAGGCTCATTGTGGGCAGGGAAGAGTCAGCCTTCGGATTAGTGCTTTTCTTTAGAAAGTCTTTAATCATTGAATTCGAAAACTTTAAGACTTAACACCGTCAAGAAATTCTTCGGTGTTAACTATTACTCGCGTAATTGTTGCGTTAGCCACGAGAAGTTTTTCTTTTTCAGTTTCCACTGTTGCTGAAAAAGTTAATCTTCTTCCATCAACTTGTTCGAGAATCGCATGAGCCGCAATACTCTTGCCCAGAGAAATTGGTGTTAAGTGATCTATTCGCACTCTCATACCTACAGTAGTTCTGTTTTTTTCTAAACTTTCTTCAATAGCATCAAGCGTTGCTTCTTCCATGAGAGCTACAACTCTTGGTGTGGCAAGGACCGGTACCGCACCTGAGTTAAAGGCGATCGATAGATCCTTTTCTTCTACTTTCAAAAAGGCCGTACCACGAAGTCCCGTCTTAAGCTCCACCTAGGTACGATACGCATTTAAGGCTTG
>CENF01017363.1_pt1 | contig 22835 bp, 19 predicted proteins | sample 361291 | NCBI WGS metagenome assembly CENF01 (sample SAMEA2619399, study PRJEB7988) | marine metagenome | isolation source: saline water (ENVO:00002010), including | reverse complement strand
TTTGGAAAGATAAATTTATTGAACTACATTTAATGTCGATGGATCCTAAGATATGGATTAATAAATTTGGTAATCTAATAAACTTAATCGACATGATAATTCTGCATGAAAATGTAATTGATAAAGATAATAAAATTATTGAAAAAATTAAAACAGATAATAAAAATATTGAAGTTGGAATATTTTTTGAAAACTCTACTGATCATAATAAAATAAAAAAGCTTTCAACTTTATGTGATCAAGTAACAATCATGGGTATCGAAAAGCTTGGTTATTCTGGACAAAACTTTAATGATAAAACTTTGAAACTATTAAAAGAAGTAGATAAATTTAAGAACCGAAAAGAATTTATTCTAGAGGTTGATGGCGGGGTAAACTCAGAAAATTTTTATAAATTAAAAGTTGATAAGCTTGTTTCTGGTTCTTCCGTTTTAAATTCAAGTAATTCAATAAATAAAATTTTGGAGTACAAAAATCTATGATAAATGAGAAAAATAAAATCATTACTTTTTTTATTATTGTTCTTTTAATTTTAAGTATTAACAATCAAAATGATTTAAAACAATCGTACCCAACAGAGAATATAGATGGATCATTTTTAGGAAAAGTACAAGATGAGTTTCATACTTTACTTTTAGGAACGCGTGAAATGTTTGGGGAAAGCAACGACGTTAATAGAGTAGGCTCTTTTTCAAGAACCGTTGTAAAAAGCTTAAGCCCTATTGGTGTTTTATATATGAACAGAAATATGGGAGGCGAGCATCACATCACAGGACCAAATTATCATGATTATGCAGGTTATTCTTACCTGGAAAGAAACTTTTCAAGTTATGAGGATATTTTATATGATCCAAATATTCAAAATTATAGGTTTGGCATCTTATTAATAAGAAATTTCCTTTTCCTCTTGATTCTCGTTTCAATAAGTTACTTTTTATATAAAGATGGGTATATAATTTCTTCACTCTTCTTTTTCAGCTCAAGCCTTCTTAACCAATCCTACGCAGCTGCCAAAAACTTAATCTATACAGACTTTACAAACCTACTAATACTTTATGTATTCTTTTTAATTTATCTAATTACAAAAATTCCTTCAAATATTAAAAATTACCTGGGAATTTTGCTAGTTGTCGCGCTAATCAGTAACGGATTATCAAATATTTTATATGTACCAGTGATCTTAACCTTAATAAAAATAAATAAAAAGACTGAGTTATTCAGGTATTTTATATTTTTTGTTTTAATCTTTTATTTATTTAATATTAATGAACTAAAAGATCCTATAAATTATTTGGATAACCAATTATGGAATTTTTACCATTACTGGACTGGACATTATCTTATTGACCCAATTGGAATTCCAATGTTAAAGAAAATAATTTATTTTAGCTTTCCATGGATAGGATCCATCTCATTGTTAGTTTTTATTAAATTTATAAAATTAGAATATAAAAGTCTGTTCTTGCTTCTTAGTTTAACCCAACTAGCAATTATTATTTCTGCTTCTCAACTTCGACATTTTGAAGAAAGACAATTTTTAGGACTTTTAATTTCTGGAATATTTTTGGGAACTTTATTCATTAACTCTATTGAAAATACTTTTCTATCAAAAGTCACAATTAATAAGTATTTTTACTTTTCATTAATTTTTATTTTTTCAATATACCCACTATTTAGTTCGAACAATAACAACGACCGAATAACGAATGAGGTGATCAGAACTGCGTGTGACAATATTGCAGTTATTAATGACGATAGAAATGAACTAGATATTAAAAAGGCTGATAATTTTGATATAAAAATTACAGAAACTGTTGAAGCTCCGGCGTATTTTAAAAGCCTGGAAGAGACTATCTCTCCATACGACTGTTTAATAATTAAAGAAAATATTGAATCAAAAAATATTGCGACTTTTACTGCGCCAAAATTTTACAAACTTGGTTTTAGATCAGCTGATTATTACTTATTTTATAAATAAATTATTTATAATCTTTCAATATATTTTTTAATCTGCTTTAAAGAAAACTCTGGGCCCTCAACTTTTATATAATTTTTTTCCCAATTGATTATTTCTTGAATAGTCTCTTCCATTTCGAATTTTGGTTCCCAGTCTAATTTTTCTTTTGCTTTTCCTGAATTAATAACTAATTCTTTTACTTCTTTATATTGATCTTCATTTTTAATAATAATTTTATTTTCTGTTCCCCAATTTTGTATCATTAATTTTGCGATACTTTCAGTATTATATGAATTATTTAAATCAGAATTAAGATTATATATTTCAGATTCATTATTAATAAATGTTCTCTCAGCAATTAATAAATATCCGGATAATGAATCTAGTATATATTGCCAAGGTCTAATTGATTTTGGCATCCTTAAGTGAAAGTCAGTTGAGTTTAATAAAGAATCTACTAAATCTGTTAACAATCTATTTTCAGACCTGTCTCCACCTCCAATAACATTGCCTGACCGAACGACACTAATTGAAAGTTCGCTTCTCTTAGCTGAACTAATATATGATTGAATCAAAAGCTCAGCACTAACCTTTGTTGAGCTATAAAAATCTTTACCCCCTAGCTCAGATGTTTCAATATTATTTTTTTCTGGATATTTATATACCTTATCGGTTGTTGCTATAACTAAAGATCTGCAATTGCTTGCATTCACTGATTCCATAATGTTATAAGTTCCATTTATGTTTGAATAAATTGTATCTTTAGGATCTTCATAACTCTTTATCACTAAACTCTGAGCTGCAAAATGAAAAACTACATCTGGACTAATTGATTTAATTATCTTTTCTATTTCACTTGTGTCAAAATTTGAAATATCTAAAAAATTCTCTGAACTACAAATCTCTCCTATTTTTGCCTTTTCATATATACCATTCTTTTTTTCTCTCGATATTCCGTGAACTTCTGCTCCAAGATGTTTTAAAAATAGAGTTAACCAAGAGCCTTTAAAGCCAGTATGTCCAGTAATTATAACTACTTTATCTTTCCAAAAATCTTCTAGCTGTTTTTTCATAATACTATTTTATTGCTATCAAAAGCAGCCTCTAATATTTCCAACTCTCTGATTGTATCTACACATTGCCAAAAAGAATTATGTTTATATGCAAATAGACCTCCTTCATTAGCTATTTTTTCAAGAGGTTCTTTTTCAAATATACAATCTGAACCACTAAGATACTTATCAATTCCTTTATTTAGAACAAAAAAACCTCCGTTGATCCAACCTTCATTTGTATTGTCTTTTTCACCAAACCTTTTTACTTTAGTATCATCAATATCAATACTTCCAAATCTTGCTGGGGGTCTAACAGCCGTCAGCGTAACGTTTGCATTATTGTCAATGTGAAAATCAGTTAGTTTAGTTATATCAACATCAGCTATGCCATCTCCATAAGTTAAATAAAATGATTCTTCATTTATATGTTCTAAACCTTTTTTTATTCTCCCACCGGTCATTGTTTCTTCACCTGTATCTAATATTTTTACAGTAATATCTTTTTCGAATATAAATTCATCTTCATTTTCATTCTTTACTTCATAATTTTCTGTAAAATATTCAATTATAACTTTTTGCTTATATCCACCAAGAATTAAGACATTATTTATACCATACTTTTTATAGATATTAATAATATGAACTAATAGAGGCTGCCCTGCTGCTTGAATCATTGGTTTAGGAATATCTTCTGTGTATTCCTTAAATCTTGTTCCACGGCCTCCAGCAAGAATCATTAATGAATTTAAAGTCGCCATGTAATTCATAATAGGTTATGAATTTAATAATTTGATAAATTATAATATTTATATTGAGAAATATATTTATAACTGGAGCTTCTAGCTATTTAGGTAAAAATTTACTTCCTAAATTAGAAAATTATAAAATCTATGCACTTGAAAATAAAACAAAAATTAAAAAAAGAGAAAATTTAACAACAATTAATACCCTCCCCGATAATTTAAATGTTTTTTTTAATGAATTTGAAATAGACTATGTAATTCATCTCGCTACCAATTCTGAACGTAACATAGAAAATATTCAAATTAGTAAAATTGTTAATACAAATATACTTCTTGGATTTAATATATTGAGTTCAAGTTTAAATAGTCCTGTAAAAAAAGTAATTTCTGCTGGTACTTACAGTCAAGATGTTTTAGAGCAACCTTTAAGCTTCTACACTCTTTCAAAACAATACTTCCAAGATTTACAAGAGTTCTATTCAAAAGAATATGAAATCCAAAATACATCAATACATTTCGGTGATATTTATGGCCCTAATGACAATAGAGATAAACTCATTCCATATATTAAAAAAAACGAAGATTCAAATGAAATTGTTCTTAATTCAGATGGAAATGGTTTCCTTTCTCCTGTCTTTATTGAAGATGCCTTAGATTCAATAATTAATGAGCTAATTTTAGATAATGAACCCCGTTACTCTCTTCAAACCAGCGCATCAGAATTGCTTCTAGTAAAAGATTTTGTTGAAGAATATAAAAAAATAAGAAAAAAGGATTTTGAAGTAAGATATCTAGATAAAGTTCAGCCTAAATATTCTGAAACAACTAAATTTCAACCTTCTACTAAATTAAAATACCCATTAGAAAAAGGGCTCAAATTAATTTAGATTTAATATACTTTAAAGACTCACTTAGTGAAAGTTTTGGATTGTACTTAAATTCATATTTAACATTTTTTAGTTCACTTTTATAGGTTTGCTTTAAATTGTGTATAAAAATCCTATGCTGAATTCTTTTCAATTGTTCATTATTTGGGGAGTAATTAAATTTTTCAATTAACATAATTAAAGATTTGAAATAGCACGAGCTAAATAAGTGCTTATCTGCATACATAGTTATTGAATCTTCACCACCCCAAAAATTTACTATGGACTCGTCTACAAAATAGACATTTTTTTTATCAAAGACACCAAAGTAGGTAAAAATTAAATCGTTTCCAAGAAGAAGCTGAGTACATTCAGTATTCCCCATACCAAATAGAAGAGCCTCCTTTACAATTTCTGATTTATGAATTGAAATAGAAGGAGAAGTTGGTATTGCTGAATCTATTCTTAGAAATGAATTAACTACTGAATTAGGATCTATAGGGCCTGTTTCTAAATTATAATATCTATACCTTGGTTCGTTTTGAGTATATGAGAAAATATTGCAATTAAATACTAATGAATCAGGTTTGTATAGATCAAGGTAATGTTCAATTCTAGAAATTGCATTTGGCTCCAACCAGTCATCATCCTGTAAAAATTTTGAATACTCTGTATCAATTTTTTGTGTAGTATTCATAAAATTTTCAATTGGGGGAATTTCAGATTTATTTTTTAAATACGAAACAAATATATTTTTATTTCTATTTCTCCAAATGTTAACAACACTTTCTGTGTCATCAACACTATAATTATCAGAAATAATACAATTAATCTTTCCTTTGTAATCTTGTGAGCTTATAGATTCTAAATTTTTATTTAATAATTCTGATCTATTGTAAGTTGGTATTAAAATTGTAATCTCTTTAAGCATTGGTCGACCTTTTCTCAATAGTTTTGATTAAAAGATCTACAATTTTTTTCTGATCAGCCTTACCTATATGATTCCCTATAGGTATATATAGACCATTCCTGCCTAAATATTCGCTTACAGGAAAACTATTTTTCGACAAATATTTTTCTGGAAGTGAAGGCTGTAGGTTTAGTGGCCAAAAGAATGGCCTTGTTTCAACTCCTTGTTCTAATAAGTCGCTTATAATTAAGTCCCTTATGTTGTCTTTTTTTAAAACTATGCCAAAAACCCAAAAATGGTTAACTGTATTTTGATATTCTTTTAAAGGCAGTTGTAAACAGTCTTCATAATTTTTTAATAATTCAAGATAATATGTCCCCTGATCAATTTTATTTTTAATTACATTTTTTAGATTTTTTATTTGTGAAATACCTAATGATGCCTGTAGTGAGCTCATTCTATAATTCCAGTACAAATTGTCATGTAAAAATCTTTTTTTGGAGAAATCTAAATTTCTCATCTTCATGGCAAGATTGTAATATTCCTCTTTATTAGTTAATAACATGCCTCCTTCGCCTGTAGTTATATGCTTATTTGCATAAAAACTAAAAGTGGATATATCTCCAAAAGAACCACATTTTACATCTTCAACATTTTGACCATGAGCTTCAGCAGCATCTTCAATAAGATAGATGTTATTGTCTTTGCAAAATTTTGAAATTTTCTTAGCTTCTGCTGCCAAACCATATGTATGCACCATTAGAACAGCCTTAGTATTTTTTGTTATTTTTTCTTTGACATTTTCTAAAGACATATTCCAAGTGTTTTCATCAACATCACAAAATACTGGGCTTGCTCCTGATCGTATAACAGCTGACAAGCAAGAAATAATTGTAAATGAGGGCAGAATCACTTCATCTTTTTCTTTTAAATCAAGAACCTTAAATGCAATATCTAAAGCAACACTACCGTTAGAAACTGCAACACAATATTCTCTATCAAAATTTTCTGAAATGCTTTCTTCAAAATCTTTTACAATAGGGCTTGTCCCAGAAATATTATTTCTAGATAATGCTTTAAAAACTGAAATTTTATCTTTGTAAGTTATTGAAGGCTCAAATACTCTAATCATTTATTAAAATAACTTCTTATCTGTTTCAGGATTATACGGCCCTTGTTTTACTTCAATAAATTTTGAATTACCTATTGCTTTCAAGCCATGCCCTCCTGAAAAAAGAGCCACCGTATCACCCTTATTTAGAATACATTTATGTTCTAAGTTTTCATCTAAATCATAGATTTCTACTTCAATAGTCCCTTCAATAACCACAATTACTTCCGAGGTGCTTTTTATAACTCTCTCTTGTTTGTTGTGTATATGTCTTTTTATGACTGTATTTTCTTTAAGATTGAAAGAAGCAAATTGAAATTCTTCTTTCTCTTCAGTGTAGAAATTTTTTTCCTGAATAATATCTTCTGATCTTATAACCTCAGCTAAAAGATTTCTGTTTTTATCTAATATTTTCATTTTACTTATTAACTCTAAATGCTGCTTTAAAGTAAGGGAATGCTCTTTTTAATAAAATTAACAAAGATGTCCCTGATTTAGAGAGACCGAATCTTCTTGTTTCGCATATATAACCAACTTCTTTCATTTCAACATTTTTCTTTTTTAAATCTTTTATTAAATATATAAAATAATCCCCATAAGAAGCTATTTCAAATTGTTCCTTATAAAAGTATTCTTTTCTTCCAACTATAAAACCACTTGTAACGTCTTTAATCCCGGTATTCAAAATAAAATAGATTACAAAGTTAAAAATTCTAGAAAGCATGACAGCTAATACTGAATCTTCAGATTTATAAACTTTCTGAATTGCAGAAACTAAACTTGGGTTCTCTACCTCTAACCCTTTAAAGCCTCCTCCTTTGACAAATCTCGATCCAATAATTACAGAATTTTTATTTTGATTCAATTCTTTAAGCATAGAATCAATGCCTTTAGCTGTCATTGACCCATCTGCATCTAACCACATAACATACTCATATTCTGCATGATCTATTCCTTCCCATATTGAAAGAGGTAGAGATGGAGAATTTTTTCTTGTAATTAAATTAACATTTTCATATTTTTCATTTAACTTTGCAATTGTTTCAATAGTATTATCAGTTGATTGATCATCTAAAACTAGAACTTGAAAATTATTTACATTATTTTTTCTAATAACTTGTATTATTTCTGGAATTAGATGCTTTAAATTGTCAGCTTCATTCAAAGTTGGCAAAACAACAGCAAGATCTATTTTTAAATTATTCATTTGAATATTTTTCCCACTTAGAAAGTACTAGCCCATCTATTGTTTATTTAATTTTAATATCAAAAGCCAACCAATATTATATTTAAATAATTTTGAAAAAAATCTACTTGCCTTGACCCCTAAATCCAAACTAAAGAAAGAAAGAGATAGCGCAAAATTTAGATGTTTTTCAATAGAAAAATTATTAATATTGTTAGCTTTTAATAATTTTGTTAATGTTTTTTTGTTAAATTTATTAACCCATTGCTCTTGGTAATTAACAGGTCCTATATGCCTTATTAATATTGAAAAAAAGCTCATAAATCCTTTAAAATTAGGTGTTGAAAAAATTATTTCTCCATTAGCTTTTAACAAAGATTTCAAATATTTTATCAAATTTACTACTTCTTCATCATTAAGAAACTCTATTAAGCCAATTACAGTAATGGTTTCAAAATACTCTTTATAACTAGAGGCATCAAATTCTTCTAAAGTATAAAATTTGTTGTCAGAATAATTATTTTTTGCAAATTTAATTTGTTGAGTTGAAATGTCAACACCTGTAGCTCTATCGTTATCTAAGTAGATTCCAATAAAAGTTCCCGGGCCTGTCGCATAGTCAAGATGTATATTTTCATTATTTATATTTTCTGATATTTCTAAAAATGTTAAATGGTGCCAAGCTGGTTGAATGCCTTTATTTTTTTGAAGGCCTTTTTTCAATAACTTGTCATAATAACCTACCTCAATACTGTCTTCCCAAAAATCTTTACTCATATTTAAGTTAATTTTCCTTTATAAAGACTCTGAACTGATATGTTTGGTTGTCATAGAATTGTAATTTTGGATCTTGTCTATATTTAAGAGCATCAAGTTCTCTATAATTTTTTTTATAGTCATATATCTCACACTGTATTATTGCATTATTAGAACACATAATTACATCGGGCTCAAGATCAACAAGTCTTTCAGGCTCATCTTCAAATATTCTTTCAATATTGATTAATTTACTAGTGATAAATTGTTCATTGTGGTTTGTTGGGTGAACAATGTAAGAAAAATTAGGTTTATCAAGATAAAATAACACTAAAACGGAGTCAAAAGCTAGAATATCATAATCACTCTCAAATTGTTCATCTATTTCTTTAGATAGTTTTTTTAAAGGATAATCGTTATAAATATTGTTTAAGTTAACTAAATTATTAGAACTTTTATTAAATTGCGTTAAACCAAGAGATGTTACGGATACAAATATAAGTAAATAAAGAATATTGAGTGAAAATTTTCCATTTGTCTCTATTACTAATAAAGGTAAGAAATATATAAAAAATATTAGATGATGATAGTATCCATGGGAAGCTAGGTAATAAAAAAGTACAGACACCAATACAAATTGTATATAAATCGAGTTAATCAATTGGAGTTTATCTTTATAACCTTTCGCCTTAATAAAAGATACAAATAAAGACACTATTAAAAAGAGTAAACATAAATAAATATATTTATTAAATTCGTATAGAGATCTTAAGAAGTTTATAACTTCTTTAATAAAGTTCATGTCCTCACCTCTGTATGCATTAGGGATAACAAATAATGTATTCCAGTAAATATCTAGCTGTTTGTTAAATAGATATAAAAGAAGGAAAAATAAATGTGGGATACTAGCTCCACCAATTAAATAAAAATTAAGTTTTATATCATAATTTTTTATTAAATAATAAATAAATGGTAAAAGAAAAATTGCAGAACCTATATTTACAAGAGTTGAGATTGAGAATAATAACCCTACCATGAAGGCTCTTTTTTTATTTAAAGATTGTGAAATGAATATTAAAAATGCAGAGGAAATAAAGACTAAAGAATATATCTCTGAATACTCAACGCTTGACCAAGGTTGAGACATAATGGCTAAATAAAATAAACACGAAAAAAATGATTTGCTCAAACTCCCTGATAATTTATTAACTATAGAAAATAAAATAATTACAATTAAATACAAAAGTAAATCATTTATTAATTTAAATAAAATTAAATTAGAGCCACTTATTTTTATTATTAAGGCATAAAGATAGTAAAAAAGAACTTGTTTACTTTCCCATTGAGTTTCATAGGGCAAATTTCCACGCAATATATCTTGAGACGAAACAAGATATGAATTTGTGTCCCAGTCAATAGTTTCATAATTTAAGTAATATGACTGAGTTAACAATAGAAAAAGAAAAACTAATAAATAAAGAATTTTTTTATTCAATCTTTCCTCAAATAAAGTAAAAATTAGAAAACGGTCTAATTTTAATTTGTCTCTGTATAGAGTCTCAAATATTTGTATACCAAAAAAAAATAATAACGCTGCAAATGAAAAAAGATAGAGACTGGTCATTTATTTCTATTTTTATTTTTATTTTTATTTTTATTAAAAAATGTAATAATTGCAAGAAAAAGTGACAAGTAAATTGATAGATAAATTCCATCATTAATTGTTACTGTATTTGGATCATTCCAATGATTTAAATATAAAGTAAATGATAGATAAGAAGATAAAGTAATTATTTTTATTAAGTTATTTTCAATATTAAGCAATTGTAAAGCAAATAATACAATAATTAAATTTCCTATACTGTAATAACTAAATCGTATAGGAGGATACCAGCCTATAAAAGACCAGAAAACGTAAATAAAAATTGATAAGGAAATTACATAATATTGATATGAATTATATTTAAATTTAATTTTACTATTGTTAATCAAATGATTAAATATCAATAAAACTATAGGAATAGCTATATACATTACTGTATTCAAGTTATCTAATAAATAACACTGAAAATTTTTTGGTATTGTTACACAATGCCATTCACTTTGATACCTAACTTTTCCTCTTATAAAATCATAAAGCCATACGAATTGGCCCCAATAAAGTGAGTTCGCATCATAAGGTTTTTGATTTAAAAATAGGTAGAAATATAAGTTATAGGAAATATAAGGAACAAGACTAAATAAAAAATATTTTGTTCTGTACCTTATATGTTGAAATATATTTTTATAATCGCTAATAAAAAGATACCAAAAATATCCAATTAAGAAAGATCTGTGTAGTAAAAATAAAAGACCTATCAAAATCGCATTACTATAATTTATTTCTACTTTTTTAGAAAGCAAATATGGGAAGAAAATAATTACAACGAAAGTGAGAAGCTGATGTGATGGATCAAACAATCCCCACTTAAACAAGGGACTCAATAAAATCACTAGAGAAATAATTATAAAATTGTTAATCTGTTTATTTTTTTTATTACTTGTTATGTCACTAAGAATTGTTATAACGAATAAAGCCAGGATATTTTGGAATAGGAAAGTTGATATTAATAAGTTCGTTGTTTCGGATATATTGAATATTTTTAATAAATTGTAAATTATGTTTACGGGAATGAAATATAAAGGTCGAGCTTGATAATTAAAATCTTCTTTAAATATATTTCTTAAATCACTAAACCCACTGTGGTATGCTTCTTGATCACAGCTTTCTGGATATAAGAATTCAATAGAATTATTAAATAATTGATAATTATAAAATTTCATTTCATTACATATAAAATAATTAGGCTCCTCAACTCTTAAAATGAATTGGAAAGCAAAAATAATTACTGAAATGCTAAGTAATATAAAATAATCTCTTAAAATGTTTTTTATTTTCAAATCAAGGCATTATAAACTAGTAATTCCTTATAATTTAATATATTTAGAAAATATATATTAATGATTATTTAGGTATTTGTTATCATTAAAAAGTGGATTTAAAAAAAACATTTTTAAAATTTATAGTATTTTTTTCTTATTTAAATTTATTAATCATATTTGATGGAAATATTTCACTTAGATATCTTTATGACGATATATCTAGACTTATAATTCTTGGGCAAGATTTTTTTATTACTCCTTTATATATTGTCCTTTTAATTGCAATTATTGGTTCATTAATAGATTATTACTTAAGTTCAAAAATAACGTTTGAAAAGAGAATCATTGTTTCTTATGCCTATAACTTTACAATTTTTTCTTTTTCTACACTATTAATTTTGTATTTTTTAAGAATTTATGATATTTCTAGATTCCTACTAATTTTATTTTTAATCACTTGCCCTATAATTTTCATAATTGTTAACTATATAAAATTAGAAAAAATAAAATTAGTTTTTGTGTTGCCTCTTATTGTAGTTGGAGTCATTTTTAATTTTTTTATAAACTCTAATAGTTCTGTGAATAAAGCTTTGAAAGTAGATTCAAATATTGTAGAAAATATTATAGAAGAAGAGGAAGAAAAGACAGTTGACCCAATTACAAGATATTTAGATTTTGTTCCATCAAGCGATATTAATGAAGGAGTTGCGAAAGTAGTTACTCTTTCAACAGATTACAAATTAACTAAACATCAAATCTGTTGCTTTGAATATAGTTTTTATGAAAATGGTGGAAAAAGCGTTGGATATATACAGTTATATGAAGATAAACTTTTGTATGCAACTGGATCTGCTATTTTACTCTACAGTGAAAAGCCTACTAATAGTACTGAACAAATTAAATTTAATGAAATAAAAAACAATCTCAATGAAGTCATTTCAAATAGCTATGTACTTGACCCAGTTGGATGGGAAAGTTTAAAAGATATGTTAATAATAAATGAACAAATTTATATTAGCTATATAGAAGAGGTTGAAAATGATTGTGTAACTAATGCAATTGTTAGAGCAGATTTAAATTTTGAATATCTTAATTTTGAAAAATTTTATACCATTGAGGAATGTGTAATAAGATCTGTCAGCCCCTTTAACGCTCATCAGTCTGGGGGTAAGTTAGCAAAATTGCCTGGTGATGAGTTAATTCTCACTACAGGTGATTTTAGAGCATATGAAAAACCCCAGGATATGAATAGTAAATTTGGAAAAATATTAAAAATAAACCTTAATACTGGAATTGATGAAATTATCTCTATTGGCCATAGGAATCCACAGGGATTATTTCTTTCAGATAATATGGAATACTTATTAATTTCTGAACACGGTCCTAAAGGTGGGGATGAAATAAATATAGTTAATCTCAAGAAAGTTCAAAACTATGGATGGCCTATATCGTCTTATGGTACTCACTATGATGGAGGTACTCGTACTGAAGCTCCTCTTTATAAATCTCATGAAAGCTATGGGTTTGTTGAGCCAGCCTGGTATTTTGAATACGAGCAAAATGATTTACATGGAATAAGTGCAATTGAAAAAGACTATTCTCTTGGTGGAAACAATTATTTAATTGCAACCTTAAAAGGTAATATAATCTATGAAGTTGAAATAGATTTTAATAATTCTGAAGTTATTAATATCTCTCCCATGAAAGTCGGTGCACGAGTAAGAGATATAGAATACGATATAGACAATGATTTTTACTATTTAATTATGGAAAATACACCTTCAATAGGAATTCTGACAAAAAATAATAAATAACAACTTCTTATTTTTTTCAGTATTAAATTAACTAATATATGTTGAAAAATAGACACCTAGCGTTTCTTTTTGTATTTTTAATCATGTTCTCTTTTTTTCAAATAAGTAATCTGGACTCAAATTATTCCTATGGTGATGACTTTGCTCAATATATAATGCAAAGTAAAGCACTTTTTGATTCTTCTTCTAATGAGTACGAACTACAAACAAAATTAAATTCATATTCCCCAACACAAATAGGTCCAAATGCATATCCTATTGGTTATCCAGTTGCACTGAAAATTATCGAAGTATTTTCTAATGGCGATTTTAAATATTATAAAATAGTAAATATTATTTTTTTTAGTCTTTATGTCCTATTTAGTTTTTTAATAATTTCAAAAAAATCTAAGAATTTCGCACTGCTAGTTTCAGGTTTATTATTGTGTTCACAGGAAATACTCAATCTCTCACAGTCAATAGAGTCAGATTTGATGTTCGGTTTATTTTGTATAATTTCAGTTTATTATTTAGAAAATAAAAACAATCCCTTTGTAGCGATACTAATTGCTTTTTTAAGTATTCTTATAAAGGTCCAAGGTTTAATATTTTTAGTTTTACTAACAATTTGCATTTATCAAAAAAATATTTTAAATAAATTTCGAATTCCCTTTGCTATATTTTTATTTTCTTATTTGTTGGTTTACCTATCGCCTTATAGATATTTTTTAGGGGAATATAAAGATCATTTCCGTCAATTCTCACCCTATTTTTTAAATTTTAGATACAACCTGAATATTCTATCAGAGTCTATGCTTCCTCAATTTATTCAAAATAGCTTATTTAATTATTTCATTTTATTGATATTAATTTATACACTTATGAAGACTTTATTAAATCTCAACAGCATCTCAATTCATAATCTTCTAATACTCGGTTATTTTTCATTTTTTTCACTCTACTTAAACCAACAAGGTATAAGGTTTTTATTAGTCCTTCTTCCATCAATTTTTATACTTTTGTTTGAATTACTAGATTTTAAGTCTCTGAAAGTAAACTTTGGAATATATTTAATAGCTTTGTTGGTAATTATAAACCTACAATTTCCATTAACTGTAAACCTACCCAATCAAGCCTTTAATGAGGAGAGCAACTCGCTGTATAGCTATATAAACAATAACATCGATGAAAAAAAATATATAGCGGCTGAGAAACCAAGGTTGATAAGATTAGCTACAGGTACAAATGCTGTTTATATTGAAGAAGCTAGTATATTGAAAAGTCCAGATTATTTACTTATTAGTGATGTTAACTTAAATAAATACAATACAAAATTAGAAAGTTATACTTTAAATAAAAAAATAGGTCAATTTAATCTATACGAACTAATAAGAAATAAATGAAAAAGAATAATATTAAAAAAACCATTGGAACTATAAATATCTTAACTTTGCTATTCGTTTCAATTCTCATAATTATCTTTGGAAGAGAATTTACGCTTATAAAGATAGGGTCTTTTCCCGGTTTTATAGTTGACTACACATTGTTGTTTTTGATTATTTTACAAATAATAAACATTGACTTCTGGAAAACTTTTTTAAAAAACAATTATTTTTATTTAGTTTATTTTATAATATTTTTTTCATACTATTCATTTCAAGCACATAATTCTACAATTGAACTAATTGGGAAAGATTTTATTTTTCTTCTGTACCCATTAATAATTGGATTGATACTTTTTTCTTCAAAAAATAAAATGGATATGAAAAAATTAAATTTTCTTTTATTTAGCTCTATTTATTCAATATTTCTGATTACAGATTTCATACTTGATAGAGCACCATTTATAGAAAGTTTCTTAGGAATAAAACTTGCAAAATATTCATTACCATGGGTGAATCTTTTAGACTTGAAAATTACAGAAATGACTTTATTTTTAATTCTTTTTTTACACATGAGTTTGAAAAATAATGATAAATATATATATTTAAATATACTCCCAGGAGTTTATTTAGGTTTTGCTGTTTATGAAAGCCGGACGGTATTGTTGGGTTTAACTTTTTATTTGATAATTAATTTATTTCTTTACAGAAACACAAAAGTATTGAAATTTGTATCTTTTTTATTTATAGGATTCATAATTTCTTTAACTTTAAACTACAAAAATGAAAATTTAATCAAAGAGAGTATGGGAAATTTTAATGAAAGTACTATATCATCTCAAATTAATCAAGTTGGCTTTTCGAGGATAAGATTAAATAATTCTAAATGTATTTATTCAAATTTTCTAGATGATAAGTTGGAAACAAATTGTGAAATTAGATTTGAAAATTCATTCTCAAACCCATTGCCCTTGTTATCTGAAGTTGAATATGGATTCAAAAATAATTTATATCAAAGTGAACTTGATTTAAAATATAGAGGCTCATTCAATAATTCAATTAAAAATCTTGATAGTAAATTTACTGATAGAGAAGAGTATTTTGACTATTTAAAAATATGTTCTAGCAACTCCCATTTACCTGTTAGTGGAACGAAAGTTTTTAACTGTGATCTGGAAGTTATATCAATAAGTAATAGTCTTATCTCAATTAATAATTCCATTCTCAAAGAAGTTTGTCCTAGTAACGTCGCTTGGAGATTAAATTTATGGACAGCTATGTCAAGGGATTTGGTTGATAACAACAGATTGTTTACAGGACAAGGCGTAGGTTTCTCTATTCCACAAAAATTAGTTAATGAAAATGCTGTTTCACTTTTATGTTACTCCGAATCAATTAACTCTGCGAACCCTTTAAGGAGTGGCCATAATACCTTTCTAACAATGCTTTACAGGTTTGGATTGATAAATTTTATAATATTTTTATTTATAGCTATAAAATTTTTTACAAAACACATAAAATATTCAATGATTTCCTTATTAGTTTTTGTGTCAATTGTGTCACTATTTGATCCTTTATTGGAAACAACTGTCACTGCAGTTCCTTTTTGGTTTTTTATTTTTTATTCATGTATGAATAAAGCTAATGATTATGATGATTAAATGATTAAAAACTCTGGCAATGCTTAAAAAAAGAATTGAAAGTATCTACAGCAGTGTAGATATTGGTTTTAACTCTCTAATCGCATTTATGACTTTTCTGTATATTAAGCAATATTATGGAATTGATTTAGTTGGTTTTTTTGGTTTAGTTTTATCTGTGTGTTCGTTTGCAGAAACAATTCAAATGGGCTTGTACGATAAGCCCTCGTATCTAGGTATTGGCATTGGATATAAAGATTTTAGATTAAAAGTTCACCATCTTATATTATTAATTTCATTTCCTTTATTAGCGATTAACCAACTTGTAATTAGTGGGTATATGGTTGCAAGTATTTTCTATACCTTGTCCTATGTTCTTATTCAGAATATAAGAATTTATGACTACATAGATAATAATGTATCAAAAGTATCGAAAAGATCTTTTTATATATTTATTATCACTTCTTTCTTGTATTTATATTTAATTTTCACAAATACAGAAATAAGTTTAAGCCTGCTTCTTATATCCATTGCCTTAATAAGGTTTATATTCATATTATTTAATAGAGCAAAAATTTTTGCTGTTGAAAATAACAAAGATAGTAATCAAGAATTGGGTTTACTCATTTCATCCATACTAACGCTTATTAGGTCAAGACTTCCATTGTGGGCTTTACTTCCATTTGGGTTAGGGCTTGTTGGAATATATGAAACATTCAGAACCTTGCTGGAAATATATCTAATACCCTCTAGGCCAATATTTCTAGTTATGTTAAAGAACTTAAAAAGAGATGGTCCAAAAAAAATTTTTCAGTTTGGTATCTTGTTTTCAATAGTTACTATATTTTTAATTTTGATTTCATTAAACTATATCACAAACCTTGATGTTTTTGCTATTCCTGAACTTACAACAATCCACTCTTTTCTAGCATTTATATTTATCTCACTATTTTTTTGGATTTCAGAAATTACAGGTATGATCTTCGAATTTAACTCATATATATTTTTTGAATCAATAAGAAGAGGTCTATCAATAATTACTTTTGTGGCACTGTCTTTAATATTTTTTAATATTTTAAATTTCAATCTGTTTTTATATTTAATTATTTTTATGTATTTTACAGAGGTTGTTATCTCATTAGTTAATAAAGATAAGCTGAAATTAGGAAAGTAATTCAGAAATTACATTTTGTAAATTTTTCATCGCCTGTACTGAAATATCTTGACTCTTTTTGTGTCTTATTTCAATGTTGAAATCAAAGTCTTGATCTAACAATTCAACAAGTGAATTTAGATTGTTTAAGTCAAAATATTGTATGTCTCCTTTATCTACTTCTCTATTTATAGGTATATCAGACAGTAGAACAGGGACTCCGTAAGCGACAGCATCTGCTACTGAAAATCCTCCTGGAGACCCCTCAAATAAGGTTGGTTGAATTACCGCTTTACTGCTAATTAGATATTTTAAAAATTCTTTTCTATTCAGATAACCTAAGAATTTCACTCTAGAGGTAAGGTTTAATTTTTCAATTAAATCAAAAATGGAAGAAGAGTGTGTGGAATCTCTATGATCGTGTATATAGCCTGTACAATATAGCATGGTATTGTGATCTTGATTTTTATCAACATACTCTTTGAATGCTTTAATAGCAAAAATATGGTTTTTGTGTTGCCAAAGTTGATTAGCAATTAGAAAAAAGTCTTCGTCAAATTTTTTAGGTTTTGGCAAACCTTGTTCAAGTCTCATAGGTGTGAAACCTGTGACCTTTATTTTCTCAGGAGAAAAACTATAGTGTTCAACTAAATCTTTCTTTACATTTTCAGATGTACTATAGATTTTTGAAGAAAACTTCTTGATTTTTTTTATCTGATAATTTCTATAATAGATTATACGTCTTAAAAATACTGATTTTAGATGAAGATGCTGACAATCAGGTATATACCCAACAATTTTTTTATTCTTTAAAGATGAATTAATTTTAATAACTGGCAAGATGTACTCGTTTTTATAGTTATGTTTAAAATATTTGTATTCTAAATGTTCCAATATTAGATTATTATTTTCAATATACTTTTGAAATTTATTTAGTAAATCTTCATCAATAATTTTATTATTTTTATACCCCCCACCTCTTAGTGTGAGCCTTAATCTATTTAATATTTTCATTAGGAAAGACTCCTTGACATATAAAATTTTATAATTTACGTCGTATTTGATAAGTGAATTTACTATTTGAATTAAAATATTCACTCCGCCAGACCAACGTATGCAGTCATTTATATAAATATTTAAATTTTTACTTTTTGATTGCTGTTTAAACATTGTTTAAATACTTAATTATTTTTTCGGAAATAAAGTCTACATGACTATCTTTTAGATCTGGTGAAGATGGTAAACAAAGTGAATTATTGTAGGCATAATAAGCATTTTTATTAGTTTTAGTATTTTTGTATATTTTTTGTCTTTCTATAGGGTAGAATATTTTTTTTGTTTCAATGTTTGCGGAATATAAATACTCTCTCAACATATTTATATTAATTTTTTTATTTTTAAATATAACTACTATCAACCAATAAGAGTTTTCGATATCTTTTTCGGTTTCTATAAACTCTACTCCATGTGGTTTAAGTATTTTTTTATATCTAGCAAAGATATCTTTTTTTCTATCTAGCAAAGTATCGACCCTATCTAGCTGAGACTTTCCCATCGCAGCTGAAAGTGAGTTCATTCTGTAGTTGTAACCGAGAATATCATGAATATACTCATCAGAATTTTTTTTAACTCCCTGACTTCTTATTTTCTTTGCTAGTTCGTACACTGATTTATTGGAAGTTACTAACATTCCTCCTTCTCCAGTTGTAATTAATTTATTTGGATAAAATGAATAAATTGATACATCTTTATATGATCCGCTAGATTTGCCTTTGTAGTTAGTTCCTAAAGCTTCTGCTGAATCATGTAATACAGAAAGATTGTGTTTTTTTGCTAGTTTACTAATTTCACTTAAGTTTGGACAATTACCATAAAGGTGGACCGGAATTATAGCTTTAGTTTTACTAGTTATATTTTTTTCTATTTCTTCAGTAGAAATTTGGAATGAATTAGGATTAATGTCTACGATTATTGGTTTTGCACCCAAATATGACACAGCATTTGCGGTAGCGATAAAAGTTAGTGACGGAATAATAACCTCGTCATTTTTTTGAATGCCTAAAGCCATTAAGGCAAGATGGAGAGCAGCTGTACCGTTGTTAACTGCTAAGCAATATTTAAAATTAAATTTAGCAGCAAATTTATTTTCAAATTCCTCAACTTCTGCAGAAGCACCCGACAAATTTGAATTATTTAATGCTTCCATGACATACTTTTTATCAGCACTGTTTATGTCTGGTTGATAGACATAGGTGATCTTTGATTCAGGAATTTTTTTGTAAGTTGAATCTGATTTACTTTCATGATTTAGTTCTTTAAGAACTATTTTTCTGATAATATCCTTTCCATCTAAATTTGCTTTCCACGATAAATTTTTATATATTTTAGATGGATCTGAGTATTTTTTTTCAATATCGTATGCTCTATTTTGATTGAATATCTCCCTCGTATAATCTTTATAATCTAGACTTGCAGTTTTAAATCCTTCATCGAGAATTTCTTTAACTGAAAAGGATTTTCCAGTAGAAATAATATAATCTTCTGCTTTTTTTGCATTTATACTTAACCACATTGCTTCTACAAATTCTTCAGAATAACCCCAATCACGAACCGTATCTAAGTTGGATATAAAAAATTTACTTATTTCACCATTTTTTATTTTTCTTATACTGTCAGCCACATATCCAAATAGATAATCATTGCTTCTAATTAGAGATTCATGATTAAACATAATTCCAGACACTAAAAAAAGGCCTGTCTTATCTCTAGTTGTTATTAATTGATTATGAGCTTTTAATTTTCCTAATGAATAGGGTGTTGAGGCTTTTTTTTCTGACTCTTCATTTAGTAGACCATCTCCAATGTCTTTGAATATCTCAGATGTTGATGCTTGAAAAAATCGAGATTCAATTTTATTTTCTTTTATTGCATTTATAAAATTATTAAAAATAATTGTTGGTTCATTTTTAACTAAATTTGGTGATTTAAATGATGTAATTACATTACTATGACCTGTTAGATTATAAATTTCATGTGGGTTAAATTCATTTACTATACTATTGACTTCTTCTGAATTTAAATAATCAATTTGTGAAAGTTGAATCTGATTTTTTTCTTTTATATAGTTTTTAAAAACTTTATTCAAATATTTCAAATGGGAATTGTTTTTGTAACGAGTAGTTAGTTTTACTTTGTAGTTTTTAGATAATAATAATTTTGTTAGAAAAAAAGCATCCTGCCCATTTGCTCCAGTAATTAATGCTCTTTTCATACTCTCTCTATAGTCAAATTATCGACTTGCTGTTTTTATAAGTAATACAGCATTTATTTAATTATTTTAACTAGTTTATTAAATTAATAACCTAATTAAAAGGAGGTTAACTACTGACCTAAATTAAACTCCGACCATTCTGTACGATATTATATGTTTAATTATCTAGCTTATGTGGTTTCCTTCTAAATATTTTTCATTATTATAAAGTACTAAATTATCACTTCCACTTCTTGGATATTTTGATTAAATTTAAATATTATGTTAAATATAATTTCAAAATTAAGTGTTTTACATTCTATTTATAGTTTTTTAATAAATTTGCTCCCTTCTTTTTTTATACACAACACATCAAAATATATTGCAATCAAGAAAATATTAACTAATCTTTGGATTGATCAAATCAAAGGTGATTATATTGAGTTTGGAATTTTTACTGCATCTAGTTTTAAACATACAATAAACACTGAGAATAGAATTGATAAAAATAATAATACGCTCTTCTATGGCTTAGATTCGTTTGAAGGTTTTCCAGAAAATAGCCATCCTTTTTTTCAAGATAAAAATTTTAAATCTAATTTTAAAAAAGTTAAAAAGTTAGAAAAAAAATTTAGCCCTAATGTGTATATATTTAAAGGATATTTCTCAGATATACTAAAAAAAGAAAAAAAATTAATTGAAGTTGAAAATTTAAAATTTGTTTACATAGACTGTGATCTATACATTTCTGCAATTGATCCGATAGATTATATTATTCCTAGACTTGTAGAAGGATCTTATATTATGATAGATGATTTCACAAATCTAGATTCTGAAGGCAAAAGTATTAGAAATCTTTTTTACAAAAAATTTGAAGGACACGATTTTGAGATTACTTCTTATTTCGGTATTGGTGGAGTAGTTATTCGTTATTTTGGAAAAAATAAGAAATAAAAAATAAATTATTGATATTATTTAATGAATAAATAAATAAAGGGTTGTTATGAAAAACTGCTTACTATGTAATTCTAATGATGGCCAGATAAAATTTGATTTAGTTTTTCTCGACAAGTACAAACGAAGTTGTATACAAACAAATTGCGGGAGTTTATACGTTGAAAATGTTGATTGGCTTGACGAAGCTTATCAAAACAATATTGATCCTGGATTGGTTCAAAGAGTTTTAGATAATAAATCTTTAATTTATGGCTTAAGCAAACTACTTAATATTGAAAAACTCTTAGATTATGGTGGTGGTTCAGGTTTGCTTACAAGATTGCTGAGAGACTATTCAATAAATAGTTACAGTTCAGATAAATATGTTAAAAATATATTTTCAAATGAGTACAATTTTTTAGAAAATAAATTTTATGATTTTATAAACTTAGCAGAAATAATTGAACATTTTGATGACCCATTGAGTGAATTTAATAAAATACTAAAATATAAACCAAAACATTTATTAATTTCGACCGAGCTATACAACAATCAAAATAAGGATTGGTGGTATTTTGCTCTGGATGAAGGACAACATATTTACTTTTATAGTAAGGAGTGTTTAGAAAATTTTTTCAACGAAAAAGGTTACAAAAGTATAATAAAATCAAACTATCAATTTTTTTATAATACAAAGTTAACATTTATACAAAGAAAGATTATCTCTTTATTATTAAATAAGCTAATTATTAAGCTAATACGGTTGCTCCTAGTTGCAAAAAAACCTAATTATGAAGAATTTATTTAATCAGTGTTGCCATATGGGGGCCTGGTAGAAATGTCGTAAAACCTTTAAAATTTATAGTGGTTTTATTTTGAGATTCTATTTCTAATATTTTATCCTTATCATTTGTGGCCAGAGGCAGAATCGAACTACCGAATCTTTTTTTTAGATAGAGATTAACCTTTAAGGCCTAGTTCATTGTACTTATTCTTTCTGCATCTTTCACTACAATATAAAACATTTTCCCAGTCTCTTTGCCATTTTTTTCTCCAGGAAAAAGATTTTTTACAAGTTTTACAAATCTTTTCATCCTTCATAAAGTATTTGTGTTGATAAACTCTTCCGCCTTACTAAATATATTCTCTTTTCTTTTTTTATCCATCTTGTCTAA
>CENF01035439.1_pt1 | contig 22911 bp, 15 predicted proteins | sample 361291 | NCBI WGS metagenome assembly CENF01 (sample SAMEA2619399, study PRJEB7988) | marine metagenome | isolation source: saline water (ENVO:00002010), including | reverse complement strand
AAAAAAATGACTATTTGTTACCGAGAAATATCATATCATACTGGTAAATAATATACTTGTTATTTGTCTCAAAACTATATAAGTTTTCCACCATATAATAATATAATTGTTATATGGCGGTTACAATACAATGTCCTTTGACTCAACAGGACATTATAGAATCGGTTATAGCACCAGATGGAATAACGTATGAGCGCTCAGCTCTTATGAAATATATAAGAAAATACCATAAGTCCCCTATAACGGGTGAGGCTATGGACTTATCTACTCTTGTTTATGAGGAAGATTATGTTGATTCTAAAGAAAACAAATCAGAAGAAATATTAGATTCTATTAGAAACGAATTAGAAGAATGTATCAAGCTAAAAAGGCAATTTCCAAATTTCGAACAAATACCCGAAAATATAAAGATTTCTATTGTTAAAAATCAAGAAAACTGGAGAATCAATGTTGAATCTACTATTAATGAAGATTTACCTGAAAAACTTGTTAAAAACATTGAATATAACTTATCATTCTCTTATTTTCAAATTAAGGATGATAAGTCCGTCTATACAAGTCTACATAGAGGCAATGGTATCATAGATGTACGTGGTTCTAAAAAGATTCAAAACATTACTGAAGGTATTATTACCAGGTATAGCTCTTTTACAAAAGAGAATCAGGTTAGGAATTGGTTGAATGATATCGAATCAGAACAAATACTGTCAAAACCATTGAGAATCATACTTGAAAAGGATCAAGAAAATGAATCTTTAATAGAGAAAGATACGGAACATCTAATTCAACATTTGAATAGCGAACAACAGACTGTATTTAGTAAAGACTACTTCAAAACACTACAAATCGTAGAAGGACCACCCGGAACTGGTAAAACTTCTATTATTACAACCATGCTTGATTATATTCAAGAAAACATTTCATTAAACAAAGAGAAGCATTATACCTTAGTCATATCTGAAAAAAATCGTGGAGTAGATGCTGTTGCAGAACGTCTAGATCCAAATAAATATAATCAAGTTATTTCATTCGGTTCTGATAATATTGGTGATTTTACTAAAAATTACTTGATTGAAAACAAACTAAGATACCACTCCATTGTTACTAATACTTATCAGCAAATATATGAATTAGAGCAGTCTTGTGAGCAAAAAACCCGTAAGATTAAGCGATTATTATACAATTCTTTACCAAAAAATGTTAATAAACAGCTTACATGGAGAAATATTGGTTACATACAATTTCAGATTAACAATGCTAATATTAGAAACTCCAAAAAGAAATCACAAATTAATGATGTTTTAAACGAAATGAACCAACTTATCACAACGATTAATGAGGTATATGGGTCTTTATCTGAAAAACATAAAGAAGCTGAAACTAAATACAAAGAGGATTGTAATATTATACTCTCTACATTCGGTTCTTTACATCAAATATCGAATTTCTTAAAGGATATTGATAACATATCCTTCTCAATCATAATTGATGAATCGTCAACATTATTGAGTTGGCAAGGATTCTATTTAGAACATTTTGTTAATGAACTTGGTGGAAGTTTAACAAATCTAATCATTGTAGGAGACCCTAAACAGTTGCCACCTTATTGGCCAGATAATGATAAGCCAAATCAAGAGAAAAGGTCCTTTCTTGATATTGCTAAACAAAAATGTGAATCCGTACAATTAGTTCAACAATATCGCATGCCTAATCAAATCATGAAAATTTTAAACAAAGAATATTACGTTGATAAACCTCTTATCTTATCTCATAATAGAATCATTAAAGATGAAATTAATTGGATACACAGCAATGGAGTTGAAATTGAAGAAAATCACGTTGAAGCTCATATGATTATCAATACTTTATCATCAATTCCTATGAATTACTCCATTATGGTTATTTCTCCGTATCGGAGCCAATGTGAAGTATTAACTAAATTATGTTCCCAATATTTACCACATATTAGAGTCATGACACTTGATGCAGTTCAAGGCCACGAAGCTGATGTTGTTGCAGTCAGTTTGGTTAAAACAAATCCAACTATGTTTCTAACTAAGAAGAGAACATGTGTTTTAGTTAGTAGAGCAAGAGAAAAATTGTTAGTATTTGGGAATCGACAAGGTTGCTTAACATGTAAAAATGGTGCCTTAAGAAGATTAGCAAGATTCTCAGGAATTAAAATACCAAAGAATACTTGAAATATTATTTGTTTCTATAGATTATGATAGCTGAGTTGATCACATCTTATTCAAAAAAAAATAAAGTTACTGTTATCGCATACTTGTGTGTTGTTCTAATAGGAGTTTTTTCTACATTCTTTCTTATACCCAAATACTCTTCTGAACTTATGTCATCTTTTACAACAGGACAAAAAGCTAAAAATTTACTTATTGCAGTCGTATTCGCTTATATACTTGGAATGTTTACAGATGTTTTGCGTAAATATTCTGAAGACACAATGGTACCTGATTTTACCCAACATGTTCGAGAACATATTTATAAACTCGTTATGGAATCTCACTCCAGTGACCGTCAAGTCGAATTAGGCAAATTATTAAATGTTATGTCGAATTTCCCATATGTTGTTAGAAACGCCGCCATTGATTTTGTTCGCACATATATGCCTTACTTTGGAGCTATGGTCATTCTTATGATTTACTTTTTCACATTAGATAAAGAATTTGGTATTTTACAAGTTGTTACTTTTATTATTTATGCTCTTACTATATGGTTTAGTAGGAAAAACTGCGTTAATACAGCACAAGAATCTTATATTGATTTCATGAATCTTTCTGAATCAGTTCAAGACAAATTGTTAAATATTGATTCTATATATAACGCACAACAAGAAAAAAGCGAAATAGATAAATATAACAATGCTAATCATAAAAACATCCTGACTTATCAAAAAAGTCTCAGAACATTATGGAAATTAAGAGTCTTTGAAGAAACTTTATTGTGTGTATCATTCATTGTTTTCAATTATATGATATATAAACGCAAATTAGACAAAAAAACTGCCATCGCATTATATGTAGGCGAAATTTACTACTTCCTACGCATATTACAATATATGCAAGTCAATTTACTTACCTTCTTCACATTAATAGGAGAAGCAAACGCAATGTCCGATTTTATGAAAGAACTTGTCAATGCGAAAGATAAAAAAGACAATTCTAAATCAAATAAAAAGGGAGTTGTTATTAATCCCCCAAAGAAGAACGGACCTTCTTTAACCATAGAAAATGCATGGTATCGCTACGAATCTAACCAACCTTGGGTACTAAAGAATTTTAACTTTACTGCTACTACTGGCGATAGAATATGGATAAAGGGAAACTCAGGATGCGGGAAATCTACCTTATTTAAACTTATATTAGGAGGATTGAAACTAAACAAAGGCGTTATCAAATTATTTGGTAACTCTGATATTAATACTATTAGAGAAAATACAAGTATCGTCGATCAGCATACTAAGCTTTTCCACGATACTGTTATGAATAACATATTATATGGAAATAAAGCTACAGAATCCGATGTTAGAAAAATACTCAAAAAACTTGATACAAATATTTATGATAAATTACCTGATGGTTTACATTCAGACGCGGGGGTTGGCGGTGAGAACCTAAGTGGAGGACAAAGACAACTAACTATTCTCTTGAGATGCTACTTCAGACCAGCCTCATTAGTATTAATGGATGAACCTATTTCTGCAATTGATCCTGAAAATATGGAAATTATATTGAAAGCAATTGATTTAATTTCAACTAATAGAACTTTGCTTGTAATTTCCCATAGTGATAAAATAAGAGATGTAACTAACAAAGTAGTAAATATTTGTGGTTAATTTATTCATAAACAAATTGTTTCTTTCGACTTAAGAAGTGCCTTCTCCTTTGCTAAAGCATTTCGCAGCCTTTCTGCAGTCTTTTTCTCTTTAGCCGCTAACTGCTTTCGTAGTTGTGAAATGGTATTATTTTCTTTCTCCATCGGATACTCTCCTACTGAAATAACATTTGAATATACTACCTTGTATTCCTCTGAACGAGGTTTTAAACTATCTAATTTCTCTAATTTTTCTAAAGGAGTATTTTTAATCTGAATATCCTCTTTGAATACATTTAGAAGCTTATCATTATTCAATAACTCGTCCATTATCATCTCATTATTGTGAAATCTTTCTGGAAAATTAGACTGTTTAAAAGGATACAGTAGAAATTTAAAATATGGGTAGTTATCAACTATCTTGTTGAATAATTCAACATTCTCTCTACATAATCTATCAATACAATATGTTGTCATAACTGGACTGATTTTGTTATGTTTTTCATACCATAAAATTGAATGAGCTAAATAGAGATTTGATAGTATATCCGCCATTGTCCCTGAAATGTATTGCTCTGATTTCAACTTTCCACCCAAAAGGGCAACCAAATTAGATAATCCAGCAAAATACATTGTTTGTACACTTAACAAATCATTTGAAAAAGGAAGCAAGCTGCGTGTTATTGCATAGAAATATGTACTTATCGAATGTTTTACCATTGGAATTATGGATTCTTTGAATTGTTTACTATCATCCTCCAATATAGAATCTAAAATATTATTGATATAAGGATGAGACTTATTCAGGCCCTGCCCGAAGATAATCAAACTTCTTGTTAGGATATTGGCACCTTCAACAGTTAGACCGACAGGAACTGACCTATAATATTTTTCCATGAAATTGTTGGGACCAAGACATATCGCCGCGCCAGCAGAAATCTCCATTCCATCGTTAATTACCTGCCTTGCCCTCTCAGTACTTTGTTGTTTCATGATTGCAGATAATACAGCAGGTTTTTCACCAGAATCTAATAACATATTTGTTAAAGAAATGGAAGAATTAATTAGATATGTATTGTAGGCCATGTCTACTAACCGCTCTCTAATACCTTGCATGTCAATAATATTTCTTTTGAACTGATTTCTATGTTTTGCATACAGTAAATTACCATATAATGATGCTTTAGAACTCCCTAAAGCTGTCGCTGGTAGCGATACGGCGCGACCCTCTGCTAAACAAGACATTAACATCGACCAACCTTCTCCAATCATATTCTCTCCTCCTATTACTTGGTCGAGTTCCACATAAAATCTACCTTTCAATGTGCCGTTTGGGAATCCATTATTGCCAGGATTATGATATGTGTTTTGAATCAATCCCTTATGTGTCCGTTCAACTAAAGCAAGAGTAATACCTGCTTTGCCACTTGATAAGAGATTATCAGGATCTTCTAACTCAAAAGCTACTCCAATCAAATTAGAAATAGGAGCCAATGTGATATACCTTTTGTTTATTTCTAAATCTATACAGATTTTATCGTTAATCTTAACAACTCTTCCTTTGTCAATTGTTCCAGTTGCATCGGAACCGTTATTTGGTCCAGTCAATCCAAAACAAGGGATTAACTCACCCGATGCTAATCTTGGTAAATATTTTTCCTTTTGGTCATTTGTCCCATAATGTTGTAGTAATTCGCCCGGGCCCAACGAATTTGGCACCATAATCATGACACCTAAGGCGGGATTCGCTGTTACAATTCTTGTTAATATTCTACTTATGTTGGTCGTACTAGTTAAGCTACCGCCATATTTTTGATTAATAATCATTCCAAAGAATCCATTTTCTCCAATAGTTTCAAGTAAATCTTCTGGTAACTTCGGGAATGCGACTTCCTGATTACCGTATTTTTCTAAGAAATCATCTAATTTATTGTATAATTTGTCTTCATCAGCAGTGAATGAATTACTCGCTTTAGCAATAGGGACATGTCCTCTAAATATATCTCTGTCGATAGAAGTAGTTCCTGACCTCAAAGCTATGAGTTCGGTATCAGAAATTTTGGGTATAATTCCTTTTACAATTTTAAAAACACGATTCATATTTAACAAATATCTAATAAATTGGTTATATTAAACGCTGTTTTATATTCTATGATGAAGTTTAACAGAATATGCCTGCGCTATTATCATTATCTTCAATAATGATATGGGTTTCTTCTTCGTCATTCTTCAATCTCTTACCCGTCCATGATTTCTTTCCAGACTTAGGATTAATACTAGCTGGTCCCCATTTCTTCTCTAGATATTGTTGAAGCTCTTTTCTACTGGGAGGTTTATCAGAAATAGTTTTTTTAAACCACAATTGAAACAAGCTATAAAGTTCTCCCAGTTCAAGGGAGGCAGATGGTATACTACTATCAATGTTTTCAACTAAGAAATCGCTAAAGTTATCGTTCATCTCTTGATACTCGTTTGTAGCACATAGTACAGCTTCGGGTTCTTTGCAGCCCTTTTCTTGGAAAATCTTATAATGTTGTGTAAGTAACCAGAAAAAAGGTTTTGCCCATACCTTGAGTTTCCTTTGTAAGTCGTAATCAATTGGAAATTCATCGGGACAGTTTGGGTCAGGATTTTCAACGAATTTAGAATTGAATTTAACTACTCTAAGACGTCTCCATGTGCCACCGTCATCGGCAGGCACCTTCGGCAATTGATTACACGTACAGAAGATGGTAAACTGAGGATTGAAATCAAATGGTTCCTTATGTAAAGTTCTGACGGTTATAGTATCACCACCTGATAATTCTTTCAAGACTCCTACTTGAAATGTCTCACCCTCATTTGGTTCTTGCATAACAACAAATCTTTTACCAACAAGCCTAGCGATCTCAGGTTGCGGTGCAGAACCCGAAGCTCTTTTACCTGTTAGACTTGCAATAGGTAATTTTGCACAATATGCACCAAAGGCGTATTCGTACAGTTCTATCAGCTTCGACTTACCATTCCCACCGCCTCCGACGAACAGATATACGTGTTCGCCTGAGATTGACCTACCGTCAAATGATGTTGCTAATATACATAAAACATAATCCCTTACTTCTTTATCGGGAAGGATTTGTTTTAGAAATTCCATCAAATCTTCTATAATTGGATCATTCCAGTGGTATTCTTCCCAATCAGTACCAGTAGAAAGGCTAATATAATCTTCGCATCTACTTTCTCTAAATATACCTTTCTCAAGATCATAAACTCCATTTTTCAAAGCAACAAGAGTTTTATTTGTATTCAATATTTCTTCAAATCTATCAGTGTCAAATGCTGCCGATCTTTCCCGACTCCAATAAAATTGTTCAGCTGCTTCCTCTAAAACTTGTTTTCTGAATCTCGCCGATTGTAATAACCTCGCAATTTTGAAAGTTTCACTTCCAATTGCAACGTATCTTTCATAGCTTGGTTGACCTTTTCTTAATTCAGCAAGTCGTTTATATTTTTGAGAAACATTCATGAAATCTTGATGCAGATTTTGTCCTAATTCTAGCTTTAATCCGATATCACCATCCCCTTTAGTCCACAAATTTCCATTAAATTCATACCATTCTTTGCGTTCATAATTAGAACAAACGAAAAAGGGTTCAACTTTTTGTTTTAAAACAGATACTACGTTATAGATGATTTCATCATTACTCTGTTTCTTCTCTTTCGAGTCTTTATCATTTGAAGTATGGTTCACTATTTTACAAATATGAAAATCAAGGTCGCTTTGAATTATTTCAGCATATGCCTGTGGATTATCCTTCTTAGCCCATAGATGCAGAGTTCCAACTCCGAGTCCGCTATTCCGCATTTTATCCCATTGCTTCTCGCAACATTCGCGTGCAGAACTTTCATATTCTGGACATCTTTGGCTGAATTCAATCCATGTTTCGAGTAAACAGTCGCCAATATTATGTAAACACCAGCCTAGTTCGATCCAATTATTAAAATTTTTAGCTCTTTCTGTGTCAAGAATTGAAACAAGGGATTTGACTGTTCCTATATTTGTTTCAATTCCTAAATTTTTGCTATCTCCATGATATTGTCTCGTATGAATATTTTCAGATTGGGCTTTCTCTAGGTCATAATTTTGTACATACGCTTCAATTACAACTTCTTGTTCTTCTTTAAATGTTGATAAATCTGCCATTGTAAAACGTCTAATTGATAAGAATTCAACAAGTTTCAAAGAAGTTGTATAATATTCAGATGCTTCTAATTTTTCTGGATGACATTCACCAATATCATCTTCGTCATGATATTGATATATTCCCGTAACTTTATAAGGATCTCCCTCTTTTTTACACGAGCCAATCATCATCCAACCATTCCTTTCGATAATTGCCGCATCGATAATATCTTCAATATCATTTGTGGCATATTCAAACATATGTTTTGCAAGAACAAGGAGTTCTTCTCTAAAAAGATGTTGAACAGCCGGAGTTGTTACGATATAGGGAAACATGATATGAACACCGTCTTTGACTTTATCTTTCCTGACAGTAGGCTTTGCTTTTTCGAATACAAAGGCATCAAAGGCGTTTGGAGGTGCATCGATATATTTTGATGCGATTTTGGTTGCTGCTTGAATATAATTCAGTATAGATTCCTTGGTATAACCGCGACTTTGTTTTTTTCTGGAAGAACCTTCTTCTTTAGGAATTGTAAGATCTATATCATATATTAAACAACACAAATCGTTATGGCTCTCAATTAGATCACACTTTGCTGATAGAGTAAATACATGTTCGTAATATTTTTTATGAAATGTAGAAACTTGTTCTTCAGGAATATAGTAACTACCGGCAAATAACTGCATACCTAGGTGAGAATAGCGTTGCCCTTTTGAAACGCGAAATTTGTTCAACCAAGATTTAAACCCCATCATATGTACTATGAATTAGATATTATATTCTATTTAATGAACTTAGATTCTTAGAGAAAATTTGATTTTTTTAGAGTATAAAATTGCTATATTATTTGTTTGACTAAGGAAATTGAAGGTCCCCGTAATTGTAATTTTTAGAGGGATTTAGAAAAAAACCTCTATGTAATTTTTGTTTCATATTTTATTCATATTTATTCATATATTTATGTAACTCTATTGAAGTAACAATTCTGTATGAAGTAATAACGTTCCTTTCTTTTAATTTATCAAAATATTCCTTAATTTTTTCTTTCATTTCCGTTATATATTTAGGATTACCAATAAATTGTTCTTCTAGTGGATACTTTACATTTTCCCAACTCTTATTTATAGGAACGGTAGTTCCATTACCAGCATGTGACCAATCTCCAAGAAACATACTATTTGGATAGTACCAATATCTCTTTTTTGATTCTTGGTTAATATTGTATATTACAAACCAACAACCTTGTTTTCTCCATCGTTTTAAACCATTCTTATCTTTTACAACGTAATAATCTAAATCATCAACTCCCGATTTTTTTGTTCCAATTTTAAAAGATTTTGCGGATTCTTTTGGTATCATCGCGATATATAATGTTAAAAGATAAAAATCATATGAGATATATATCCAAAGTAGAATCATCAGGAATAGCATCAAAAGTTCTATATTTCTTAAAAACTTCCTCTTTTATCTGTGATTCTGGTGTTTTCTTTCTAAAGAATCTTGCTATATTGATATATAATTCAAATCCTTCAATATCCATAAGAGATTCTCCTACATCATTGATAGTCCATGTATTTAGTAAACGACCAATTTCATAATCGTTCAAATCATTTTCAGTAGGCCATAGTTCATCATCTAAATCTTCAATAAATGAGCATGAAAATCTTGCCAAATCAAATGATGGATTAGGATTAATAGTTTCTTGACAAGTGTATGAAGATTTAGTGGAAGGTACAGTATATTGTCCTCCGGCTTCACCTTCGTCATCAAATACATCGCCTATATAATATTTTCCATTAACAACATAGGTACTTCTTCCAAAATCGATAATTTTCATAATATATCCATAAGTTGGGACTTTATAGATTATACCATTCTGGTTATAATACAAATATTTCTGATTAGTTGGAATACCCATTACATTCTGAACATGTAAATCGTTATGAACAAAATCTAAATGTGTATTAGCGCAACATAATCCGGCAGTAATTTGAAAAATCCAAGAAGTCATCTTATTCATTAGAAGTTTTTTGCGTATATGTTGAACATATTTATTGTGTGTATTTCTAATTTGTTCAATATATTCCTTTACATAGTAATCAAATGTGTTATCAAATTTTTGCATTAATATAATTTGTACGGGAATTTTTGGATGTATTAAATATTGTTTAGCATCTTCATCAATATCCTTCTTCATTGGAATAGAGTGTTTAGGTATTTCGATAGCATATTTATCTAAATCGCATAATTGAGTACTTGATAATTTTCTTTTTAAGATTTTGTTATTTTTATCAGATACAGTTTTAACCCTATATTTGCCTGAATTGACTATTTTATTAAACCATCTTTCTGCCTTTAATGATTCGTAATCTTCTGTAATTTCTTCTTCGTAATCAGTCATAATTCCACTGTATACTCCATAAATTTCTCCAAAATGAGGGGTATAGTTAAGAGAAGATAGTTTATTAAGAAAGATACTACACAGTGTATCAATATAAGCACTATTTCTATTATTGTTAACTTTGTGAAATAGGTTAACAAATTTATTTTTGTTATGGGTTGGTAACCAATGATGATATAAGAATGTTGTGTATTCATTTCTACATAGACATGAAGGTTCGAGAATAGGGGTACATTTTATATGAAAATGTGTTTCATATTCTTTTTGATGAGAATCTTTAATAATACCTCTATAATCTTTTCTGGATGTAACTTTGAATATTCTTTTTTCTAATTGTATAGAGGTCCATTTCGTCACTTTGGTATCAATCTTATGATCAATACATGGAGTAAACGACTGAAGATTATCTATTTCAAGTTCATTTTGAATTAAAAATTTTTCTATGAGTGGGCAGCGCTCATTTGTATATTCAATCTCCATTATATTCGCACGCGACTAATTATATTGGAAACAAACCCGCGTTTAAGAAAATAAAAAATCTAATTTAGAAGGGCGAATCGTTTAACCCATTTCACATTGCTTGTAGCAATTTTGATAATATTTTTACATGAACGGGCGAACGCTCCTGCATATTCAAGTGCATATGGGAATTTATATACACATAAGGAAACGAGATTGGTATCATCCTTCAATTCTTGTGGAGCATACATCAAAGCGTTTCCATTTTCTAAAATTGCAGTTTCTACTAAAAATCGTTTGTATTTATTATGATTTAAGTGTTTCAATCTACAACCATTGACTCTTAAAGCAACATATGCGAAATCATCGGAGCCCATAAGATGTTCGTATTGAATTGGAACATTATCCTTTGTGTTTAATACAGCATCTAAACCGTTTTCATATTCAAATAAGTCACCATTACATATTTGTTTCCATAATGTATATTTATAGGGGGTTGGTACATAACGGAATAGGGTTCTTCCTTGTGTGGATTCTTTAATGGCATATTGGACATATGTCTTATTTGTTCGAACTTCGTAAGAGAAATATTGAAACAAGTCACCATGCGATACGCGGCATAAATCTTTGAAGTCATCAAGATTAGGTATTTTTCTTGTTCTTACAACTGAAATGAGTTCAATATTTGATAAATAGTAAATAATTTCAATTGAAGGTATTATCCTACTCATTATTTATGCGCTACTCATTATTTATGACTCCTTCTTTAAAAATTCTTGTATATTTTTTGAATGAATAAGATTGTTTTCTATATAAAAATTTGGTGGTGGATAGTTTGAAACTATAATATATCCATATACATCATTTGCTCTAACAAATGAACTAATCGACTTAATATAACATCTTAATAGAATAGATTGTTTTGATGAGTCCTCTAATCTATCTTGTATTGGTATAATTACGATTTCTTCTCGATTATATCCTCCCCAATTGATAGTATCATCCATCCAATATACGGATTGATTACTGTTTAATATATTATCAATGATAGTGTTATAATCACCATAATACCAGCTAATATACTCTATTTTTGAAATAGTGGAGTTTGGATTTACAATTCTTTCTTTGTTATACTGAATACATTTAGATAGAAATATACCAAACAATAGTATACTTAAAGGAGCTTTAGTAGTATCTTTAAAACATTTGGATTGTATTGTATCAAAAAGTGTATGTAAAGAAACAATATTATCAGATAATTCTTTGGAATAAGGTCTTTTAATATACCTTTGAATTCCAGACAATAATTGTGATGTTGTGCTTGTAGATAGTTCTCTTAATATTTCACGTATTGTTCCGTTCAAATATACAATTTCTTCCTTATTTCCTTCGTTTTTTGATAGTTTATCATCTATATAGTCCATATTAAGTTTTGATTCCCAACTGGATATGAGAGAATATAGCATATTATTTAACTCATAAACTTGAGGAATTTTTTTAAATATATTCTCTTCTTCTACGCTCATTGACTATAATTATTAGTTACATCTTTATACAATTAACGTAATAAGTAATTCGCCTAAGTGTTCCGATTTTTTAAGTTGAAGTTAATTATGCGTAATAGTATCTTATTCATCCAAAGACATGTTCGGCGTTTGATTGACGTCCGTTACAAACATAGTCTATTTATAACAATTATTAACTTATCTAAGCACTTGAAATATATTGATGTATCATTGAAACCACTGATGAATATTGCGAACACTTATATTGAACAACTTGATGTATATATGACTAAATCAAATTATGAAAAGATATGGAATGATTTAGAAAACTTACGTAAAAATCACGGAGGATATCATTCAATAATATTCAAAAGATATGAACAAATCGGACTCTTTGATTTGAATGGGATGTGGGAAGAGTTTTTACATACATGTTTTGTAGTTACTGGTTATAAACCATGTAGTGGAAGTTATTTTAAGCCTGTATTTAATTATTCAAATATTAGTTTAAACGATTCCATTGATTCTAAAATTAATCTGAAGTGGAAAGGACATGAATTATCTGGAAGACTTGTTGATGACCATTTACATATGTTTTGTTACTATCCACTATTTAGTTCTAATAGAAAAAATATACTCAAATCTTTGAATTCTAAACAATCCAAGTTATATCGAATCTGTCTATTTCCCTATTTCTTGTGTTCATATCATACAGTAATTCAAAATCTTAAAGAGGATTTTGATAAATTAATAGCTTTATATGATAATATTCTTAGTAAACCTATTTCATCTATTTCGAATGAATTTATCCAATGTTCTACATATGAACGATATCATCTGATTTACTTATTTTCACTTGGAGATGAAAAGAAAATATTCATATCAATGCTTTTATATACGATAGTACATAAAGATTCGCAAACACAAGCAAATGTTATTCTAAAAAAATTACCTATTAATATTGTTGAAATATTAGATGAACGATTAAATATTGCTGAAGATAAGCTTAGTAATATTGTAGAAGAATACGATGAAAAATCGTATGAGATTCGTATTTGTGCTCTTGATGCATCTGAATCTGTTAAGAAGATTGCTATTGAAAAATTAAGAGAGATTCAATCTAAGCCGGCAGATATCAGTAAACCACAACTGTTTTTAGATAAATTATTAGATATACCATTTGGCATATATCGTATTGAATCTCAATTTAAAGTTTTAAAATTATTTCTGAAACAAATTCAATATTTTACAAGAAATATTGAATCTGAACCGTTAGTCCTTTATCCTAACTCATGGATTGATTTACATACTTTTTTTGAAACCAATAATGAACTTGCGATTCTTAACTCATTATCAAATGAAGAAACGATTAAGTTCATTAAATCTCTCAAATATACTCTTCAAACCAAAAGTTTAAAGTATAAAACCGAATCAGGTGAGAAGAAAATTGTATCTTATACTAATAAAAAACTTTCTGAAGTTACTGCTAACTTACAATATTTTTTTGATAAGTCTCCGAATAAAACAAAAAAAATATTCAAAAATGTCCTTCGAACCCATTTGAACCATTCTGAATATTACAAATACATTAATAAATGGGAAAATGTACAAATAGTCATAAATGATACACAAAAACATGTGAATGATACACTTAATAACGCAATATATGGACAATATTCTGCCAAAAGAGGTATCGAACAAATAATATGCGAATGGATTACTGGAAACTCAAAAAGGGGATATTGTTTTGGATTTGATGGACCTCCGGGTGTTGGTAAGACATCATTAGCTAAAGATGGTTTAAGTAAATGCTTAATTGATACCGAAAACGTTCAAAGACCATTCTTTCTAATTGCTTTAGGTGGTTCTACCCATGGTTCAAGTTTAGAAGGTTATGGATATACGTATGCGTCATCAACGTGCGGAAAAATAGTAAATACGCTGATTCAGGCAAAATGTATGAATCCTATTATTTTCTTTGATGAGTTAGATAAGATTAGTAATACACCGCAAGGACAAGAAATAACCGGTATTCTTGTACATTTAACTGACCCTACACAAAATTGCGAATTTATTGATAAATATTTTGATGGGGTTCCTATTGATTTGTCTCATGTTTTATTTGTGTTCTCATATAATGATGCTTCTAAGGTTGACCCAATTTTATTAGATAGAATTCATTCAATAAAATTTGAATCCTTTGGAACAAACGATAAGATGAAAATATGTAGAAACTATCTATTACCCGAATTATACAAAAAACTTGGTCTTCTCGAAACTACTATAATTATACCAAACAAGATACTAGAAACAGTTATTGAGAAATATACATCTGAAGCAGGTGTTCGTAAACTTAAACAAATTCTGTCTACAATACTTCGAGAATTAAATATTCGTGTTTTAAGAAGAGAAATTGATACACCAGTTACTATAAATGAAGACCTTCTTGAGTCTGACCTTCTAAATGACGTGAGACCTTTAAAACCCAAAAAAATAATGTCTTCGCCAACAGAAGGAACTGCTACTGGATTATTTGCAATAACAAGCGGTGGTGGTGGTATATTACATATTGAGATTAAGCATTCTCATAACAATAAAGATTGTGGACGATTAGAACTTACTGGGAATCTTGGTAAAATTATGCAAGAAAGTATTAGTGTTGTACATACAGCTATATGGAGTATGTTATCTAAAGACAAACTAAAAAAGCTTAATATTGATATTAATCCTAACTCCAATTTACATTTACATTGTGCCGAAACTGCAACACCAAAAGATGGACCAAGTGCGGGTGTTGCCATTTCGGTTGCTATGATTTCATGTATACTTAAAACACCCGTCAAAAATAATATTGCTTTTACTGGTGAAATTGACTTGAACGGTAACGTTCATGCCGTTGGTGGAATTAAAGAGAAAATGAGAGGTGCATTCGTTGCTGGAATTACTGTCATATTTTGCCCAATTGATAATAAGCATGATGTTAAGCAAATAAATCGAGAAACTGATTCTTGGATTGAAATGCTTGATATCCAATTTATAAGAACTATTCTTGATTTAAACTTCTTAAGAGAATCCTTTGTAACAGACATTACAGACTACCTTAAAAATGATGTATATACAGTTATAAAACCTTCTACATCTCCAGTTATAAAATCTTCTAAATCTGCTCCACAACTTAATACTTTAACGAATATAAACTGCATAGGAAGCCCTGCTTTTAGCTACGACGAGCGCTATTGTAGGTATAATGGTGATACAAATTGGCTAAGTAAACGTTTTCCCGAAGCCAGAACCAAAGATACCCAACAAGAAGAGGTAAACACGTCCTGGTTAAAGCGCCTTTTTAAATAATTGGGATATTAGTGAATTATTTTTCAAAATCTGTTCTCTTGTTTTTCTTAGAAAAGATTCGGGAAATCCAGGTGCTGTATTATATAATGGTACAAAGTGAGATTCATAAGAATTATCCAATTTTTCATCAGACATTAGTCTCGGATTGGTTATTTTATTACCATTTATGTCTCTTTCTATTCCAACAGATGTATTATGGAAATAATCCCAAGTTGTTTTTGCCTTTAATATACCTATTTCTTTCCAAATCAACTCTCTGCCTAATTTATGATAGTTTCTATTATAACTCAAATTTATATTGCTGTCCAATATATTGTTAGCAGCTTTTAAGCAAGACTTTATTAATAGTCCGCCTTTTCTTGATATCATTGCCCAATTTGCAGGATTACCATAACCGTTCTTTGTTTTTGTACAATAAAATCCATGACAACCAAATCCAACGTAATCATAATTTTTTAATTTCTCTAAAAATGGACTCAAAGGTTTTAATACTATTATATCAGAATCTAACCATATTCCACCATATTCATTCAAAATCGCCAAACGTATATAATCCGCCTTTTGAGGTATACTCAAATAATTAATATCTTCTCTTAAATACGGTAAATATTTTCTTATATTATTCTCATTCAAAATAGTTACATTTAGCTCTTTTCCTCTATTCTTAATTACTGATTCATGACACATCTTTATATACGTTGGCATTACACTGTTTTCTTTATTTTCCCAATATAACCAGACATTATTCGGTATATGATTTGTTCTTTTTATGTTAACTCTAACTTTTTTGGATTTGTGTGTATATCTATATAATGTATATAATATAGTTAGAACAATGAATAATATGAATACACTGAACACCTTCATATTATATTAGAAGAAAGATAATTATGAAATCTGCTCATAAATAGCTAATAATCATATTCTCTATATTTTGTGGCAAAGAATTTAAGGATGGAGATATGATTTTAAAACGAACACAGTCTCTTTCTCTTTTGTAAAACGCCTCTTTAAACAACTTACGAATCTCAGTATTTTTCATTCGTTTACCATTTACATATGGTTTGATTTTCCATTCTTTTATAAAATTCATTGGATTATTATTATCAATAAACTCACAAAGAAATTCGGGATTAATTGTTATTCCACATTTAGACAGCTCAATTATAATTTCTTCTTTTATCCCTCTTTTAATTCTACCATATTTATCATTGTTCTTTTTCTTAAGCCATGTTAATATTTTTTGTATCATATTTGGTGATATTGACTCTTCAAAATTACCTAAAACCCTTTTGATTGATCTTTTTTCTAATAAATTTTGTTTTATAAAAAAATTTAGTCTATATTTAACTGACTCAAGAAAACAGTCTCCTTCCCATTTATAATAATAACCCCATACATAGCTATGTATATAGTGATGCTTCATTTTATAGATATGTAATAATCTTTCTAAGTGGTTTATTACTTTCACTAATTTGTTAATTTGTGTAATATTGTAGTTACTTTCTTGTATTAATATATATTGTTCAGAAATCTGACGAAACATTTGAATAATATTACTCGAAGATGATATATTTCTAGCAAATCTTATGGTAAAAGTTTCTTTACGTTTGTAAAAATATTCTATGTTATCTTCTCTTAATTCTAGTTCAACTGCTTCCATAACCATTTATACAAATCTGCCATTTATATTTCATATTTTTTGTTACGTATACTTAATGGACCGCGGTTACGACGAGATTGATTTCCGTTTGATGGAGAAATCATTGTCGTGGGTTATGATGAGACATATATATACGGGGGGAGTTTTCGCCGTTTTACCAGGAGAATCCTTAGACCAATCCACGATTGAACAAGAAAAATTAGACACTTTAATTGAAGATGGAGCAAATGTTAACGTAAGAGGCCCCAATGGAACTACACCACTACATAACGCAGTCAAAGCGGACTATATATATGGTATTCACGTATTATGTAATAATGGGGCAAATGTCCATGCCCGAGATAATAGAGGAAACTTACCAATTCATTATACACCTTATGGAAATGGTGAATCAGCAAGTATATTAATTGAAAATGGAGCAAATGTAAATGTAAATAATGACAATTTATCTACACCGGTGTATATAGCAATTGACTTAGAGAATGACAAAGTTGTTGATGTTTTATTGAAAAATGGAGCTAATATTAGTGCAAGAACTTTCGATGGTTTGAATGCACTAATGTTTAGTGTAATAAAAGATTTTGGAGACAGTAATACTGGAATAAATATTTTGAGAATGTTATTAGAACATCCAGATACTGATATTAATGCACTACATGAACTTGACATGTCTGCTGGACATGATGGATATACATTGTTATATATGGCTGTATCACATAACTATGTTGATAAAGTTAGGTTATTAGTAGACATGGGTGCTAAGATTAATCCAGAAAGAGGAAACTTAGGAATAACTCCGTTACGTAAGGCTATAAATGAGGGGTTTGTAGATATAGTTGAAATTTTATTAGAAAATGGAGCAATAGTTGAGCGCGGTACTCTACCTGAAAAATACACAAAAAGAGGAATAAATACTTGGATGGAATTCTGGGAACAAGCTCGATCGACTAATCCTGATATTTTGAGAATGCTTAAAACTCACGAAGCAAAAAAGCGCAGAGCAAAAACACTAACAAACTATGTAACAAGAAATCAAAAACAGGATATACCAGATGATATGAAAAATGAGATTAAATCCTATTATGGTGGTAACAATAATCGATTGAAATACAAGTATAAACAAATGGGTGGGAATATTGAAGGAGAAAGACTTATAATTGAAATTCTTAACAAAGATTTAGAAGAGGTTAATAAAATATTAAGAGAATCATCGAATACTAATGAGCTTGTTAATTATCAAAATAGTAATGGTTTAACTCCACTTTTCTTTGCGTTTAAAGACTTTGAAAACCAACACGACGAATTACACATTAATTATCTTGAAAACTCTTATGTACCATATTCATATCTTTTAGTCCATAATATTATAAATGAATTACTAAAATATGATGTTAATCCAAATTTAGGACCCAACAATGGATGGGGAAATGAAGACGGGGATATATCTGCTTTATCTCCACTTCATCAGGCATGCTATTTTAATTTGGTCCCTCTTGTTAATTCTTTATTAGAAAAAGGTGCTAATCCGAATGTTGTAGATATTGATGGCGATACACCATTACATTTATGTATGAATAATTTTTGGCAAGTTAATGGAAGTAGTCTCGAAATTATTTCAATATTAGTAACCGTCGGTACATCTAGTATAAAAGCTGATGTAAATCAACAAAATAATAAGCAAGAAACCCCACTATATGCTGCTGCATTTCACGGATGTAGCGAAGCAATAAGAGACTTATTGGTATATAAAGCAGGTCCTGATATACCAAGTCATAGAGGTAGAACTCCATTGCTTATTGCATTAAAGTGTTGGCACAATAATGCAATAAATCCATCAATTATGCGTACACAATATAATCAAGTTATTTTCAATTTATTAAATGATCCAGAAGGAAATTCTGCAAATCCGAATCTGGAATCTTCTGTTATGGGAAGTATTCGCATTCCGTTATATCAAGCATGTAAAACAGGTAATGGTAATGCTACAGAGTATTTAATATCATCTGGGGCAAAGCTAAATGTACAAATTCCGGGAATTGTTTTTAATACTCCATTACTTATAGCAATTAGTAATTCACATCCTTGGATTGTTAGAATGTTGTTAGAAAATGGAGCAAACCCCGATTTAAAAACAGGATTAGGAGGAGACCAGGATGCTATTAGTCTTGCAACAGATAGAGCGAATACTAATGTAAATCATGCTTCTTTTAATATTGAACAAACTATCGTGGCACATCTTAGAAAAAGAGAAGAGGAAAGAAAATTATTAGAAGAAATGAGAAACAGTCCGGATGGTACTAAATATCCTGATGATATTTATGGCGAAATACGGGAACATTTTGGAGGAAAAAGGCGTAAATTACAATATTATTACAAACAGAATGGAGGTTCTGATGAAATAGATGATAAAATCAAAAATGAATTATTTCATGCGATTCAGAATAATAATAATAGACGTGTGAATGAAATATTAGAAATAACAAATAACCACTATATTAATTCTCGAGATGTTAATGGAAACACTCCACTTATAATAGCTTCACGTAATATTAGAAACAATGCTGCTATTGTTGCCACATTAATATTAAAAGGTGCGGAACCGAATATTACTCCCTTAAATGGTTGGGGGGATGATAGTGGAGTTATTACTTCATTATCACCCTTACATCAGGCATGTTACTATAAATTAACAGAACTGTGTAGTTTATTACTACAACGCGGTTCTGATCCTAATGTTAGAGATAATGATGGCGATACTCCATTACACTTATGTATGATGTCTGCGTGTGAAGGTGTGACGAATGGTAATCTTGTTCATATATTAGTATCATATAATGCAAATGTTAATGATCTGAATAATGATTTTGAAAGTCCATTAAAATACGCAGTATTGTATCATTGTACTGAAGGTGTTAGAGTGCTATTACAAAACGGAGCAAGTCCAAATGCGATTGATAGGGAGGGTAATACAATACTTCATGCGGCATTTAAATCGAGCATTACTACGAATAATAATATAAATGTAATAAGATTGTTACTACAACACGGTGCTGATCCCAACTTAAGAGATGTGACATATGGTGAAAATAGTAAAATTACTCCTATTTTTACAGCGATTACTACTGGAAATTTAGAAGGACTAAGACTTTTAATACAAAAAGGAGCAAGAATAAATATTATTTGCGAAGAACAAATACATATTGGACCAGTAAACATTATAAATGATACACCGCTATTAACAGCTATACAACATGGTAAACCTGAAATGGTTAGAATGTTGTTAGAAAATGGAGCGAATCCCGATTTAAAATCAGGCTTGAGAGGAAATCAAACTGCTATGGAATTAGTTAGAGATTTCAACCATGACATAGTAAATCGAAATGAAATTGAGAAAATATTGCTTGATTATTATGCACAACAAGCATATGAAAAAGCTAAAGTTTCAGAAATAATTGGTCTTAGAAATATTACTGAAGATATGTCTGATGAAATAAAAACGAATTTGGGAGGAAATAGTAAAAGAAAATCAGTAAAACTGAAGTATATAGGTGGTATGGAAAACCCGAATACGAATGATAAAACTTATGATTCGGATGCTGAAAGAACAGTAGGTGTAGAACGTCACGTTGATTCATCTGATATATCTGATACAGAATCAATAACTGATACAGAAATTGTATCAACTGATTCTGATAATAATGCTGAATCATCTGAGTTTATTGAAGCAATGAGACAACTGGATAGGCTTGCAATATCAAACGATGAATCTTCGCGAAATTTGGTAAACCAACGTCGTAGAGAGATAATACAACGTTTTGGTGATAGAGCGATAATGTGGTTAGGACATATACCTGCTGAAGAAGAGGAATATATTCCTGAGCCAGATACTCAGGATGAGGAAAATGAAAATTAATCGGGAATACCAATATATGTAACCTTTTTTTTGATAGACTCACCTTTTGGAAAAATATTTTGTGTATCTTTATTGGAAACTCCATCATTTTCACTAAGTTTATCTTGTAATATTTGAATACCATTTGCTAGATTTTGGCAAAAAATAACAGCATTATCGAGTTCTTGATCAATATTATTTCCCATATTCTGGAGTACTTCTGTATTGAGGTTTTTATTTTCTAATCCAGACATAATTTTACCTATAGATGTATCTTTGATTGAATTCCATATTACACTGGTAGTTTGAGTCCATGTTATAGTAATATATAGATACTCGTTTTTGCGTAAGATGTGTTCTATTGTAATAGAGTCTCCATTTGCAAGTGTAAGATTAAGATTTGGTTTTTTTGTTCTTGTATCAAATTCCCAATATTTTGTTTTACAATTTGTTTTGAACAAAGGTCTGATTACGTGGTAAAGATAAGTTCCAGAACTGTCGTTTTGTTTGTTATATTGCCATAAATATTTGTGTGTGTTTTCAAAACCATTCATTCGAAATGAACCCTTAAAAATCATTATATAGTCTTTGTAAAATATCTCACATTTTTTTAATGAAAGAACTATTGGCAATAATAATAGTGCTTCTTATATACATTTCTATTCAATTAACACATCAACAAAAAGAACCTGTTAATAAATCCAAAAAACATATTGTGAAACATGTTACAAATAATGTTAATGAAATAGAGGTGTTACAAGAGGCACCTAAACGACAACAGGTTATTGAAAGAACACCGAATATAATGATTAATAATCCACAGTGTCATAATTCAATGAATTCAAATCCTCCAAGTTTTGTACCAATTAATATACCTACCCGAGGTCCTTCTGAAAATTATAGACAAATTGGGGTATTAACCAATTCGGATAATTCTGAAATTTTGCCACTTTTTGGAAAACGAATCTGGTGTGGTGCTACAAAATGGATGTATTATACACAAACTAATAAATTTGTTAGTGTTCATCTACCTGTTTTCAGTAATAAGAGAGACTGTAGTGCGGAATATGGATGTGATGAGTTATCTGACAAAGATATTGTAACCGTTCCTCAATTTAATGATTCATTTACAGTTACACTTTACAATTTTGATGGACCAAGATATATACCATATATTGACTCGAATGGGTGTTGTTGAATATAGAATAAGTTCAAGTTGACAAATAATTAATCATATGGGTATGATACTTACATGTCAGAAAGGAGACAATGAAGATATACGGGAATTAGAGACTAATAATATTAGTGTATCTAGTGAAAAGTCTGATATATATTTTTCATTTGATGAAACAATGTATGGCAATCGCATTATTATAGATAATGATTACAGTATTTTAAACCATCTTACAAATATTGATGTTGCGTAATAGAGTTAGTACAAAATAAAAAGTATTTATTATCAGAATGAGAGTTTTAAGCAATGATTCTATTCAGTCTCTTCAAACGAGGGGTTATATTAAGAATTCTTCTGAAATTCAAGAATTTGATTTCAATATATTATCGAATCTTTCAACCTATAATATTTCTCCTACACCATACCTGTTGTTATTTAATGGTTTAGAAAAAATGGCTCTTAAAAATTT
>CENF01143390.1_pt1 | contig 22941 bp, 18 predicted proteins | sample 361291 | NCBI WGS metagenome assembly CENF01 (sample SAMEA2619399, study PRJEB7988) | marine metagenome | isolation source: saline water (ENVO:00002010), including | reverse complement strand
ACAGACTAGTTTAACTGCTGTGGAAACTGATTTAGCTGATTTATTAATATCTAATAACGTTTATTCTACTGCTGTTTCTGTGGCAAGTGCCGCTGATATGGCTTCTGCTCTTGCATTAGGTAATAAAGTTGCGTTAATGAACGCTACTGTTACTATTACTGATAATGCTGCTATTGCAGATACAGATATTCAAACATTTGTAGATAGAATTAAAACAATGAACGCTAAGCTTACTTATAGCTCAGGTTCTACTACTGGATTTACTCCAACTTTCAACGAATTAACTTCTGCGAAAGATATGGAATTGACTCCTGCTGGTGACTTATCTTTTACTAAGTTAACATCTGCTGGAACAATTGAAATCCACGATGACTACGAAACTAAAATAACTTCTGTTGATTTTGGAGCAATGACATCTGCTGACGGTCTTACGACTGACGAAGCTGGTACTGATGCTACAAACACAGTAAGATTAAATAGTGTAACTAACCTTGATTTAGGTGCTTTAGCTAGATATGGTACTGCTCTTACGATTCACGTTAAGAAAGGTGCTACTTTAGATCTTGCGTCTTTAAATGATATAAATGCTGCTGGAACTGCAGTTGAAGCTATTACTTTAACTATTACAGGTCCAGATGCAGTTACTTTATCTAAGATTGACGATGGTACAGTTACTTTAACAGATGTAAACACTGCAACTATATCCGACTTTTATGGATCGTTAGTTGTATCAACTGGTGTTAAGACTTTAACTACTACAAAGTCTGTATTTGTTGACTTAAGTGGTGCTACTAATCTTGAGACAGCTACTTTAAACATGGTTAATGACTATGACCCAGCACTTACAACTGCTAATGCTGCACTAGCTGCTGCAGGAAACAGTTCTACTTATACTGGGAACTTAAATAACATAGCTGCTGCTGCGTTAAAAACATTAACGCTTACAGGTAACTGGTTAGATTTAACATTAGATTCAGGAGAAAGTAACCTTGAAACTTTATCTATTGATGGAGATTTTGATGATCTTAGCATTAACGGTACTACGGACTTAACTTCATTAACTGTTAGTTCTGGTTCAAGTATGCAAGATGTTACTTTAACTGCTACGACTAATTTAGCTGTTGCTGACTTTAACCACTCATTTGCTGGTACTGCTCATGGTACTACAGCTGCAACGTCGTCTACTGTTTCTGTAACTAATAACACTGCTCTAACAACATTACACTGGGCTGCTGATGACGTAGGTACGTTAACAGTAACTGGTAATGATGCATTAACTGCAATTGACTTTACTGGTCTAGCAGATGATGGTGGTGATACTACTCCAGCTGCTAATGTTTACGATAACAACTTAACTGCTACTAGTTCTAATAACACTAGTGATGGTGATACTGATAGAGCAAGTGGTCTTACAACTGACTTAGGTAATTTTGATGATGGTACTTCAGGTATGGATTCATTAAAAGCTTACTTAACTCACGTAGTTGCTGATGCTGATTTTGCAGGATACGTATCTTTTGATACTGTTTCTACATCTAATGACACAGAAACTGCTGGTACTACTACTACAACATTAAACACAACGTATCAAAGTGCGACTACGTGGAATGATGCTACTGTATTATATGAAGTAGCTCAAGCATCTACTACAACTGGTGGATCTGCAACTAAATCTAAAAGATCACTTCTTTTAGATATTTCTAGAGTTACTACTATGCAACTTTATGCTGGTGGAGCTGTTCTTCTTGATTTAAATGGAGATGGTGCACCTGCTAAGTATACTGCAACTGGTGAAACAACTGCAAGTATCGTAGCTGCTCTTAACAACGCTAATAATACTGCTAGAGCAACTGCTAATGGAGTTACATTCTCTGCGCAAGATGGTGGAAACTCAACTGCAATTGTTCACATTGGAACATCTAGAGACTCAGCAGTATGGGAAACTTCAGCTGCTACTACAACTCCTATTAACTTAACTGCTAGTGATATTATTACGTTTACTTTAGGAAACGCAACAGTTACTACTACAGTTACTTCTGTGGGAGGTGCGTTTAATAGTGTACAAATGGTAACGGATGCTGTTCAAGCTGCATGGGTTGCTAAGGTAACTACTGCTTCAGCGATCTTATATGATTTTGAGAGTGCTCAAACAGAAGCTTCTTCTACACTAGGTAATGCTCTAGGTCAACAGTTAACATTTACTGCTAGAGATGTTGGTACAGGAGGTGAAGGTCATAGCATTAGCTTGACTGCTGCTTCAATTGATGGTACTACAACTCCAATATTGCCTGTTGCATATGGAGCTACTAGACAAACGACTGATAATTTATCTGCTGGTTCTGACGTAGTTATAACGTTCGAAAGTAATGTTGCTGGTCTTGCAGGTAACGAAATAGGTCTTCCTGCTACGAGTGGTACATCAGGTACGTTTAGTTTAGCTACAATATCACATACTAGTGATACTGGAAGTGGAGTTCCTGTTGCAATTACTGAGTTACACTCTAACTTAACAACTAATTCTTCAACATCTCCGGTTGTTTCAGGATTAAGTGGTGATGGGCAGACTGATGAATCAAGAAGTGATGTTAGATATCCAGAGGATGACAACACGCTTACTACGGTTACAACAACTGCTGTTGCTAAAAACAGAATTGCATGGTTAGGCTAATACTTTAGCTTTAATTATCCAATTTAAAAAATTAGGCTTCTCGAAAGAGAAGCCTTTTTTTATTACTTTTGTTGATAGAATGATTCCATCTGCATATCTTCAAAAATTTTTCCTAATCACTTATGTTTGCATCGGATTAATTCCAAGGTTTGGGGCTATAGATATGATCAATCCTCAATGGGTAATATTGGGCCTAGCATCACTTCTTCACACACTGTTTAATTACAAAAAATTAAATGCAATGAATTTTGGCATCCTACCGATACTGGTTGTAGGCTTTAATATTTGGATGTTTTTATCTGGAATTAATGCACAAAACTTTCCTGAATTCATAATAGAATCTAGCAAAATGGTGATTTTATCAGCTGTTTTCTTCAATACATATTTAGACTTTGGAATGAAGAAATCTTTAGTCAAAGTATTTTTCATACTACTTGGAACAATGTTATTTATTGAAGTATTTTCAATTTTATATACATTCAGATTTAATTACTACGCATCTATAGTAGAAAAAGTTGGTAGATCAGCTGTATATAGAGGAATAGCTGGAAACATAAACATTGCAGCATTTTCTATTGTCTTTAAATCTATAGGATTACTATACTTAATAAATATAGTTAAAAGCAAATTTTTAAAACTAACTGGAATTTTAATTTTAATAGGTGCCTTTTTTTCTGTTGCGTTAACTGGGTCTAGGGGAGCATTATTATCTATCTATATTGTCATTTTATCATACTTCTTCTTTAATCTTTATAAATTTTATAAGACAAGAAAAAGAAGTGATATACTCAGAACCCTTTATTATGTAATTCCATTTACAATATCTTTTATTATTACTGAGCTTATTTTTGATACGCTAAGAGTGTCATATAGAACGTCTGAGATTTTTGCAAGAGGATCGCAGTCTAGACTTCAATATTGGACTGATGCAATAAATGCTACTATGGATTACCCATTATTTGGAGTTGGCCAAGGGGGATGGAAAATATTTTCAATGTTTTACAATAAAGAAGTTATGCGAGATTATGTTGTACCATATCATGCCCATAATGATTTTTTACAGATTTTTGCTCAAATAGGAATTATAGGGGGGCTATTTTTTGTATTTATATTCCTATACTCCTTCTTTTTTCTCTTAAAATCATTTAAAGAAAATAGAACAAGTGAAAATAAAAGTATAATTTTTTTATTACTGGCATTAATTGTTTATTCTATAGATTCATTTTTTAACTTTCCTATTGCTAGACCACTACAAGTAGCTCCATTTTTTGTATTGTTAGCTATTGTTGCATCTATGGATAAATCTATACTCTTTAAAAATCAAAAAATTACTAATATTATCTTCTCTTCAACTTTAGTATTTTTACTTACAGGCTCAATTGCAGCTCAATACAGATCATATAAATCAGCTGTACAGCAAGTAAATTTATATTTTGATTACAATAAATCTAGTTTTGAGGATCCTATAGAAGTAATTGATAATTATTTTGATGACTTTCCAAATGTTACCCAAACAGCAATGCCAATTAGAGCTCTTAAAGCTCACTATTATGTCCAAAGTGATAAGATTGATGAAGCGATTGAAATTTTAAAATCAGGCCCAGAGAAGTTTGACAATCCATTCTTTGGAATATATGAAGCTAAACTTGCCCATATATATAATGACCGACAGGAGCACGATAGCGCATTTAAGTATGCAAGTATTGCCTATAGTAAATTATCAAACAACCAGTATCATGCAGGACATTTACTTATGTCTGCCGCTGAATTAAAAAGATATGATGTATTAAGAAAAGTTTTTAAAAACAATGCAAAAAATAATATAGAAGGTATTTGGTTCTACTTTTTAAAACCAATGTATCAAAATTCAATTGCAGCTAATATTAGCCGAGATTCACTTAGAACCTTAAGTATAAAAGCAAGAAATATGTTTCCACAAAATAAACAACTCAAAATTATTTTTCAAGAATTAGTTTATGGGAAAGATAAAATGATTGAAGCCGACTCATTATTTAACTCTGCACTAGCAGAATATAATAAAGGAAATTTTCAGAAATCATATGATTACTATGAAAAAGCTGCTAATTTAATACCAACAGAATCTGCATATAGGCAGAACATGGCATTATCTAGAATTGGCGAACAAGATTATGATAATGCCTTGGAGATTTTAAACTATGCAATTGATTCGCTAACTATTCCAAAAGAAAATGCAAGAATTTATATTATGAGAGGTGGACTATTGGCTTTAAAAGGTCAAATTGGTAGTGCATGTAGAGATTTTATAATTGCTGGTCAAAAAAAAGATTCACTTGCACCACAACTATTGATGGATAATTGTAGAGGTTTTGCAACACAATATAATCCAGAATTTTAATTTACAATTCAATGAATGTCAAGAAACATAAAATCGGAATAATAGGGTTAGGGTATGTTGGCCTTCCACTTGCAGTTGAGTTTTCCAGTAAGTATAATGTTGTAGGATATGATATTGATAATAAAAGAATTACTGAATTAAATTCCAGTATTGATAAAACATTTGAAGTTGATAGTCAGTTACTAAAGAATGCTCTTAATTCTAGCTTAGAAATAACTTCAAAGACTACAATGCTAAAAGATTGCAATATTTATATTATTACGGTTCCCACCCCTATAGATTCTAAAAAAAATCCTGACTTATCATACCTGAAAAGCGCGTCTAAGTTGGTAGGCTCATTAATTGATAATAATGATATTGTAATCTATGAAAGTACTGTGTATCCTGGATGTACTGAGGAGGATTGTGTCCCAATTCTTGAAAAATACAGTGGATTAACCTACAATAAAGAGTTTTATTGTGGATATTCACCAGAAAGAATAAACCCAGGAGATAAAGTGAATACTCTTACAAATATTAAGAAAGTAACCTCTGGATCAAATACAAAAACTGCAGATATAGTTGATAATCTTTATTCATCAATTATAAAAGCAGGAACATTTAGAGCTTCATCTATAAAGGTTGCGGAAGCTTCTAAAGCGATTGAAAATGCTCAAAGAGATTTGAATATTTCCTTTATGAATGAATTGGCAATAATATTTGATAAAATGGGATTAGACACAAATGATGTTCTTGAAGCAGCAGGTACAAAATGGAATTTTTTAAATTTTAAACCAGGTATTGTTGGAGGACACTGTATAGGAGTTGACCCTTACTACCTTCTTTATAAATCTAAACAATTGGGTTATCTACCAAAAGTAATTTTATCTGGTAGAGAAATAAATGACACCATTGGAACTTTTATTGGAAAAAAGGTTGAGAGTTTAATGAAAGAAAGAGCTATCAATTTAAGTAAATCAAAAGCCCTTATTTTAGGTATAACATTCAAAGAAAACTGTCCAGACATAAGAAACTCAAAAGTTATAGATATATATAACTACTTAAGTGCCAAAGGAGTGACCTGTAGTATTCATGATTCATTTGCAAATCATTCAGAAGTGCAAAATAATTTTGATATTAAATTAATTACTAAATTTGAATTGTATGATGTAATTATCCTTGCTGTTTCACACAATGAATACAAAAAACTAGATATAGTTAATTTAAAAAAACACAAGGAATCGGTTGTTTTTGATGTTAAGGGATTTTTAGACAGAAAAATTGTTGATGGAAGACTCTAAGGAAAATCATTATTTTAAACATGAATCATCCTTTGTTGATGAAAATTGCCAGATTGGTGAAGGAACTAAAATTTGGCATTTCTCTCATATTATGATTAACTCTTCGATTGGAACCAAATGTAATATTGGGCAAAATGTAGTTGTTAGCCCAAATGTCAAACTTGGCAATAATGTAAAAGTCCAAAACAATGTCTCAATTTATACAGGGGTTGAATGTGAGGATAATGTTTTTCTTGGACCTTCAATGGTATTTACAAATGTAATCAATCCTAGATCAAGTATAGTAAGAAGGAATGAGTTTAAAAAAACATTTGTAAGAGAGGGCGCATCAATCGGTGCAAATGCAACAATTATTTGTGGTGTTGAAATAGGTAGATTCTCTTTTATTGGTGCTGGCTCAGTTGTAACCAAAGATGTTTATGATTATGAGTTAGTTTATGGGAACCCTGCTGTTCATAAAGGTTGGATTAGTGAATTTGGAGAAAAGTTGATATTTAACAAAAATAGAATTGCAATTTGCTCAAATACTGGAACTAAATACTCAATTTTAAATAATACAGTAAAGAAAGTTAATAAATGAAAAAATTTGCTTTAGTTGGAGCAGCCGGATATATTGCTCCAAGACATATGAAGGCAATCAAAGACACTCATAATGAGTTAATTGCAGCTTATGATATTTCTGATAGTATCGGAATTATTGATAGTTATTTTCCTAATGCAAGCTTTTTTACTTCATATGAAAGATTTGACAGGTATATCGAAAAACTAAAATATGAGAAAAAATTACATCTTGATTATATATCAATCTGTTCTCCCAATCATTTTCATGATTCTCATATAAGGTTTGCTCTTAGATCTGGAGCTGATGCAATTTGTGAGAAGCCTTTAGTAGTCAACGTAGAAAATTTAGAGAAACTTTTAATGTCTGAGGAAAAAACTAATAAAAAAGTTTATAACGTTCTTCAACTTAGATTACATCCATCAGTTGTAAAACTTAAAAATAAAATTATTAATTCCCCTGAAAAAATCTTTGATGTAGAATTAACGTATATAACATCTAGAGGAAACTGGTATGACTATTCTTGGAAAGGTGATATAGAGAAATCAGGGGGTATAGCAACTAATATAGGAATACACTTTTTTGATATGTTATGTTGGATTTTTGGAGAACAATTGAATGTTAAAGTATTTAAAAATGACTCAAAAGTTTCATCAGGATTTTTAGAACTTAAAAAAGCTAATGTTAAATGGTTTCTCTCAACAGATTCAAAATATCTTCCTAAGCAAATAGATAGAGACAATAAAACCACTTTTAGATCAATAAAAATTGACGGTGAGGAGTATGAATTTAGTGACGGTTTTACGGATCTTCACACTAAAGTATACGAAGATATTTTAAGTGGAAATGGTTTTGGCATAAAAGATGCATATCCCTCAATCCTTTTAGCAAATAAGATTAGAAATATAAAAATATCTGCATTAAAAAATGATTACCATCATTTATTAAAATGATTACATGAGGAGAACGCTGATTTATAAATTTCTGAGAAATAATTTCGCTAAAACAAAATTATTTTGGAAATATCGTCATCTATATGACTCCACTGCTTGGAAATCTTATAAAGAAGATTATAATAGTTTAAGAAGACAATATTATTCTCAAATTATAAAAAAATACAATCTAAAATCAGTATTTGAATTTGGCTGTGCTAGTGGTCCAAACTATTTATCGATAAAGTCAAATTATCCTAAAGTTGTTTTTTTTGGTTATGACATAAGTAAGTCAGCTATTAGCCAAATTAATTACACTAATTCTAAGAGCGTGCTTTTTTCTGATAAAATATCAATAGATTCTATTGAGGGTTTTCTATTATTAAATGAACTAAAGCAATTTGATCTAGCTATTTTTGATCGAGTCCTTTATATGTTAACAAAGAAAAATATTGAAGATTTATTAGATAAATATTCAAAATTTTTCAAGTATATAATAATAGAAGACTTTCACTCTGAAAATCCAAGTTGGGACTCTGAAAAATATATTTTTGCTCAGAACTTTATATTGATTTTAGAAAAATATGGATTCATATTACTTGAAAATAATATTTCAGAAATGCAATCCTCTACGTCTAGTAACTTTGCCAGGAGATTATTATTTGTAAACCATTAAAATGAATATGTATAATCTAAATAGGGATAAAATTTTATATTTTTTTTTACTATTCCTTGAAAAAGCCTCTGTTTTAGTTTTTCATTTTTATTTTATAAATAAAATTGCTCAAGAATTTTACGGTGTTTTTTCGCAGAGTAATTATATATCAGGCCTTGTATCTAACATACTTTTATTTGGTGTAGCTATACCATTTGTAATTAATTCAGCCTCAATAAATAAACATCAAGATGAACTACTTAGATTCTTTAAGAACCTTTCTCTATTTGTTAGTTTTATTCTTATAGTATTAGGCCTAATTTTTGGCAATTTTTTTTCAGATTTAATTTTTGGAGATAGCACTTATAAGGTTTACTTATTTGTTTTAGGACTTTTAATTGTATCAGATATAATATCTGAATACTTTAATCTTTTTAACAGGATTAGATCTAATCTAATTACCCATTCTAAATTTATATTCTTTAGAACTTTAGTTAGAATTATCTTTTTAATAATTCCTTATGTAATTTTTGAGGACTTTTTGTTAGCTTATTTAATTTCATCAACTTCATATATATTATTTGTAATTGTATTTAGCAGAAAGGCTATAGGAATAATATCTTTTAATTTTATGCACCTTTCATACTTTAAAAATAGATCGGTAAAAAATCTCTTTAGGGATGGAACTAATTTTTTGACTTTATTTCTACTTAATACATTTAGTACTTTATTAATTAATTTAATTTTAGTCAATCAATTTAATGTTGAAACACTTGCAATATATAGTTTTAATATGATGCTAGCATCTATTCCAATATCAATTTTAAGTTATATTACTTTTTACTCATTAACAGATTTTTCTAATAGTTATAATATTGATAAGAAAATGAGTAATAAAATAATAATTAAAGATGCTGGATTTAGTTTGATTACATTCATAATAGCATTTTCAATAATATACTTCTCATATGACTATATTTTTTCAAAACTATTAAATGATAATTATGCAAACAGGAGCCTATTTATTATCATTTTTATTGCAAATTTGATATATATGATTAATAATTTCATCCAATTTCCAATTCTTTCTGAAAAAAAATATTTTGTTATAATAATAATAATAGCTACATCAATTATATTAAATATATCTTACCTGTATCTTAATATTAATTCAATAACATTACTAACTCCAGTTATTGGATTATTAATTGCAAATTTTACTACTCTATTTTTTTTAACTATTTATAAAGTGTCTTTAAAATATGTTAAATAATATATTGTTTATTGCACCTTCTAATTCTATTCATTCACATAAATGGATAGATTTCTTTGCTAAACAAAAAGATTTAAAAATTTTCTGGATAAGTTTTTATAAAAAAGACTCTGCTATTAATATCTCTCCAAGTATTAATTATTACGAATTATCAAATCATAATTCACTTAAAATTTTCCTATTTATTTTAAAGTTAATTAAGAAAGTAAGATTCTCAACTGTTCATCTTCATTACCTGGGAAAGTTCTCCTATATCACCCAATTTCTAAATATTAATAATCTAATTGTATCTCCATGGGGAAGTGACATAAAACTTTTAAAAAAAAAATCAATAAAATATTTTATTATTAGAAAGATTCTTAATAGTTCAGATTTAATTACAGTGGACGCAGACTATATGTTCCCTGTTATAAAGAGTATTTCAGGAAACAATAATATTAATATAAAAAGAATTAATTTTGGTACAGACACCAATTTTTTTAAACCCAATAATAACCACAAAGTTTTTAATAAATCCATAAAGATTATTTCCTTAAGAAATTTAGAAAAAATTTATTCTGTGGAAACTATAATAAAAGCTGCAAAAATTTTGCGTGATAAATTTAAAATTCAGTTTAAAATTGATATATATGGTGATGGATCTGAAAAAGAATATTTAGCACAAATGATTAAAAAAGCATCACTTGATAATTTCGTCTCCTTGAAAGGAAAATATCAATATAGTAACCTGCCAACTATATTAAACAAATATGATTCATATATTTCATCTTCAACATCTGACGCAGGACTAGCAGCATCAACATCAGAAGCAATGTCATGTGGAATAATACCTATTGTTTCAAATAATTCAGAAAATGAATTTTGGATGTCAAATAATTCAGGATACTTATACGAAACCTACTCATATAATGATTTAGCGAATAAAATTATTGATTTTATTAATATAGACTATGAATCAAAGTTACAACTCTTCCAAAATGCTAGAAATAAAATTATTGATTTCAATTCCTATGAAAATGAAATGACTAAAATGCTCAATATTTACAGAAAATTTAATGAATCAAATTAATATAATAGCAGTTACAGATATAGAACATAGTTCTCCTAGAATTACTAATCTTTTATTTTACCTCGATAATAAAAAATTCAATAAATATATAGTAGGCGCTAATTATATTGGGTTTATTTCAAAAAATGATTTACCAAATAATTTTTTTCAAAATATTGCTTACAAGTCATTTATTCGATCGATTAATATTTTTAGATTTTTAAAAAGATCTAATAATAATTATGAATCAAATAATAAAGTTAAAATTAATAGTAAAAGTTTTATTGGTATAAAGAAGGTATTATTAAAATTGGTTTTAACTATTCTCTATCCAGACCAATACTTTTTTACTGTAAGAAAATATATATCAATTACATCTAAATTGATTAATGAAATGGATGGACCAATCATTATATTAACAAGTCATCCCTATCCTACTCCCCATATTGCAGGATTTTTATTAAAAAGAAAATTTAAGGATAAAATTATATGGATTGCTGATTACAGAGATTTATGGACCTTGAACCATAATTATAGTTTTAACATAGTTAGAAGATTTTTTGACAAAATTCTTGAAAAATACATAACTGTTAATGCTGATATTATTACAACTGTTTCTCAATCATTAACTAAAGCTCAATCAAAGTTTTTAAATAAAAATGTTTCCATAATTTATAATGGGTATAGTTTTAACAATGAAGCTGAAATCAATGTCAAATCATATAAAGAAAGGTACTTTAAATATGATAAAAAATATATACTCTACGTTGGCTCTATTTATTTTGACAACATGGATATAAATTTATTGACTTCTAATTTAAATAAGTATGATGAAAATTTTGAAATTCATTTTATTGGCTCTCATTCTGATGTGCTTCAAAAAATAATTGAAGACAATAAACTTAATAATTGTATTAAACAGAATGGTAGATTTAGCAGAAAAGAGTCTATGTCAATTCAAAAATTATATGATTATCTACTTATGTTCGATTCAACGACTGATTCAGGGGTTATACCTCTTAAGTTTTATGAGTATATTCAGGCTTCCAATCCAATTTTGTGTGTTGGAGGGATAAAAAATTCGGAAGTCAAACAAATAATAAGAAAAATAAAGAGGGGGCATATACTCGAAAACTCAACTGATTTGGATACTTTTTTTAATCAAAAAATTCATTCAAATTTTTCAATAGACATTGAAGAATCTGTTAATTATAGTTATTCTTATGAGGCTAGCTCGAAAAACCTTGAAAATATAATTATTGATAAGATAAAAAATAATGCAAAATGAATATCTGGATAGTAACCATTGGAGAGCCACTAATTCATAAAGGAAGTAATCTTAGAATTCATAGATCTGGTCTGCTAGCAAAATATCTATCTGAAATTAAAAATCATGATGTTGTCTGGTGGACTTCTTTATTTAACCACTTTACAAAAAAATTTGAATTTCAGGAAGAAGTTGATCTAAAGCCTAACAATAATTTAACCATTAAGTGTCTCAAAGGATCTGGATATAAAAAAAATATTTCTCTTGCGCGTTATTATGACCATTATTTAATTCAAAAAAAATTTAGAAAAAAAATTAAAGGAGCTATAAAGCCTGACATTATAATTTGTTCATACCCAACTCTTGGACTATGTGAAGAGGCTTTAGAATTTTCATTAAAGCATAAAATTCCAATAATTATTGATTATAGAGACCTATGGCCTGAAGTTTTCTATGATTTATTTCCAAGGAAATTTAACTTTTTAGCTAAAATTATCTTCTCACCTTTTAGTCTTAGGTTAAAAAGAGTTTTAAAAAATGTAACAGGGATAGTAGGTATAACAGAAAAAATAATGAGTACCGGTCTAGAAAAGGCTCAAAGAAAAAAAAATATTTTTGATTCATTTTATTACCTGGGTTATGAAAAATTAAATATTAATCAAAGCACTATAAACAAATATGTAAACAAGTGGAAATCACATGGTATGTCTAAAGATGATGGGTTTTTAAAAATTTGTTTTTTTGGAACATTAGGCCATCAGATGGATTTTATCACATTAATTAGTGCATTGAATAATCTGTCAAATCAAAAGGTAAAGTTAATAATTTGTGGATCTGGTGATAAAGAAGATTATTTAAAAGATTTATCTAGAAACCGTAATATTATTTTTCCTGGGTATATGTCTGCTTTGGAGTTAAAGTCCTTAATGTTACTTTCTGATTTTGGAGTATGTCCTCATATTCCTAGACAAATGTATTTAGATTCAATTCCAGGAAAAGCAATTGAGTATATGTCAGAAGGTTTACCCATTATTACATCCCTCGGTAATGGTGAATTGGGAAAACTAATTAAACAAAAAAACTTTGGATATTCATATAATGCTTTTGAAACAGAATCTTTGACACATCTAATATTAGATATTTTAACAAATAAAAATTTACTAACAAATAAAAGAGATGAAATTATTAGATTCTATAGTCAAACATTTGATAAGTCTGTTGTTTATAAAAACTATTCAAATCATATAGAAAAAGTTCAAAGAAATTTTAATTTGACTTAAATTTGGCGTATGAAAGTACCATTTTTTAATTACCAGTATATTTTTAAATCAAACGAAGAAAAATTCATTGATATTATTAAGGATGTTGGTAATAGAGGAGCATATATTCTCCAAAGAGACCTTGACGAATTTGAAACTAATTTAGCTAATTATATTGGAGTCGAACATGCGTTAGGGGTTGCTAACGGAACAGATGCAATATGGCTAGCTCTTCTTGCTGCTAATATTGGAGAGGGAGATGAAGTTATCTTTGCATCACACACCTACATCGCTACAGCAAATGCTATTAAATTTGTTGGTGCAGTTCCAGTTCCTGCAGATTGTAGATCTGATCATATGATTGATCCAGAATCTGTAAAGTCACTTATAACAAATAAGACAAAGGTAATTCTTCCAACACAATTAAATGGAAGATGTTGCGAGATGGATTCTTTAACAAAAATTGCTGAAGATAATGATTTAATAATTATAGAAGATGCAGCACAGGGATTAGGTGCAAAGTACAAAGGAAAAGGAATTGGGACCTTTGGAAAAGGAGCAACAATTAGCTTTTATCCTGCAAAAAATTTAGGTTCCTTTGGTGATGGAGGTGCGTTTGTTACCAACGATAAAAAAATGTACGAAAAAGTCAAAATTTTAAGAGATCATGGAAGAAATGAAGAAGGGGTTTTTGTTGATTGGGGATTTAATTCTAGATTAGACAATCTTCAAGCAGCGATTTTGAATTTTAAGTTATCATATTATGATAATGAGATTAAAAGAAGAAGAGAAATTGCCTCAATCTATAACGAAGAACTTTCAATAATTAAAGAAATTCTATTACCTCCTCCGCCAGATACCAAAGATTATTTTGATGTATTTCAAAATTATGAAATAGAAGCTGAGAATAGACATAAACTTAAGGATTATCTTAAAGATAGCGGAATAGGAACTTTAATTCAATGGAACGGACAACCTGTTCATTCAATTGTTGCATTAGGTTTTAAAGGTTCAGGACTTCCATATACAGAAGAAATGTATAAAAAGTGCTTGATGTTGCCAATGAACACCTCTTTAAGTAATCAAGAAGTTATATATGTGTGTAACAAAATAAAAAGTTTCTATGAATAAGTTTAAAGATCTTAATAATATTGAAAGCTTTACTCATTTCACAGATGTCAATATTTCAGATTTAAAAAAGGATATTCTTCTTAAAATGCTATTCAAAATGATTTTGATTAGAAAGGCCGAGGAAAAAATATCTGAAAACATTGAAAATGGCACAATAAAATGCCCATGTCATCTAGCAATTGGACAAGAGGCGATAGCTGTAGCTGCAGCCCTTTCAATGATAAAAGATGATAAAGCCTTTGGTGCTCACAGATCACATGCTCACTTTTTAGCTTTAAATGATGATACTTTTTCTCTTTTTGCAGAAGTTCTCGGAAGAGTAGATGGTTGTTCAAAGGGAATGGGAGGATCAATGCATATTATTGATAAGAGTAATGGGTTTTATGGTTCAGTGCCCATAGTTGGTGCTACTATACCTATGGCTACTGGCGCTGGATTATCAATTTCATTAAAAGAATCTAAGAATCTTTCAATTAGTTATTTTGGAGATGGTGCTTGTGAAGAAGGGGTTTTACACGAGTCATTAAATTTAGCATCTGTAATGAATCTTCCAACTGTATTTATATGTGAAAATAATTTATTTTCAAGTCATTTAAGAATTGATCAAAGACAACCTGAGCTTTATACTTCTAGATTTGCAAAATCTCATAATATAGAATCAAAAGTTATAGACGGAAATAATATTACTGATCTTTATAATTTTATGTCGAGAAAATTTAAAACAGTTAGAGATACATACAAACCTCTTTTTATTGAAGCAATAACATATAGATGGAAAGGACATGTTGGGCATAGAGAGGATGAAGATGTTGGAGTAAAAAGATCTCAGGATTTGCGTAAATGGAGAAATAGAGATCCTATAAAATTACTATCTGAAGAATTAATTAAAAATGATATCATTTCAACAGTTGAATTAAATCAAATAGAAAAAGAAATTATTTCAAAAATTGAAAATGATTGGAATAAGGCTCTCAATTCTGAATTTCCAGACAAATCAAATCTCAATAAATTTGTTTATTCATGACCAAAAAAATAAAATTCTCGAAAGGCATTCATACTGCATTTGATTATCTATTAGAAAATCATGAGGAGTTTTTTGTAATAGGTCAAGGTCTTTGGTCTCCTTGGTATGTTGGAGAAACAATGAAAGATTTAGATAAAAAATATGGAAAAAAAAGAGTAATTGACACTCCAGTTTCTGAGTTAGCAGTTACTGGTGCAACAATTGGAGCAGCTATAACAGGGTTTAAGCCACTTGTTGTTCACCCTAGGGTTGATTTTATGTTGTTAGCAGTCGACCAAATTGTTACTCAGGCTGCAAAGTGGAGACACATGTTTGGGAATAACTCTTCTGCCCCAGCAACCTTCAGAGCAATAATTAATAGAGGGGGAGAACAAGGCGCTCAGCACTCTCAGTCATTACATTCATGGTTTGCACATATTCCTGGATTAAAAGTAGTTATGCCATACGACGCAAATGATGCAAGAGATTTGCTTATCTCATCAGTTTTAGCTGATGATCCTGTTGTTTTTATGGATGACAGATGGCTTTATGATGAAGAATTCATCGATAAGGGGCTAAAACTCATAGATCTAAAGGATGTTAAACCAAAAATAATTCAAGAAGGAAAAGATATTACAATTGTTGGCGTTGGCTTTACCGTAAAAAAGATAATGGATTGTAAACAGGAATTATCAGTGTTAAATATTGATCCTGAAATAATAGATTTGAGATTACTAAATCCTATTGATTATTCTTCAATTATTAATTCTGTAAAAAAAACAAAAAGACTTGTTGTTGTAGATGGAGACTGGTCATCATGTGGCTTAGCTTCTGAAATTATTACTTCAGTTGTAGAGTCGGTTAATCCACAAGATTTAATATCAAAGCCTAAAAGAGTTACACTAGTCGATGCTCCTGCCCCTACCTCTAAATATTTGGAAAACGATTATTATATTTCCACTGAAAATATTATAGATGCAATTAAAGAAATATTTTGAAAAGATTATTTGATTTTTTTCTATCACTTTTAGGTTTAATAATTTTATTGCCCTTAATAATATCATTTTCATTTTTAATATTTCTTCAAGATTTAAAAACCCCTTTTTATATTGCCTCTCGTGTAGGTAAAAACGGGATACCTTTTAATATGATAAAGTTTAGATCAATGATTGTGAATGCTAGTGCCTCTGGTGTAGACTCTACAGCATCTGATGATAAAAGAATTACTACGATAGGTAGAATTGTAAGAAAATTTAAAATTGATGAGATACCTCAACTATTTAATGTCTTAATTGGTGAAATGTCTTTTGTAGGACCTAGACCAAATGTAGAGAGTGAAACAAGAATGTATTCTAAAGTAGAACAAAGAATTTTAACTGTAAAACCTGGGATAACCGACTTTTCATCGATAGTTTTTTCTGATGAAGGAGATATTCTTGAGGGAAGTGATGATCCTGACTTAAAATATAATCAAATAATTAGACCTTGGAAAAGCAGATTAGCACTTCTATATATAGATAATAGAACGATAATGATTGATATTAAGATTATTATTTGGACAGTTTTGGGAGTTTTTTCAAAAAAATATGTTTTAAAAAATATAACTAACTTTCTAAAATCAATTAAGTCTGACAATTTACTTATAGAGGTTTGTAAAAGAGTAGAGGAGCCAATTGCTTTTCATCCCCCAGGATTTAATAAAATAATTAGTAAAAGAAATTAATGTTCAACAAATACATAGATATAATATTTAAAAAACAATATCCACGTTGGACTATTATGTTATTTGATTTTGCAGCAACGGCATCTATACTTTTATCATATAACTTTTATCAACTAGATAATTTTATTACAATAAGCTGGCCTTTTATTTTCTTAATACCGTTTGTGAACTTTCTTTTTCTCATAATATTAGGGGTATATAATACTTCAATAAGATATTATAGTTTAGAGAATCTTTTTAGTTTAATACTCTCTTTTGTTTTCTCTTTTTTTATTATTTATCAATTATCAAATTTTTCATTTTTATTTGAGAGGTTTACTACAACTGACTTATTAATTGTCTATTATTTATCTATATCTATTATTATTTCATTTAGATTTTTTATAAAAATAATCTTCAAAAATTTTGGAACTTATAAAACTGAAAATGTACTAGTATATGGAAGTGAAGATTTAAATATTATTATAAATTTTCTGAATCAAAGTAAATATTACAAAATTTCAGGAATAATAAATGATGCAAATTCAAATTATTTAAACTCAGGCATAAACTCATATACTCTTGATGATAATTTAATTACCATAATTAAACAAAATAATATCAAAAAAATATTAATACCAGATTCATTAAATGTTCAAAAAATAGAATTTATTTATAACTTAAAAAACTCTTCTAAATTTGATATAGTTAAGTTTCCGGAACAGAGTAAATTTTTAGATAGGCTAACTGAATTTTCTTTAAACCCACTTGAAATAGAAGATCTATTGTCAAGAGATAAAATAGCCATAAACAAAAAAAACATCAAAAAAGAATATTCTGACAAAAGAATACTAATTACCGGAGGAGCAGGTTCTATAGGCAGTGAAATAATTAGGCAGCTAATTAAGTTCAATCCATCTGAAATATTAATTATTGATAACTCGGAGACTCCAATGTTTGATCTAAAAGCTGAATTATCATCCTTTGAAGAAGAAATTATTTTTCACTTCGTTGTTGATTCAATTCTAGATAAAGATTCAATGTCATATATATTTAAGAATTTTAAGCCTGAAGTTGTATTTCATGCTGCAGCATATAAACATGTCTCCATGATGGAAGAAAACCCTAAATCTGCAATTATGAATAATATTTTAGGTACTAAAAACTTATTAGAAGTTTCGCTAAACTCTTCAATTTCAAAGTTTGTTTTTATATCATCAGATAAAGCTGTAAACCCTTCAAGTGTTATGGGTGTAACTAAAAGAATTTGTGAATTATATATTTCAAAATTTTTTAATGATATACCTGATATTATAGTGACTAGATTTGGAAATGTTTTAGGATCAAATGGATCAGTAGTAAAAATTTTTAAAGATCAAATAAGTTTGGGAGGGCCCGTAACAGTAACTCATCCTGACGTAAATAGATATTTTATGACAATTCCAGAAGCTTCCCAGTTGGTTCTGGAAGCAGGAGCTATGGGGGAAAAGGGTGAAATCTTTGTTTTTGATATGGGGGACCCAGTCAAAATAAGTGATCTTGCAAAAAAAATGATAAAGCTTTCAGGTAAAGTATTAGATGAAGATATCAAAATAGAATATATTGGCCTTAGAGATGGAGAAAAACTTTATGAAGAGCTCCTTACCGACAATGAAAAGTTAAAAACATCATATAATTCTTTGATTTTAATTGCTGAAAAAGATTTTGTAGACGATAATACTTATAATGCAATTGATGAGTTAATTGAATCAGCAAAAAATGGGAGAAACGATATAATACTAATTGATAAAATGAAAGAAATTGTCAAAGAGTATAAGCCCTTAAATTCAATTTATAGCTAACTATGAAAGATTTTCTATATATGGAAAAAAGACCGTGGGGTGCATTTTTTGTCTTGTCCGATGAAAAAGATTTTAAAATTAAAAAAATTGAAGTTAATCCCTCCAAAAGACTTAGCTATCAATTTCACAACAAAAGATCAGAACTCTGGTATATATTAAATGGAGAAGGAATTGTAACTATTAATGATAAAAAGACTGAAGTTAAAAAAGGTTCAGTTATAAAAATTAAAAAACTGGAAAAGCATAGAATAGAAAATAATGGTTCTAAAATTCTTACTTTTATTGAAGTACAAACAGGCTCTTATTTTGGGGAAGACGATATAGTAAGAATTCAAGATGATTTTGATAGAAATTAGATGAAATTCAATATAGTTATTGTTTCAGGATATTTTAATCCTCTTCACAAGGGGCACATAGAGTATTTTCATAATGCAAAACAAAGCTTCGATAAGTTATTTGTAATTGTAAATAACGATAGTCAACGAAAATTAAAAAACTCTAAAGAATTCATGTTACAAGATGAGAGAAAAATTATAGTTAACGAACTAAAGATTGTTGATGAAGTTTTTATATCAATAGATTACGATAGATCTGTATGTAAATCTCTTACCATGATTTCTAAAGAATACTCAAAGGATAATAATCTTTTCTTTGCAAATGGTGGTGATCAGAATAATAAAAATATTCCTGAATCACAATTATGTAATAAATTAGGAATAAAGTTGCTAGATGGACTTGGAGAGAAAATACAGTCATCATCATGGCTTTTAAAAAAAGATAATGATTAAAAATATTTGTTGTATCGGGGCTGGATATGTTGGAGGTCCAACTATGGCCGTAATTGCATATCATTGTCCTGAAATTGATATTTATATTGTTGATTCAAATAAGGAAAGGATTGACCTGTGGAATAGCGATAATCTAGATAATATTCCTGTAAAAGAACCTGGATTATCTCAAATTATAAGTAACGTAAGAGGTAAAAATCTTTTCTTCACTAATGAAGTAGATAAATATATAGATCTATGTGAGATGATCTTTATTGCAGTTAATACACCTACAAAAACATCTGGAGAAGGTAAAGGAATGGCTGCGGATTTAAAAAACATTATCAATTGTGCTAAACAAGTATCTTTAGCATCAAAATCAGATAAAATTATAGTTGAAAAATCAACATTACCTGTTAGAACTGCTGAAAAACTTAAAGAAATTCTTGAAAATAATAAAAAGGAAAAAATAAATTTTGAAATAATATCAAATCCTGAATTTTTAGCTGAAGGAACAGCAATAAAAGACCTATTTAAATCAGATCGAGTATTAATTGGTGCAGAACAAACTGAAAGTGGCAAAATTGCACAGAATAAGTTGATTGATATATACAAAAAATGGATACCTGAAGATAAAATTATAAAAACAAATGTGTGGTCATCCGAATTATCTAAGTTAGCTTCAAATGCTATGTTAGCACAAAGAATTTCTTCTATAAATAGTTTGTCAGCTTTGGCTGAAAAATCTGGCGCAAAAATTGATGAACTATCTAAGGCAATTGGAAAGGATCATAGAATAGGAAATAAATTTTTAAATGCATCTGTTGGATTTGGCGGAAGTTGTTTTCAAAAGGATATTTTGAATTTAGTTTATATTTCAAGACAATATGGCCTAGATGAAGTTGCTGATTATTGGCATAATGTTGTGAAAATAAATGAATTTCAAAAAGAAAGATTTTCACAAATAATTATTAGAAATATTAAAACTTCATCTAATCAAATAGTTTCTGTTTTGGGATGGGCTTTTAAAAAAGATACTAATGACTCAAGAGAATCGTCTTCAATCTCTGTTACTTCAAATTTGTTGTTAAAAGGATTAAATGTTAAGGTTTATGACCCATTGATTAAAATAAATCAGATCTATCAAGACATTACAACACATCTTGAATTTAAAAATATTAATCAAAAAAATATTTCAAAGCTATTGGAAAAATTGACTGTTAATGATAATTTAAATCACTGCTTAATTGAAACAGATGCTATTGCTTTTTTAACGGAATGGGATATATTCTTAGATATAGAATGGAGTAAGTTTTCAAAAAATCAACATAATAAAAGTAAACCAAAGATTTTTGATGGACGAGGTATTATTAATCAAGAACATGTTTCAAGTCTTGGTTATCAGATATATCAAATAGGGAATGGAGATAATACAATAAATTAAATGAAAAAAGCTTTAGTTACTGGAGGAGTAGGGTTTATTGGAACTAATCTAGTAAAAAAACTTTTAGAAAAAAAAATTGAAGTAGTTTCTCTTGACGACTATTCAACAGGAAATATTTCAAATGAAATAGAAGGAGTTAAATACTTGAATATCGATATTGAAGAGATAGAAACTATTCCAGAGACAGATTTTGATATATGCTTTCATCTTGCAGCCCAATCTCGAGTTCAACCATCCTTTGAAAACCCAAGGGATTCAGTTAGAGTTAATGTAACTGGAACAACAAAAGTAATGGAGTGGGCAAAAAATAATAACGTTAAAGTTATATATGCTGGATCTTCTTCAAAACATCATGACCCTTCTGATTCCCCATATGCTATGACTAAATATTTAGGTGAAGAAATATGTAAATTATATAAAAAATCATTTGATGTAAAAGTTGAAATTGCAAGATTTTATAATGTTTATGGTCCTCTTGAACCATTAGATGAAAAGTTTGGCAATGTAATTGGAATATGGAGATTAAAGGCAAAAAGGAATGAACCACTTCCTATTGTTGGTGATGGTAATCAAAAAAGAGACTTTACTCATGTTTTTGATATTGTGGAAGGGCTTTTAAAAATTTCATTAACAGAAATTCAACATAATGATGCATGGGAAATAGGTACAGGAGTCAATTATAGTATAAATCAGCTTTTCAATATGTTTAAGGAAAAATATAATATAGACTCAGTAACTATTCCTGATCAACAAGGAAATTACAGAGAAACCTTAAGAATTAATGATGACTTAATAAATTTATTAAATTGGCATCCTAAAGACAGATTAAGAGAGTACATAGCAAATTTAAATTCTTTATAATGAAAAATGTTTTAATTACTGGAGGTGCAGGATTTATTTCTCATCATTTAATTTATTATTTAATAAAAAATACTGATTGGAATATTATTTCTCTAGACCGTCTTGACTATAGTGGAAATCTCAACCGCTTAGATCATATTCTTTCTGAACTTTCTTATTCTGAAAAATCAAGAGTTAAAGTCTTATTTCATGACTTAAAGGCTGAAATCAATCCATGGATAAAGAAAGAAATTGGAAAAATTGACATAATACTTCATTTAGCTGCTGGTTCACATGTTGATAGAAGTATAGATTATCCTATGGAGTTTGTTCTAGATAATGTTGTAGGGACAGCAAATGTTTTGGAATATGCTCGATCTGTTAATGAAGAAAAAGGACTAGAAAGGTTTGTTTATTTTAGTACCGATGAAATTTTTGGACCTGCTCCAAACGGAATAGATTACAAGGAAAACGATAGATACAATTCTACAAATCCATACAGCGCTACAAAAGCAGGAGGTGAAGAGCTAGCTGTAGCATATGAAAACACTTATGGCTTGCCAGTTTTTATAACTCATACAATGAACGTTTTTGGTGAAAGACAACATCCAGAAAAATTTATTCCTATGTGCATAAAAAAGATAAGGGATGGAGAAACTATTACTATTCACTCCGATAAAACTAAAAAGATTCCAGGAACTAGACATTATATCCATGCAGAAGATGTAGCTGAAGCAATTTACTTTTTACTTTCAAAAGATATAAAACATGAAATAGATTTTGGAGGCGCTAAATGTCCAAAGTTTAATATTGTTGGTGCAGAAGAAATTAATAATTTAGAACTTGCACAAATAATTGCTGATTCGCAGGGAAAAGAATTAAAGTATGAGATGGT
>CENF01039391.1_pt1 | contig 23486 bp, 22 predicted proteins | sample 361291 | NCBI WGS metagenome assembly CENF01 (sample SAMEA2619399, study PRJEB7988) | marine metagenome | isolation source: saline water (ENVO:00002010), including | reverse complement strand
AAGCAGTTCCAGGTTCCGTGAAATAGCATCACGCATAAGCCCCTCACAAGATGACTTTTCAGGACTATGGATATCTACCTCCGGCTCAATTATTGGCATTAGCCCTGCCTGAAGAATTTGACTGCCAATTTCAAACTGTTGATCCACCACAGCGTTAATGCCACCTTCGTCAGCTGATTTGATGACAGAGCGCATTTTCGTTCCAAAAATATTACTTTCTAAAGCCTTATCAAGAAGAGCACTTAAGCCGTCTATCGGTTTCATCATTTGCACACCCTGATTTTCGTCTGCGAGACCTTTGTCGACCTTCAAGAACGGCACTACATTTTTCACATTCCAGAGATAGTCAGATGAACTCATGCCGTCTATAGAGCGGTCCATCGTGTTTTCAAACAAAATAGCACCAAGGATCCTTGTTCCAGAGAAACTTTGACTAGTTACTATCCTGGTTCGCATTTCGTGTATACGATCAAACATTTCATCATCGCCGTTGTATTCGGATTCATCGATTCCGTATGCTTTGAGAGCTTTAGGAGTGCTGCCTCCGCTCTGATCAAGGGCTGCAATAAAACCAGACCCTGCTCTAATCTTTTCCAATTGTTCGGTGTTCATCCAGAGGTCCATTCTTTGGTCACAATGTGCTTAGACTAGACCATAGAGAATAAGTCTGCACAGCAAGTGGATTGATGAGAAATAAGTCACACGTATATCTTTACAAGGGTCAGTGTCAATAGGTTAATATGCGACTATCGTCAACATGTTGGATTAAGTAGGGATCAAGGGGGATTCCGTGGCCGATACCATTTCACAGCCTGAAATTAGAGAAGTTAATAGAATCATCGTTCGTTTCGCCGGAGACTCTGGTGACGGAATGCAACTGACGGGGGAGCGGTTCACGAGCGCAAGTGCTCTTTTCGGAAATGACCTTGCTACCCTCCCCGAGTTCCCAGCAGAGATCAGAGCCCCACAAGGAACGCTCGCAGGAGTTTCAGCTTTTCAAGTTCAAGTATCTGACCATGACATTACGACTCCAGGAGATGCCCCTAACGTTTTGATTGCCATGAACCCTGCTGCCTTAAAAAAAGAGTTGTCGAAACTAGAAGAAGCGGGAACAATAATCGTTAACCGAGATACTTTTGAGGAAAGAAACCTTAAAAAAGCGGGATACGAAGAGAACCCGCTTGAAACAGGCGAACTATCGGGTTACACATTATTCGAAGTCCCCATGACTTCCCTAACAAAGGAAGTTTGTAAAGAAATTGAAGGGATCAAGCCACGTGATGCGGAAAGATCAAAAAACTTTTTTGCTCTTGGGCTAGTTTCATGGCTTTATCAAAGGCCACTTGAGCCGACATTGGATTGGATAGAAAAGAAATTTGGCAAATCTCCTCAAGTTGTAGCTGCCAATAATGCAGCTTTTAAAGCAGGTCATGCTTACGGTGAAACTACAGAGGCTTTTGACTACGCTTACGAAGTAAAACCGGCACAATTAGAATCAGGTGAATACACAAACATAAATGGAAACACTGCCCTTTCATGGGGTCTCGTGGCAGCAGGTAAGCTATCAGAACGCCCAGTATTCTTGGGTTCCTACCCAATCACTCCAGCGTCAGATATCCTTCATGAATTAGCCAAACACAAGAACTTCGGAATCCAAACATTTCAAGCGGAAGACGAAATAGCAGCCGTGGCTTCTGCCATCGGGGCTTCATTCGCTGGTGATCTCGCTTTAACCACGACTAGTGGACCGGGTGTCGCTCTCAAAGGAGAAGCGATTGGTTTAGCTTTCAACCTGGAACTACCTCTAGTGATTATTGATATCCAACGTGGTGGTCCCTCTACAGGATTGCCTACGAAAACTGAAGCGTCGGACCTTTTGATGGCCATGTACGGGCGTCATGGTGAATCTCCCATTCCGGTGATCGCACCCTACAGCCCTGGTCACTGTTTCCATGTGGCTATTGAAGCTTGTCGCATCGCATTAAAGTACCGAACTCCTGTCATGCTTCTATCTGATGGTTATCTAGCAAATGGGTCCGAACCATGGAAATTGCCAGATGTAGACTCATTACCAGACATCACCACAACTTTCACAACTGAAACAAACCATGTAGATGAAGATGGAAACTCCCACTTTTGGCCCTATAAACGTGACCCAGAAACTTTGGCTCGTGCGTGGGCTATTCCAGGAACACCGGAGCTAATGCACCGGATTGGTGGTATTGAAAAAGAAGATGGAACAGGGAACATCTCATATGATCCATCTAACCACCAAAAAATGACCGATATCCGACAAACTAAAGTCGATAATATAGCCAATGATATGCCACTTACATGGGTAGAAGGGGATCTTGATGCCGATGTCTTAATGATCGGTTGGGGTTCCACATGGGGATCAATAGCAAGTGCTGTGAAACAAGCCCGTAGCGAAGGCCATAAGGTAGCTCACGCACACCTCATTCACATTAACCCATTCCCAAGAGATCTTGGGGAAGTTTTGTCTCAATACAAAACCGTAATTTGTCCCGAGATGAATATGGGGCAGCTATCAAAACTCTTACGCGCTGAATACCTTGTTGATGTTCAATCTTTGAACAAAGTCCAAGGACAACCCTTTACAACATCTGAGCTACATGAAACAATTCTTGCAGCTCTGGGAAAGAAATAAGAGATAATATGACCGATACTGCTTCTGCCTCAGCCCCAGCAACTACAAAAGCTGACTGGACAAGTGACCAAGAACCACGATGGTGCCCAGGGTGTGGTGACTACTCCGTACTCACAGCGATGCAGCTTATGCTGCCCGAATTGGATGGGCGCCCTGAAGACACAGTTTTTATCTCCGGAATAGGTTGTGCTGCGAGGTTCCCTTACTACATGAATACATACGGGATGCATTCAATCCACGGTCGAGCACCGGCTGTTGCGACGGGTCTCGCTATATCTCGACCCGAACTTGATGTTTGGGTTATAGGTGGAGATGGAGATATGTTGTCGATTGGTGGTAACCATCTCATCCATGCCATGAGAAGGAATATTGATTTCACAATCCTTCTATTCAACAATCAAATATATGGACTAACGAAAGGTCAATATTCTCCCACGAGCGAAGTTGGGAAAATTACGAAATCGACCCCAATGGGTTCGATAGATCAACCATTTAACGCTGTAAGTATAGCTTTAGGTGCAGAAGCTACATTTGTAGCTAGAACGCATGACATGGATCGTAAGCACATGCAGGAAACATTTAAACGTGCACATGCTCACAGAGGTTCTTCATTAGTGGAGATATATCAAAATTGTAATGTGTTTAATGACGGTGCATTCGGTGCGATTACCAAAAAAGATAAGCGAGATTCCATGCTGATCCAACTTACGCATGGGGAGCCTATTCGTTTCGGCTCTGATAAAGAATTAGGCGTTATTTCAGATCATTCAGGTAATGCTCAAGTTGTGAAGGTGTCCGATGTCGGTGAAAACGCGCTAATTGTTCATGATGAAGGTTCAGAAAATCCAAGCGTTGCGTTTGCTCTCTCTCGGTTATCTAGTGGTCCTTATGAGCCCACGCCTATGGGAGTTTTTCGCGAAGTTAAGAGACCTGAATATTCCAAGAACGTTAACCAGCAAATTGAGGTTGCAAGAGAACAAAACGGTGAAGGAGACTTGCACGAACTTCTTCGGTCTCAACCTACTTGGGTAGTTGATTAAGGTATTCTTTACCTATCGCACGTACAAGACTAAACGACGAAATCCTCCGCAGAGCATTAGTTGCTGAGACTGAAGACATTTCTGCTCTTGTGGCTGAGCACCGAGTAAAAGTAAATGGAAGTTTCGCTCTTAACGTGAACCAATTAGTTAAACAATCGGACAGCATTGTTATCGTGTCATCTCCAAAGCAGTTTGTGAGTCGCGGGGGAGAGAAACTAGCACATGCAATCCAGTCATTTGACCTTACTGTGGAAGGAGCAAACTGTATTGATATCGGATCTTCAACTGGCGGCTTTACGGATTGCCTATTACAACGCGGAGCGAAAACAGTTACCTGTATTGATGTCGGGTATGGGCTTCTTCACGAAAAAATCAAATCTGACGATAGGGTTACTGTCTTTGAACGAACAAATATCAGAAGTATTTCTAGCGAGTCACTTACACAAACATTTGACATAGTAGTAGCCGATCTAAGTTTCATATCCCTAAAAACAGTGATGAAAAATATCTTAAGCTTAGCAAATTTTGAAGCTTCAATAGTTCTGCTTATCAAACCCCAATTCGAAGCAACGAAATTAGAAGCGAGTAAATCTAAAGGAGTAATCGTCGATCAAAATATTTGGCATAGGACAATACAGGAAGTAACAGCATCAGCAGCTGAACACGGAGGCAACGCACAAAGTATTGTCGTTTCTCCTGTGCCGGGTAAGGCTGGAAATAAAGAGTTTTTGTTGCTGATTTCAAAGCAATTTCCAAATCGAGAGATCAATTTGCCGCAATTCGTGTAAATATGACACTTCATTGGTGTTTAAGTGATCGATTAAGCCTACGATGAAACATATGACTCGCTTTATTGCGTACATCAATACAAGGCGACCTGAAGCTCTACAACATGCTGTTGAGCTATTGGATTGGCTTGAAGAGATGGGAATCAGTTGTTTTTTCGCACCTGAATCAGCAATTGCCATAGGTCGTCCGGAACTTGCTATAGAAGAAGGTGATATTGTAGCTGATTTTAAATTAGCTATCGCATTAGGCGGAGACGGTTCAGTGCTAAGGACCGTAAAAGCCGTTAGTGATCACGAAATTCCTGTTCTCGGCATCAATTTTGGCCGTATAGGCTACCTCTCCGGAGTGGAACCAAGCCTGTCTCGGCAAAGAATAAGCCAATTCTTGGAAGGGGATTTCTATCTAGAGAAGCGAATGAGGCTTAAAATCGAATCACCCATTGTAGAGAATCCCCTCTATGCGTTGAATGAGTTAGTCGTTGAAAAGGTAGACCCAGGAAGAACTGTTCGATTGGCACTTGAGATCAATGGGGATTTCTTCACTTCTTATGCAACTGATGCACTGATTGTTGCCACACCAACCGGATCGACAGCGTACTCTATGTCTGCACGTGGACCTATAATTGACCCAATGCATCAAGCTATCCTTCTTACACCAGTGGCTCCTCACTCACTTTTTGACAGAGCACTTGTTCTTTCTCCAGATGATGAATTAAAAATTTCAGTCCTACCGGATTGTGAGGCTTCATTTGCTGTTGATGGGAACGTTTCAGGGAATCTTGATCTAGGCGATTCGATCACTTGTTCATCAGCGGAAAAACCTGCTCTGCTAGTTTCATTTGGTGGAAGCAATTTTCATCAAGCGCTTAAGGAGAAGTTTGGTCTATCAGACCGTTAGGGAGAGGCACAAAAGGATAAATGGCTGAAGTCGCTGAACCAACTCCTTCAAAAGAAGCGCAATTACTTGAAATGCATGTCAGTAATCTTGGTGTTATAGAAGAAGCGTCGATTGTCTTTTCGTCGGGAATGACCGCTTTGACTGGTGAAACAGGTGCAGGTAAGACACTTATCGTCACAGCGTTGCAGTTGCTAACCGGGCAGCGAGCTGACTCTGGGGTAATCGGTCCTTTCGGCGATGAAGCTCGTGTGGATGCTCGGTATGTTATCGGCGATGATGAAATCGTGATTTCGCGTGCTGTGCCCCGAGACGGCCGTTCGAGAGCGTACATTAACGGTTCAATTTCAACGGTTTCTTCGCTTCAGGAGCTTACGGAGAATTTGATTGAGATACACGGCCAGCACGGGCACACATCATTAGAGAAGTCAGCTGAACAGCGTAAAGCACTTGACAGATACGCCAGAATAGATTTAACAAAACTAAACGCGTTGCGAAAGGAAAAAGGTGATCTCGAAAACGCATTACTAAAAACTTTAGGGCATGAAAATTTTCAACAGGAACTGGATTTCTTGAGATTCCAAGAGAGTGAAATATCGCAGACTCAAATTGAGAGCCCAGAGGAAGAAGAAAGACTTAAGGAATCTGAGAATCTTCTCGCCAATGCTACTGATAATCAGTACCTAAGCATGAAAATTTCTGAGACATTAAAGGCAGATGGTCTCCTAATTGAGGAGATAGGGAAACTTTTGCAGGAGGTAAAAGGAAATGAGTCTCTGGAGAGTTTTCAGCATCAGTTAACTGAATTGATCCAAATAATCACCGAAATTTCAAGCGCTGCTAGAAACTTTTCCGAGTCAATTGATGTTGATCCTCAACGTCTAGAAGAAGTGCAACAGCGAATAGCGTTGCTTCAAGACATCCGCCGGAAGTATGGGGAGACACTTCAAGCCGTTTTGGAAAAGCAGCAACAATTTGCCGAACAGATACTGACTTTCGAAAATGCGGGACAAATGTCGCAAGAAATTCAAGAGAAGCTTCAAAAAGTCGAAACAGACTTAGTTGAAGAAGAGAAAGTAATAGCGAGCTTACGAAAGAAAGCGGCTCCAGTGATAGCAAAAGAAATAGAACTTTACCTTCGCGAATTATCTATACCAGAGGGAAAAGTTGAGTTCCTCATTGATGGACCGGCTGGGGAACAAGTGGAGATAAACGTGTCATTAAACCGTGGCCAAGAGTTGCAGCCTTTGAGTAGAGTAGCTTCGGGTGGGGAATTAGCAAGGACAACGCTAGCTGCAAGACTTGTCTTGTCTACTGAGCCTGAGACCCTTATTTTCGATGAAGTTGATGCAGGAATAGGTGGGCAAACGGCATTAGAAGTAGGAAAATGTTTGAAGAAACTTTCCACAGATCGGCAAGTTTTAGTGGTAACTCATTTGGCGCAGGTGGCGTCGTATGCTGATACCCAGGTCAAAGTGACAAAGACCGAGAATGAGCGGCTTCCAAGCATCACGGTACAAACGCTTGATAAGGAACAGCGAGTTGTAGAAATATCCCGAATGCTTTCTGGTTCTCCCGACAGCGAAAATGCTCAAAAGCACGCTACTGAATTACTTGAAAATACTCGTTGACTTAATACATAATGTGATTATCCAACGCGAGATGAAAAGACGCCGTTAAGATGGAGTCCCGTGAGCAAACATATCTTTGTGACAGGTGGCGTAGCTAGTTCTCTCGGTAAGGGAATCACCGCCTCAGCCCTCGGACGGTTACTCAAGTCAAGGGGACTGCGGGTTACCATGCAAAAACTCGACCCCTATTTAAATGTTGATCCTGGGACCATGAACCCCTACGAACATGGCGAAGTTTTCGTCACAGATGATGGGGGAGAGACTGACCTTGACCTCGGCCACTATGAAAGGTTTATAGACGAGAATCTATCGCGAGGGTCAAATGCTACAACAGGATCTATCTATTCATCTGTAATTGCTGCCGAACGGCGCGGTGATTATCTAGGGAAAACTGTACAGGTTATCCCTCACATCACTGACGAGATTAAACAGCGTATTTCTTCTCTGTCACAAGAAGATGTTGACGTTGTTATAACTGAAATTGGCGGGACCGTTGGTGATATTGAAATTCTTCCATTCCTAGAAGCAATACGGCAGTTTCGTTTAGATATTGGACGAGAGAATGTCTGCTATGTGCACGTGACTCTAGTCCCTTTCATAGGGCCATCAGGAGAGCAGAAGACTAAACCCACTCAGCATTCAGTGACCGAATTGCGTAGTCGTGGTATTCAACCCGATGCGATTGTTTGCCGAAGTGAAGAACCGATTAATGATGATTTAAAGAGAAAAATTTCCAATCTATGTGATGTCCCTTTCAAGGGTGTCGTCAATGCAGCAGACGCAGACTCTTTGTACGAAATTCCTCTAGTCATTCATGAAGAGGGATTAGATGACTTTTTATGCGACATCCTTCAGATCAATTCTCCTGAGCCGGACTTGGAGAAGTGGCGAACATTAGTCACAAAAGTCCGATCGGCTACCGGGTCAGTTCGGGTCGGTTTAATAGGAAAGTATGTAACACTCATTGATGCCTACCTTTCTGTTGTCGAGTCACTCAACCATGCAGGTATTCATGCAGGAACGAATGTGGATATTGATTGGATTCAAGCTGAAGACGTAGAGGGTCTATTAGCTGCGGGGAGGCTCAAAGACCTTGATGGAATAGTCGTGCCTGGGGGATTTGGGGAGAGGGGCATTGAAGGGAAAATTGCTGCCGTAGGCTATGCACGAATGAATGAAATTCCATGCCTTGGGTTATGCCTGGGCATGCAAGTTATGACCATTGAATATGCTCGTAATGTTCTGGGTCTAACCGATGCTCATTCAACTGAATTTAATCCAACTACTTTGAATCCAGTTATTGACCTTATGGAATCTCAACGAGAAGTAACGGATATGGGTGGGACCATGCGCTTAGGAGCTTACGTAGCTGAACTTCTTGAAGGCTCACAAGTTGCGAACGCATACGGTAAGACAGTTGTCTCGGAGCGTCATCGACACCGATACGAATTTAATCCAAAATTCCGGCAAAAATTTGATGAAAGCGATTTCGTATGTTCTGGAGAAAGCCCTGATGGGAGGCTTGTAGAATTTATTGAATTGCCGACGCACCCTTTCTGGGTGGGGACGCAAGCGCATCCTGAATTTAAAAGCAGGCCTGACCGACCTGCACCCTTATTTGAGGCCTTTATGTCTGCGGCAACTATCCGAGCTGCAGGTAGAAATCCGCAACTACTAGATATAGATGAAGCGCAGTCTATTCATTAACAAAAGTGATGTCCGAATTTAAATCACTCAATAATCGACTTAAATTTGAAGGAAAAATCACTTCAGTCTACGAATCTGACTTCATAGGGCCAAACGGAGAACAAATAACACGAGAGATTACACGTCACCCTGGAGCGGTATGTGTCGTGCCAATTATCGCATCGGAAGTTGTGATGATTAGACAATTTCGACCTGCAATTGGTGACCATCTTCTTGAAATCCCCGCCGGGAAAAGAGATATTGATGGTGAGTCCCCTGATGTAACCGCCCATCGAGAATTGCAGGAAGAAGTAGGACTATCAACTAATAATTTAATTGAACTAGCTCAATTCTTTAACAGTCCGGGATTTTGTGATGAATACTCTTATTGCTACCTAGCTTTAGACTGCGAGGATGTTAGCGATGACAGGCAGGGACTTGAAGAGGAATATATGACAATTGAACGAGTCTCTATTTCCGAAGCATTAACTTTACTCACATCGGGCCAAATCGTTGATGCTAAAACCATTATCGGCTTATCATTGGCCTTGCAATATCTCAATGGAAGATAATTCTAGTATTGAGGATTCAGCGGTACGTGACTTCTTGCTTTGGTTGCGAGTTGAGAAAGGTAGAGCAGATTCGACCATCGAAAGCTACAAGCGGGATTTAAAGAAGTTCCTGGAATGGGTCACCCAAAATAATTTATCCATGAAGACGTTAGGAGGAAACGACGTCATACGTTTCCTCCGTGACCTGCAAGAGATGGGCTATTCTGAATCGACGATAACCCGGACAATGGTGTCAGTTCGGTCACTGTACATGTTCATGGACATTGAGGGTCTCCGAACAGGCAATCCGACAAAGAGTATTGAACTTCCACGCGTTCCAAAGGGTTTGCCAAAAGCGATCAGTGAAGATGCGGTCAATGAACTCTTATCTGCAATTGAAGGAGACGACTCTGTTGCCAGAAGAGATCGAGCTATTCTAGAAGTACTTTACGGAACCGGTGCCCGTATTACAGAGCTAGTAAATCTCTCACTTGGCGATATCGATCAAACAGAAAATCTGTTGAAAGTTCTTGGCAAAGGAAACAAAGAACGCATTGTTCCTTTGGGGAGATTTGCAATGAAAGCATTGAAGGACTGGTTAGCGCCTGCTGGAAGAGGATGCTTTGAGCCAGAAATCTGGAAATCCCGAGACGATAGTGAAGCTCTTTTCCTCAATAGGCGGGGTGGGCGCCTTACAAGGCAGGGTGGCTGGGGTGTCGTAAAGAAGTACGGAGCCAAAGTCGGGCTAGGCTCTAGTCTGTCCCCACACACACTCCGTCATTGTTGCGCGACACATATGCTGGAACACGGAGCAGACATCAGAACAGTCCAAGAGCTTCTTGGCCATGCCAGCATAACTACCACGCAGATTTACACTAAAGTTTCACGTGATAAATTAATTGAGACGTATAGATCTGCACATCCGCGAGCCCTGTTATGACTGAAAGTCACTTCGGTTCTTTGAAACATCTGATAGCACGGTTTGCTTGCTCTCTCTTTCCATCTAAGGGAACTAGCGAAACAGATAAGTTCCTAGCACTCCTAAATCCAGGCGAAATGAGCCTATTTGATGCGCAAAGACAATTTGACAAGAGGCACAGTTTTCGGAGTGTCAAGAAATTGCATACTTTGTTGGAAACCCCTGATCCCGATATTGTCATCGCTTGCGGTTTGCATGATGTAGGGAAACTTCAATCAGGATTTGGGATCTTCGGAAGAGTATTCGCTACATGTGTTTCCGCAATCGTCGGTTTGCATCGAGTTGATGTTTGGAGCAGAAACGGATCTAATTCCGTAACTCATAGAATTGCCACTTATGTTCAGCACCCTGAAATAGGTGCAGGCCTTTTAGCTGAAGCCGGGAGTAACGCCATAGCAATCGTCTGGGCCCGTGATCATCACAAACGACTTGACGAATCAACCTTGGACCCTTCACTTTTCATGACCTTGTCTAAAGCAGACCGAAGATGAATGAATTCTTTATAACGAAACCTGAAGACGAACGGGTAGCTGACTTCGTTGGCTTGAGTAACCATAAATTGCGACGACTACGTGAGAAAGATGGAGGCGATATGGCCCCATATTTCATCGGTGAAGGAATAATCGTTATCAACAGGGCATTAGCTGTCGGGCATAAATTGTTGACTTTAATTGTCAGTGAAAAGTTTGATCACTCTCAGATTACGGCTGTTCCCCAAGAATGTAACGTCTTCCGATGCTCCCCAAGTGTTTTGGAGGCGATAACTGGTCGACCTAACCTGAAGGACCCTATAGCGACGTTCCTTCGCCCACCACAAAACAAATTTGAAGAACTAACAAGAGAAGCTGAATTAATTGTTTTAACTGAAAGCGTTCAAAACCCAACAAACATGGGAATGGTCATGAGGAATGCGGCTGCATTCGGAGTTGACGCAGTGTTCTTTGATCCCCAGTCATGCGATCCTCTCTATAGACGTGCCGTAAGGGTTTCAATGGGGCAAGTTTTTTCCGTTCCGCACACCCAAGTTCTTTCGATACCCAAAGCGATCAGTGCCTTAACCGGAAAAGGTTTCCTAACAATAGCGCTAACGCCAGATCCCAAGTCCGAGAATCTAAGTGCAATCCTTGAGGAAACCAGTCAATCTATTGCATTAATTATCGGATCTGAGGGTTTCGGATTATCAACCAATTCACTTACGGCAGCAGACTGTACCGCCCAGATTCCCATGCACAATAATGTTGATTCGTTAAACGTCGCTACCAGTTTGGCCATCGCATTATATGCAGTGCAAAACTAAAGCAAACGATCGCTAGGCCTCTAATAAACCTATATTTGTCATAGCCCGCCCAAGGGTTGCAGAAGAAATTTCTCTAGCCTTAGAAGAACCTAAGGCCAACAAGCGACTTGTTTCCGTTGGGTCCGATTCAAGTTCTTTGAACTTTTCTTGAATCGGGCGAAGTAACTCAATAACAGCATCAGCGGTGTCGCTCTTTAGATCTCCATACCGACTGTATGACGATGCAACTTTTTCCGGTGTAGATGACGTTGCAGCAGCCAGAATTGACAAAAGATTAGAGACCCCAGGTTTTTCTTCAATATCAAACCGAACATCTCCATCGCTGTCAGTTACGGCGCGTTTAATTTTCTTAGTGATAGATTCATGGCTTTCAAGAACGTTTATTGTTCCTCCTGGGGAAAGTTCTGATTTGGACATTTTTCGCTCAGGGTGCTGAAGATCCATAATTCGAGCACCGGCAGGGGGAATGACATGTTCAGGAACAACAAATGTATCTCCAAAACGGCTATTGAATCGCTCGGCAATATCTCTAGTTATTTCAATGTGTTGCCTTTGGTCATCCCCAACAGGAACCAAATTGGTATCGTACAGCAAAATATCAGCAGCCTGAAGCGCAGGATAGGTAAACAACCCTCCCGAAATAAACTCGTTACGACCGGACTTATCTTTGAATGCGGTCATTCTATTAAGTTCCCCAAAACTAACCGTGCATTCCATCAGCCAAGCAAGTTGGGAATGCTCAGGCACGTGGCTTTGCATGAACAGAATGCTTTTATCAGGGTTAATGCCAACAGCTATCAATAACTGCGCAAGCTCCAATGAGTTTTTACGGAGCTCATCAGGGCTTTTAGGAAGCGTTAATGCATGTAAATCAACTATGCAATAAACCGCATCATGTGATTCCTGATGATCAACCCAATTTACAAGAGCTCCGAGGAGATTACCGAGATGCAATTCCCCAGAAGGTTGAATGCCACTGAAAACTCTAGCCATTCATTTAAGGTTAGGTCACGTAGAGTCTAAAATGGGTCACTCATAATCAAAATTCCTGTTGGCTAGAGGGTAATATCTGTTTATGGCCGATCACCGACAACCACCAGTCAGATATATCGAGCGGATAACTGCAACATATGACGCGTTGGGGTATGACCAATATCAATGGCATCATAGGGGATCGAAACCTCCATTTTTTCAACTAAAGAAACCATTGGCAGAATGCAAAGTTGGAATGATCGCCACCGGAGGCGTATACAAAACAGGCCAAGTCGCATTTCACTACAAGGACGATACGTCGTACAGAGCTATTCCTTCCGATACCGAAGCGTCAAGTTTACGCGCAACGCACTTCGCATATGATCTTTCGGGTGCTAGAGAGGACATAAATGTTGTCTTCCCCATTGAAGGACTTCGAGCTCTCAATCAAGAGGGCTTTATCGGATCTTTAGCAGATAATTTCTTAACATGCATGGGGGGAATTTACTCTCAGCGAGCAGTAAACGAAGATTTGGCACCCCAACTTGTTCAACGATGTATAGACGAGGAAATAGATGTCATCCTGCTGGTTCCTGTCTGACCGGTATGTCATCAAACCGTGGGTTTGATCTCCCATCAACTAGAGGAAGCAGGGATTGCTACAGTCGGTATTTCTACTGCGAAAGACATTACCGAAGCAGTGCGAATGCCTCGAGCCGCCTTTCTTGATTTTCCTCAGGGATTCACTACAGGGAAAACGAAAGATATGAACCTAAGTAAAGAAATCTTGAAGTCATCTTTGAAGCTTATTGATGTTTCAATTGATGATGTATTCGTGGATTTGGAGTTTCGGTGGGCTGATAACGATGAGTGGAAAGATTCTGTTTTCGCCGTAACTAGCGTTGGTGAAGCGACGGATACCAGACTCGCGAGATCAGCTAAGCCACAATACCAAAGTGAACAAGATAACGAAGAAGCACAGGCTTCTCATAGAGATGGGGAGTGTCTAGTGTGCATAGGAATTGATTATTAAGTGGCTTCTGAGCGTGCTCTTTTGTAGGTCTCTAAACAACGATCACGTGCAAAAGAATGTTCAACAATTGGGAACGGGTAGTCTTCGCCAAGACGTACGCTTAGCAGCTCGGGATTTTTCTCGTTGATCTCCCATGGCGAGTGAATTTGTTTAGAAGACAACGATGCGATCTCGGGAACCCATTTTCGAATATAGAGACCTTCTCTATCAAATTTCTCTGACTGGCGAATCGGATTAAAAATTCTAAAGTAAGGGGCAGCATCAAAACCGGTTCCAGCTACCCACTGCCAGTTCCCAACATTTTGAGAAGTGTCGCCGTCTATAAGTGCGTGCCGAAAATACCTTTCTCCCCACCTCCAATCAATAAGAAGATGCTTAACCAAGAAAGAACCTGTGATCATGCGAACACGGTTATGCATAAAGCCCGTTTCTTTCAATTCACGCATTCCGGCATCGACAATTGGATAACCTGTTTTCCCTTGAACCCAAAGATCAAATTCTTCCGAGTTGTTTCTCCAATCAATTTTGTTGTATTTAGGATTCGCAGGCGAATCAATAATCTCTGGTGATGCATCCATTAAGTGTGCATACCAGTCACGCCAGGCAAGCTGGCGAATAAACGCTGTTGAAGAATCTGATTCTTGGTTTGTCAAAGAAAGGATCTCTTGCGGTCCTATCGTCCCAAAGTGAAGATCACTCGACAGTAAAGATGTCCCTTGGATACTTGGGAAATCTCTAACCTCCTCATATCCCTCAATTCGATTAAGGAAAGTTGCAAGACGCTCGTGAGCACCTGCACTTCCCGAAGGGAAAGCGGGAGTTTCAACAATTGGCGGGAGAGTATTCGAGCCTTTTGGTTGTGAACAGAAACGGGGAGTTGGGCGGACTAGAGAACTTGGAATGTCAACGGTTATCCACCTTTTGAAGAAAGGAGTAAATACCTTATGAACCGCACCAGTTCCTGAAACGACCGCTCCTGGGGGGTGAACTAAATTCCCCCAATGTCTGATCACCTTGATATCCAATGTCTCACAGATGGTGTCATCACGACTTTTCGCTAGAGGTGACTGATCGTTATTGAAATGAAGGCTTGTAGATCCCCATTGTGATAGAAGATTAGGGAGTGCTTCCCTCGCTGGGCCCTCTATGACCTGCAGGTAACCACCAAGCGATTCCAGTTCAGCCTTTAGAGTCGTTAAGTTAGAGAACAACACATCTCTCTTCCGTTGCGAGGAAGCCTCTAGCATTGATGGCTCAAGAACAAATACCGGAATCACATCCCCTTCGGAACAAGCGCTATTCCAAGCAGGGTTGTCACTTAATCGAAGATCTTTACGAAACCAGCACACGGAGATGCTCATATTCCCAAGTTATTGGACGATCGAAGCGAAGCGCTAATCCTCATGGGCCCAAAAAATGAAAAATTATGAGCAGATATCTCATTTCTTGATGCTTAGAAGGTCTAGAGTAATGCCCGTGAGTTATGAAGTAGATACACCAGTCTTTGCAGGCCCTTTTGACCTATTGCTTCATTTGATCTTGCAAGACGAAGTTGATTTATATCAAGTTTCTCTGGGGGGAATCATCGAAGCATACCTCGCAGAAATCCAGCGAATGGAAGGAGTCAATTTAGCTGTCGCAACTGAGTTCCTATTAATTGCAGCGACACTCATAGAACTCAAAAGTCGCAGACTTCTCCCTGATACATCTGACTTGGACCTAGAAGAAGAACTTGCCCTGTGGGAGGAGCGCGATTTACTTCTTGCAAGGTTGCTGGAATGCAAAACTTTCAAAGACGCTTCGCAAGCGTTGAAAGCATTGAGTAATGATGCCTCGCTGTCATTCCCGCGAATTGTTGGAATGGAAGATCAGTTTCTGGGATTGATGCCCGACCTTCTAGAAGGGGTAACCCCAAATGCGATTAATCAGGCCTACCTTCGAGCAACTGCGCCGAAACCGCAACTTGACCTCTTCCATGTCACACCAGTGAAGCTCACTGTAGCTGAGACCGTTGAATCCCTTATCGAGGAACTCCCGATTTTAGGGAAGACAACCCTCAAACACCTCACTAAATCCAGTGTTGACCGTGTTGAAGTTGTCATCTATTTTTTAGCTGTTCTGGAACTTTATAAGCAAGGTGTTGTGGATTTGACCCAAATCAAAACTTTTGGAGACCTCACCATTAGTTGGCTTGGGTTCGACGAAGATGCAGATTTCGCCAATATCAACACATACGAGGGTTAAATGCAGTTAGAAGAATGCCGAAAAGCAATAGAAGCCATTCTGCTTGTATCTGACGTGCCTGTAGAGGCTGGCCTTTTAGCGCAGCTTCTGGAAATCCCTAAAGCTGATATAGAAAAGATTTGCTCAGACCTTATGGTGGAATACAAGAACGATAACCGTGGATTCATATTGGCAAATATTGCCGGTGGATACCGTTTTCAAACTGACCCTTCAATGGCACCGTATGTAGAACGCTTTGTCTTGGACGGGCAAACATCAAGACTTTCTGCTGCGGCACTAGAAACACTTGCGATCGTGGCGTACAAGCAACCAATCTCAAGAATGCAAATTTCAGCTATCCGCGGTGTGAACGTTGACGCAGTTATACGAACGTTACAACAGAGAGGATATATAGGCGAGGTAGGCAAAGACCCCGGGCCAGGAAACGCTATCTTGTTTGGGACTACGTCAATATTCCTTGAAAGATTGGGGATCAACGAAGTCTCTGACTTGCCACCTTTGGCTAACTTTGTTCCTGGCGCTGATATTGTAGAAGCTCTTGAGGGTAGCCTTCGGCCTGATCAGTACAACGATATGCTTGGGCCGAAAGAACATGATGACGAAATAAAATCGGCTAACGACGAATCTTCACCGGAATAGGTTCGTGTCAACTGAAAATCCATCAGAAGAAAAACTTCAAAAGGTCCTAGCTGGTATCGGACTAGCGAGCAGAAGAGTAGTTGAAGGTTACATTCTTGATGAACGCATCACGGTAAACGGTGAAATCGCTCACATCGGTCAACGAGTCAATAGAGATAAGGACGAATTTTCATTTGACGGTGTCCCATTGCGGGTGAACCCTGAAATGGTCTACTACTTGCTCCACAAGCCCAAAGGAGTCATCTCAACAGCGAGCGACCCTCAAGGGCGCAAAACCGTTATTGACCTACTCCCTGAAGAGCCTCGAGTTTATCCGGTAGGACGACTTGATAAAGATACTGAAGGGTTAATTCTGATTACCAACGATGGGGACCTCACTTACAGACTTACGCACCCCTCACAAGGAGTGGAGAAAGAATATTTAGTAGAACTTAATGAAAGAGTATCTAGAGGAAACCTTCGCCGACTTCGCGAGGGTATTGAACTGGAGGATGGAGTCACATCACCTGCTAAGGTGTCGCAAATTCAAGATGGAGTTATAAAGATTGTTATTCACGAAGGTAGGAATAGGCAGGTCCGGAGAATGTTTCAAACAATTGGTCATCCAGTCAAAAGGTTAATTCGTACTCGAATAGGCAATTTGGTTGACCACACCCTTCAACCGGGCCAATGGAGACAACTAACTGCCCTTGATTTGTTATATTTTGAGGTGAACCAAGTAGCCGAGTAATCAGAAATGCTTAAAAAATTTGTAGTAAGTGGAAATTAAGCGTGTCTTGCAGTGAAGAACAAGTAGCATCGCGTAAGAGGTAAATTTCTAAATCGTGAGATTCTAAGAGGAAATATGCAAAAGAAAGCAGGAATTATTGGGCTAGGACTGATAGGGGGATCTATTGGCTTAGCGCTACGCGAAGAAGGCTGGGAAGTAATAGGCAGAGACACTAACCCAGCACGGATCAATGACGCGAAATCGATGGGAGCCATCACAGGTGAAGGGTCCTTTGGGGATTGCGAAATTGTTTTCGTCGCTACGCCTGTATCGGGGATAGCAGAATCCGTGCATCAAGCCTTCAGAGAGGGAGCAAACGCTGTTACAGATGTCGGTAGTGTCAAAGGGTCAATAGTTAGCCAAGTAGATGATAACCGATTCATACCTGGCCACCCCATGGCCGGCAGCGAACAAGAAGGCATTAAGGGGGCTCGTTCTGACCTCTTTCGAGGTGCAGCATGGGTCCTCACTCCACCAGAAGGAAGTGACGACGCGTGCTTTGAAATCGTGCAATCTACCGTGATTGCGATTGGGGCAGATGTCGTAGTTATTGACCCAGATTCACACGATAAGCTCGTCGCAGTCGTATCCCACGTACCGCATCTTACAGCAGGTTCCCTCATGCGAATTGCAGATAGTCATTCTCAGGAGCACAGGTCGTTACTTCGCCTTGCTGCAGGCGGCTTTCGTGATATGACTCGAATAGCTGGGGGGAATACAAATATTTGGCCCGATATCTGTATTGACAACGCCAACGCAATCCTCTCAGTAATAGATGAAGTGATCGGATCGCTTACTGAAACTAAATCCCTTATTGCCGAGCAGAATAAACCTTCTCTACTTCATCAACTTGAACAGGCTAGGACAGCACGAATTAACCTTCCAACCGGTGTACCAGAGGATATTGACCTCGCAATTGTCCGAGTTCCGGTACTTGACCAACCTGGTGAACTTGCAAGTCTTACACGGTTAGCTACCGATGTTGACGTGAATATTTATGATATCGAAATTGCCCATTCAAGCGAAGGGCAAAAGGGTGTCGTTATCATGGTCGTAGCCCTTGAAAAGAGTGAACGACTCATAGGTGGGCTCATGGCAAGTGGCTATAAGCCATCAGTCAGAGCTATGGAATCCTGATGCTTCAAATTGACCCATTGAAAAAACCGCCTAACGCAGCGCTGGAACTCACTGGTTCAAAAAGCATTACAAACAGAGCCCTCATAATCGCAGCTCTTGCGCAGGGAACATCTACATTGTCCAGAGCTCTTTTCGCTGAAGATACGCTTGCGATGATTGATTGCCTTAAAGCATTCGGCATTGACATCAGGCATGACCAGGCTACATCAACGATCATCGTCAATGGTTCGGGGGGTGAACCCGATACTCCGAAAGAGTCACTATGGGTACGTCAGAGCGGAACTACTGCACGATTCATTCTTCCACTAGCTGCCCTTACCAGAACACCTATTCATGTAGACGGACATGACCAAATCCGTTCGCGCCCCCAAAACGACCTACTTTCGGCTTTGCACGAACTCGGAGTTGAAATAACTCACAATGGCCAATTGGGTCATTTGCCTTTAACCATCGATGGTTCAAATCTCAACGTTAAAGACATTAGCGTAAGCGGAGAAACATCCAGCCAATACCTCTCAGCACTTCTCCTAATCGGACCATGCCTTCCAGAAAAAATCACGCTCACTCTCGAGGGGAACGCCGTTTCAATTCCATACATACAGATGACAATAGAGATTATGAAAGCTTTCGGTGCTCAAGTTGAAACCTTACAGACAAATTCCTTCACCGTGCATCCCACAGGATACAAAAGCCGTGATTACGAAATTGAAACAGATGCATCTACAGCTTCTTATTTCTTTGCAGCTGCAGCAGCCAGCCAAGGAAGAGTAGTCGTCAACGGCATAGGCGCAAATTCAATTCAAGGTGACTTAGAATTCGTAAATATCCTTCAACAAATGGGAGCCAAAACCTTTATCGGGCCCAACAGCGTTGAAATTTCTGGGCCAATTCGTTTGGACGGAATTGAAGTCTCGATGAAGAATCTATCCGATACTGCCCCTACTCTCGCTGGTATCGCACCATTCGCATCCAGCCCAGTACGAGTGACAGATATAGGATTTATTAAACACAAAGAATCAGATCGTGTGCATGCTGTCGTTACCGAACTCCAAAAACTTGGAATTGACGCAAAAATTGAGGACGACGGATTCATCATCAAACCAAGTCTGCCAACTGGGAACATTATTCATACTTACGATGATCACAGAATCGCTATGGCATTTACTGTGTTAGGACTACTCTCAGAAGGAGTCTCAATTGATGAACCGAACTGCGTTGCTAAAACCTGTCCCGAATTCTTTGAATACGTTGATGCTTTGCGATTAGAAGGTGATGAAGAACTAAACATCCTAGCCATAGATGGCCCTGCAGGCTCGGGTAAGTCATCATTAGCGAAACTTCTAGCCGAAAAACTAGGACTGGAATATCTTGACACGGGCGCTATGTACCGAAGCGTCGCTGCTCAGGCATTAGCTACGAAAGTAAACCCGAAAAACTTACCTGCAGTAGCTGAAATAGCCGAAAAGACAGATATTGACTTCGTGGGCCAGCAAGTTCTCGTAAATGGCAATGACCTTACAGACATGATCCGAAGCGCTGAAGTCAATGCGGTTGTAAGTCATGTTGCAGCGAATCCGAGAGTACGAGCGATTCTTCGCCGTGCCCAAAGGAGTTGGGCTCGACAAAGAGGAGGAGGAGTTTTAGAAGGAAGGGACATAGGTTCCGTAGTCTTCCCAAGGGCGAAACTTAAGGTGTACGTTACTGCAACGCCCGAGGAACGAGCACGACGACGAAGCCTTGAATCAGGGAGATCAATAGAAGAAATTCTTGCCGAAATTCAAGGAAGAGATGAAATTGATAGTTCACGCGCTGACTCACCCCTTTCAGTGAGCTCAAACGCCATCATTGTTGATACAACAAACAAAACCCTTGATGAAGTAGCTGAGGAAGTACTAAGGAGTTTGAATGACTGAAGCTCTATCCAATGCCAGACAGATAGTGGATAAAGGGCCAACAAAACTATCATTTATTGCTTATTGTTTTGTGAAGTATGCTGCCAGATTTGCATTCATCCTTTACTTCCGGCTTTTCGTGCGAAACGCAAAAGCATTGCCAAAGGAAGGTCCAGTTATTGTCTCGCCTGTCCATAGAAGCAATCTAGACGTTCCTATGGTGGGAGCATTGTTTCAGCGTCGCTTACATTATCTGGGAAAAGGGTCCTTGATGACGAATAGATTCATAGCCTGGTTTCTTCTTGGTTGCGGGATCATTCCTCTTGACCGCGACTCCGTAGCTGACAAATTAGCGTTAGACGCATCATTGAAAGCTTTGAAAGAAGGTAAAGCTCTTGCAGTATTCCCTGAAGGCGAAAGGAAATCAGGTCCAGACGTCTTACCTATCTTAGATGGAGCGGTCTGGCTTTCAGCTAAAGCCAATGCCCCAATACTTCCAGTTGGTATCGGCGGTTCTGAACGCTCAATGCCGAAAGGGAGCTACATTCCAAAGCCACGCAAAATCGTCATCATTTATGGTGACCCAATTCCCGCCCCTCAACCGAAAGAAGGCGCTAAAAGAGTTACTCGATCAGAGCTCAGAGAACACTCAGAGAAATTACATACGACACTGCAGGAACTCTTTGATGCCGCTCAACGAAAAGCAGGATGCCCAAACCCAGATAGTTAACTCAGAGTCTGTAGAACCTCTGAAGCACCAATTAAACGATCCTCCGATTCATGTTTGAGTTGTGAATTTGATAAACCCAGATCAGCAAAAAAACCAATAGCATTAATTAAGTTACGAAGTTCCCTCGGCGGAGGAAAATACTCCTCCTCAGTAACGTAGTGTATTTCCTCAACGCCATTAACTGGCGCAAGAACATCAATCACTTCCTGTACTAACTCTTCAGGTGCGGATGCCCCAGCAGTTACTCCAACGACCCCAGAAAGCGGCAACTCTATTTCTGATGCCTGGTTAACCCTATAAACATCGGTACACCCAGCTTCCTTAGCTAAACGCTCCAATGCTCGAGTGTTAGAGGAGTTGGACGACCCAATCACAATTAAACTATCGCACCGTTCCGCTATGTCCATCAAAGCCCCCTGGCGATTAGTCGTAGCGAAACACAAATCACTTCGACCAGGGACCGACAATGCAGGAAACTGATCTTTCGCCGCCGAAAGAATTGAGGACCAATCGCGATGGCTAAGCGTTGTCTGAGCCAGAAGCGAGACCGGTGTCTCAAAGTCTGGAAGTGAACTTAGCTCAGCTATTGACTCAACCCTATGCGTTGATGAAGGGGCAACCGCCATTGTCCCCACAGCTTCTTCATGGCCCTCATGGCCTATGTAGATAATCTGGTGGCCCTTGCGGGACCGTACCTTAACCTCATGGTGGACTTTCGTAACTAAGGGGCATACTGCATCGACGACAAACCCTCCATCCTGTCGGGCTTTGGTAACCACATCTGGGGCTGATCCGTGCGCACTGAGCATCACAGGAGCCCCAACAGGTACATCGTCAATGTCATCAATAAAGATAACGCCGAGGGATTCAAACCGTTCTACAACTATTTTATTATGCACAATCTCGTGGTAACAGTAGACGGGTGCTGGAAATGCCCTGACCATCCAAGTCAATGCCTTAATGGCCATTTCAACCCCTGCACAAAACCCTCGTGGGGCGGCAAGTAAAACCTTAGTAATAGCCATATACATATTGTGGCTTGTAGCAGACCCAATTCAGCAAAAATATAGAGATATTTCGGTCACATTAGCCCGTATTCCACGTTTCACATGTTTTGGCTAATACCCTTTATATATGGCTTCTGCACGAGTGATTAATGTCTTTGATAATTCGCCCGCATATCATGCTGGATTAACTGTCGATGACGAAATTCTCTCCATGAATGGAGAAGCCCTCAGGGACGTTATCCGTTACCAAATCCTCACCGATGAACCTCATCTTGATATATCAATCAGGAGAAGCGGTATCGACATGGACATATCCATACAGAAACAGACTGGGGAACCACTCGGGTTGGAAGTTCATTCAGCGGTGTTTGATCAGATCCGTACATGCGATAATCACTGCGAATTCTGCTTTATCTATCAATTGCCGAAGGGAATGAGAAAAAGCCTTTACCTTAAAGACGACGATTATCGACTCTCTTTCTTATACGGAAATTTCACGACCCTAACTCGTTTCACAGAAGCTGACCTAGAGCGCGTTGTTGAAGAAGGCTTATCTCCGCTCAATGTAAGTATCCACGCAACCGACAACCAAGTCCGCAATGAGATGCTTCGCAATCGCCGAGGCGGCCCAAGCTTACGATGGCTCGATGAACTTCTAAAACATGGTATTGACGTTCATGGGCAAATCGTCGTATGCCCAGATATCAATGATGGCCTGATCCTCGAAGATACCTTGTGCACAATCTACGAACGATACTTATCGCTAAAGTCCGTGTGCGTCGTTCCATTAGGGGTCAGTAAACATTCAAATGAGAAACGAATGCGTCCACACACAAAAGCAGAAGCACTACACGTGCTCAATACCGTCGAAAAGTGGCAGGACATCATCAAACGTGAAGCAGGTAGAAATATCGTTCACGCAGCGGACGAATATTACTTAGTAGCCGAGAAGTCAATTCCTAATACAAGCGGATACGACAACTTCGATATGTACGAAGACGGTGTAGGCATTGTCAGAACGTTTGAACGAGAATTCACTGGTGAAGTCAATGAACCCACCAACACGGCAGCAGGATTTTTCGCTTGGGTAGATGGCGCACCCCCAGAAGGTTATAGATCTATTAGGAATCCTGAGCCTGAGCTTGTGTTTAGAACGAAAAGGAAAAGCCCGATAGGAATTTTGACAGGGGAGTATGGGGCGCAAACACTTGAGCCACTCATAAACTCTTTGGAAAGCACAGATATCAGGATTATTCCAGTGGTCAATAATTTTTTTGGTGGAAACGTTGCAGTAGCAGGGCTACTGGTAGGGGAAGATATTGCTCAAGTACTTGCAAAGGAACCAGAGGGGCACCGATACTTACTGCCTGATGTTTGTCTATCCCAAGGAAAATTTTTGGATGGCATGGAACCCAGCGACCTTCCACGTCAAGTTGAAATAATAGCTACCGATGGGATAGCCCTCAAAAAAGCACTCGGAGTTGGCCATGAGTAAACCAACAGTTGCAGTTGTCGGCAGGCCAAACGT